>ENA-OQBT01000843-OQBT01000843.1-human-gut-metagenome-genome-assembly--contig:-NODE-843-length-15807-cov-4.548214_pt1 | contig 15807 bp, 16 predicted proteins | sample MGYA00242749_ERZ504557 | MGnify/ENA primary metagenome ERZ504557 (study PRJEB26092, sample SAMD00036243) | human gut metagenome | host: Homo sapiens | study: EMG produced TPA metagenomics assembly of... | reverse complement strand
TTCCGCAAACCCTTCCTCTTCCACCACCCCGTTTAAAGATTCAATCATTTATCCGGGCGGAGTAGACGGTAGCGCGGGCAAGAGCAGTTCGGGACGTACATCAAACACCGGTCTGTACTTTGAAGCTCACGCTATATGCAGGAACAGAACTTCACCTCCATCGCTTCCGAATGGAACTCAAAGTGGGGGCTATCAATAACGCCCTGCGTTTCACTTATTCTTATCAGAACGAACCGCGTACATACGAAGGGGGAACATTCCCTACGGTGGACATCCTTGACCAAGGCTCGCTGTACACCTCATTCGGTCCGGACCCCTTTACAGAAGGGAACTTGCGCCAGGTGAAGACTTTTGTCATTACCGATGAGTTCAATTTCTCCAGCGGTATCCATAACTTTATGGGCGGTATCCAGTTTGAGTCCAATAAGGCAGTGAACGGATTCATGCAGGCGGGAAGCGGTTATTATGTCTATTCCTCCTGGGATGATTTTGTGAACAACAGAGCTCCGGCTGCCTTCGGTATCACTTATTCCAACACCGGGGACGGTTCCCAGTTCCTGGCGAACATGAAGTACCAGCAGCTTTCTTTCTATCTGCAGGACCAGATGAATATCACGGACAACTTCAGACTGACTGCCGGGGTGCGTTTCGAACTGCCCATTTATCCGGAGCTGAAGAACAACTATAACAAAAATTTCGCACAGATTGACTTTGACGGATATCATTACGCCACAGACCAGCTGCCTTCATCCTACCAGCTGACCGCCTCCCCCCGTATCGGTTTCAACTGGGACCTTACAGGCGAGCGTAAGTATGTATTGCGCGGCGGTAGCGGTTACTTCATCGGCCGTCTGCCGTTCGTATGGCTGGTTTCGGCAGTAGGTAATGCCAATTGCGGACAAAGCACCTATTATTATAACGAGCAGAAGGATGCCAAGTACGGACAGCCGGGCTTCCATACCAGCGTGGCCGATATGTTGAAAGATCCTAACCTGAACCTTCCGGCAGCTACTGATCCCGCCGCACCTTCCGGAGCCACCATCATTGACCGCGACCTGAAGATGAACGCCACCTGGAAGTCTTCACTGGCTTTGGATGCAAAACTTCCCGGAGATATTGACTTTACGTTGGAAGGTATTTTCAGCAAAGAGTTCAATCCGGCTACTGTGACCAACCTGGGACGTAAGTTTAAAGGAGAGCAGGAGATAGCTCCGGGTGATGTCCGCAGGATGTTTGAGTACTCCAATTCGAACAAGACGGACGCTTATTATATCACCAATGCGGGAAACAGCGCTTATTATTACTCACTCACCGCCTCACTGGCCAAGACATTTGATTTCGGCCTGCATCTTTCCGCTTCCTACACCCGTTCTTATGCCAAGTCGTATGGCGACGGCATCGGCGACCAGGTGAACTCGGCTTATTACAACAACCGTTACTCTGTCAACGGAAACAATGACACGGAGACCGGCTATGGTACGTATGTATCGCCCAACCGTGTGCTGGCTTCCGCCGCTTACCGTATTAAATACGCCAAGAATTTCGCTTCCTCCTTGTCTTTGATTTATGAGGGTATGAACATGGGCTATGCCGGAGGATATTCCGCCGCCCGTTATTCCTATACATTCACCGGGAACATTGTAGGCGATTACGGCTCAAACAACTTGCTGTACATTCCGGCATCCCGTGAGGCGCTGGATAAGTGGAACTTCGCCGATTATACTGACAGCAAGACGGGTGAGGTGACTTATTCCGCCAAGGAGCAGCGCGATGATTTCTGGGCTTACATTAATGAGGACAGTTACCTGAAAGGCCGTAAAGGCAAGTATGCCGAACGCGGAGGAGCATCATGCCCTGGCATCATCAGCTGGATTTGAAGTTCAATCAGGATTTCTTCCTCAATGTAGGGGGCAAGCGCAATACCTTGCAGTTCGGAGTGGATATCAAGAACTTCCTGAACTTGCTGAACAGCGACTGGGGAATTTATAAGACGGTGAACAATACTTCCTTGTTGAGTTATAAGAGTGGTGCTTACCAGTTCCAGAAGAACGGAGGAAAGAAACTGACTGATACGTATTCCAATCTGAACAGTTTCAATTCTACGTATTCCATACAGTTCAGTGTCCGTTATATCTTTAACTAAGTGAAATAGCCTGTATCAGACAATACAGGAACAGGATAGAGAGGCGTACCCATGAAGGTGCGCCTCTTTTGTATGCGTATTCTTCCTTGTTTTGAAAAAACTTGGAATTAAGAATAAATTAAGTACCTTTGTGTGTTATCCTATAAAGAACAATAGTTTATGAGTGATAAGATATATCCCATCGGTATCCAGAATTTCGAGAAACTCCGCAAGGAAGGCTATTTCTATATTGACAAGACGGCCTTGATCTACAAAATGGTAAAGACCGGCAGTTATTACTTCCTCAGTCGTCCGCGCCGTTTCGGGAAAAGTCTGCTGGTTTCTACTCTGGAAGCCTATTTCCAAGGCAAGAGAGAATTATTTGAAGGACTGGCCATAGCCGGACTGGAGAAAGACTGGACAGTACGTCCCGTCCTGCATATCGATCTGAATATCTCAAAATATGAGACAGCGGAGGATTTGAGCGATATGCTGAATGATTTTCTGACCAACTGGGAAGCTGTCTACGGTTCCGCTCCTTCCGAGACATCCCTCGCCCTCCGTTTCAAAGGCGTGATAAAACGTGCTTACGAGCAGACGGGGCAGAGGGTTGCCATTCTGGTAGACGAATATGACAAGCCCATGCTGCAAGCCATCGGCAATGAGGAGCTTCAGAGAGTATATCGGAGCATACTGAAACCCTTCTATGGAGTGTTGAAGACAATGGACGGTTGCATCAAGTTCGCTTTGCTGACGGGGGTTACCAAGTTTGGCAAGGTCAGTGTGTTCAGCGATTTGAACAACTTGGACGATATCTCCATGTGGAATGAGTTTATTGATATCTGTGGGGTCAGTGACAAGGAAATTCAAACCTGGCTGGAACCGGAACTTCATGAATTTGCTGAAAAACGGGGGAGGACATACGATGAAATCTGTGCCGAACTGAAAGAGTGTTATGACGGTTATCATTTTACACATAATTCCATCGGTATTTACAATCCTTTCAGCCTGCTTAATGCCTTCAAACGGAAGGAGTTCGGAAACTACTGGTTTGAGACCGGTACGCCGACTTATCTGGTGAGGTTGCTGCAAAAACATCATTATGACTTGGAACGGATGGCGCACGAGGAAACGGATATCCAGGTGCTGAATAGTATTGATTCCGAGTCCACGAATCCTATTCCGGTGATTTATCAGAGCGGGTATCTTACGATCAAGGGGTATGATGAGCGTTTCGGTATCTATTATCTAGGTTTTCCTAACCGGGAGGTAGAGGAAGGATTCATGCGTTTTTTGCTGCCTTATTATACAACGGTTACCAAAGTGGAGTCTCCTTTCGAAATCCTGAAATTTACCCGTGAAGTGGAAAGTGGTGACTATGATTCCTTTTTCCGCCGCCTTCAGAGCTTCTTTGCTGATACGCCCTACGAGATGATACGCGACTTGGAGTTACACTATCAGAATGTACTTTTCATTGTGTTCAAGTTAGTAGGATTTTATGTAAAGGTGGAATATCATACCAGTGAGGGGCGCGTGGATTTGGTTCTGCAGACAGACAGATTTATTTACGTAATGGAGTTCAAGTTAAACGGTACAGCGGAGGAAACCTTGCGACAGATCAATGAAAAACAGTATGCCCGACCTTTCGATACGGACGGCGCAAATTGTTTAAGGTAGGGGTGAACTTCAGTAAGAAAAGTCGTAATATAGAGAAATGGATAGTGGGTTAACTATTGAAGATATTAAGGACATACGTCAATGCCACGCAAAATGCTCTTGTTTACGAGCATTTTGCGTGGCATTGCGTTCCGGATACACTGACCACTAAAAGCCTCTCCACCGTTCCCTTCTGATCTCCTCGCACTGCCGTCGCTGCCATGCAGGCATTATTTTCTCCAGTGCTTTCAGCTTCCATCCCTTCATAAAGCGTATCTCGTCCTTTTCCTGCTCCGTGCACAGCTGATGCGCAGCAGTTCGGGGTAGAGCACCTGTATATGAAAAATCTTGGCTCTCCACAGCAGCATGGACATCTGCCAGGGGGTGAGGGCTTGGATGCGGTTCAGGGTGAGCAGCATTTCCAGATAATGACGGTAGAAGGCTTTATCTACGGTCATGAGTTGGTTTATCAGATGGTTCATTTTTATTATTGTTAAATGAAAAGATTAGTTGAATGGAGAAGCAGGAAATCAAAGTGGAGGAAAGGAACACTATCTTTGGAGAAAGCCCCCTTGGATACGCTATCTTTGAAGAAGCCTCTTTGAAAACAAACAGTTCTCATTAGAAATCCTATCTTTGGAGAAAAGCACCCTTAAAAGCGGTATTCCTTCACAGCATCAAAACAAGGGCACGGCTTCACGGGATTCAGGTCATGATGCCCCACTATCAATGCTTTGGGGAACAGGAGGCGCAGCTCGCGCAGCAATGCCAGCAGACTCCCTTTCTGCATCAGAGTACGCGTATCGGCAGGTGTGCAGTCCGCCAAGAGTCCGCCCTCATAGCAGATGCCGATAGAATGCCGGTTGTGGTTCCTGCAATGCGCTCCCACCTTTTCCAAGGGGCGTCCGCGGTGAATCTCTCCGTCGCGGGTGATATAGAAATGATATCCTATGTCCGTGAAGCCCCGGTGGCGGATGTGGTCCTGGCGGCAGGTCTCAAAATCCAGCCTCCGCCCCTCAGGGGTGGCAGAGCAGTGGATAATAATCAAGGTGATGGTTCTCATGAGCATCAGATGCAGGCGTTCAGTCCGAGCGCGCCGGCAAGGGCGGTGGCTACGGTGATGATTACTTTCAGAATCAGTGTCCAGGTGTTTTTCTTTGTTTTCAAGTTCATGGGATTTTGTTTTAGTAGGTTGATAATAAATGAATTGCAATGGAAGCCAAGGGCCTGTGCCCCAATGAAAACAGCTTGTCATTAGGCACATTCAGCTTTAGCGTCGTGCCTTGTTTCCGTCGTACTGGTGGGGGTCCGTCAGGCCTGTTGTCCTCCGTTTTCCGGCTCTTTCGCCTCTCCGGTAAGGTCCACATTGGTCTTTCCGGCTTTCAGCGCCTTCACCACCAGTCGGGCCGCCTTGCGTGTGGCCACCAGATTGAACACGGCATCTTCCAGCAGATTCCGGAAACGTGTTCCGGCACTCCAGTTCACATTCAGCTTTCTGACGTGGATGGCAGGGTTGTAGGCGGCTGAGCTTTCCGCACCTATACTGTTGATGCTGATGGAGAAATCCCCCAAATCGCCCAGCTGTATCTTCTGTCCTGCCAGAAGCTGCTCCCTCATGCAGTCCACTGCCATGGTGAGGATGGCCACGATGTCCGCACGCTTGTACACACAGCCGTGGCTGGCGATGTGCTCGGCAAAGCGGTTGATGTCCATCACTTCAGCATACTGTGCACTGGCGTAAGCCTTTTTTTGCGGCATCCGCATCCATCGGATTGTTACGCATAACGATACTGTAATTTACCATAGTTTGTTAAAATTAAAAGTTGATAAATGAGAATTAAGAAACACGATTGCCGGAGGATGAATCAGTCACTGGTCACCGACCGCTAAAAGAACCCTATCTTTTACGTGTAAGATGCTATATCTTACGGCTGTAAGATTATAGATCTTTCGCCTTCATCGTCCCGACATTACAAAGATACGATGTGCGGAAAGGGCAATGACGCGATAAGGTGCGATAGGGTGCGGAATGGTCCGATTTGACGCGATTTGACGCGATTCGCTGTTCATAATGTTTGACGGTCTGCCGGAAAAAGGGTATATTTGTATCAAAACAAAACGAACATACATGGAGAATTTTCAGATAAGAAGTTACGGGAAAAGCGAACTGGCCCTGTGCTACAGTCCCGATATTACCGAGAGTGCCGCACGGCGCAAACTGATGCGCTGGATAGACCGCAAGCCGGGACTGATGGGGGCGATGCGGGCTGCCGGATACAATGAGCTGTCACACACTTTCCTGCCCCTTGAGGTGAAACTTATCGTAGAGGCGTTGGGGGAGCCCTGAGGATGCTGGAAGAGCCACGGGAATGCCGGGGATTCTCCGGGAGCACTGGAAGATCCACGGGAATACCGGCATCACAACCGGAGATGCGAAACGCAGACGCAGACGCAGCAGACGCAGGTCCTTTTTTCTCACACACGCGCACGTACCTTATATATGCATGTGCGCGTGTTTTCTTTGTTACCTTTGTTTTTTGAGTAGACTCCTTTCCCTTTCACCATCATCATATCCAGCGCGCCTTTTTCCCTCAGGCGCTGTATCCAGCTGCGTGCGGTGTTGACCGGGATATTCAGCTTCTCCGCTTGCTCCATCACCATCTGTTTGGTGAATTCTTGCGGCAGGGCCGCATACAGCATCTCACGGTCCGCTATTCCCCGGCTGTTCAGTTCCGTACTTTTGTCCAGGAACGAAAGTATGTGCGTGGCATGAAGGTACAGGGGCTCGCACAAAGCCAGCACGGCGCGGAAGTCCTCATCGGTGATGGACAGGTTATGCCGGGTGATGATACCGTCCTTCAGGTTTTCGGGGTTTATAGTGGGATCCGGTACGGCCAGCGAGGGAATTTCCAGACTGCGCAGCAGCGCCGTGATACACATCATGCGGCACAGGATGGTCCCCATACGCATCACCGAAGCAGACATCTCTTCGCCCGTCACTAGAGAAGAGCGGTAGAACAGGGCGCTGAAGTGCCCGTTGAACTCATCTTTCTGCTGCTGGGTGAATTTCAGGGTGAACAGTCCTTTCTTCTTCAGCTCGTCCCTGCTGGCCTTCCATTCGTGTCCCATCCGGATGAACTCTGCTTCCACGTCCAGTTCATCTTCGCCGAACTGGTCTTTCCATTCGCCTACACGGGGCATGTAATAGAATATGTTTCGCGAGAACTGTCCGTTCTCCGGCGAGGAGATGAGCGGCTTTATCTGTGCGGGCGTGCCCGAGAGGAGTACGGACAGGTAACAGGCGGTGGTTTCCTTGTATTCCCGGTCTGTGCGGCGGTTGTAGGACAGGCGGTCGTGGTCGAACGCCTTGCGCAGCGTGTCGCTCCAGTTGCCGAATTCCGTCCCTATGGCCGTCGATACGGTGTCCGCCTCGCTCTCGCAGATAATCCCCGTTCCGTCCGAGTCTATCAGGTTTTGCAGCAGCCCCGTGCCCGTGTTGTTGCCGGGGATGATGAACATGCGGTTGGGCGGCGCCACGGGCGGCTCCTTGTCCTTGCGTGCCTTCCCCAGCGCTTCGTAGGCTCTTAGCTCCTTGCGGTAAGCTTCATGCTCTCCGCCACCTGCTGGCGTATTTCCTCGTGTATGGGCTCTATGAGTTTGCGTACCCATACCAGTACACTCTTCCCTGCGGCGGCATGGCCCGTGATGAAGGTCTGCAGGCAGGGATACTGCCATTTGTCCCCGTACTTGCAGCGTACGATGTGCGACAGTGAGGCGCCCAGCACCGTCATTGCTCCCAGCAGGAGCACATCATGCTGTGCCGGGGTCTTGGCAAAGGAGAGGATGCTCTTCAGCGGTTCGGGCCAGTCGTGATCTTGCGGAAAGTAGGGTAGGGGAGAGAGGGGTTCCGTTCCCTTCATTTCCTTTTCCTCTTCCTCGTGCTTCTTTTTTCCTGTTTCTTTTTCTTCATTCTCCACCTTATTATATCGCGCGCACGTGTGTGAGAAAAAAGGGCCTGCGTCTGCTGCGTCTGCGTCTGCGTTTTTGTGAGAGGGGGCGACTCTCACTCCGCACATTTCCGCCAGGTGGAACACGCTTCCCAGGTGGATGTCGCCCTTGCAGGTGTGCAGGGCGTTGCTGAACAGTTTCTCCGCCGCCGCACTGTCATGCTTGGGCGAGAGGCTGCACAGGCTCATGAAATCCGCACGGCCCGCCTCGCCGCAGTCCGTGGCGATGGCAAATGCCTGTTGGGTGTATTCCAGATAGGTGGGCGCGATGTCCGCGTGTGATGCCTGTACCGCCTCCGTCAGACGGTGCAGTTCTTCCAAAAGATTGTTTTTGTAATGATTCATATTCCTTTTTATGTTAATTGGGTTTCGGTATAAGAATACCTCGTTTCTGAATGATTCTGAATAAGCGGCCCGTTGGCCCGTGTGCTGCTATGCCCGTTGGCCGCGCTCTGTTCCGCATGGGGATTGGCACATTAGCCCATGGGCGTCTTGACTCTCATCAAGGCTCCTTCGTCATGCGACAGGAAGCAGGCCCGCACCAGGTCTTTGCCCGAGTAGTCCACTCCTTTGCCCTTGTCTTTGTCCGAGCAGTCGCCATACCTCAGGCGGGCGTATTCCATCAGCCAGTAGATGTTCTCGGCCGCATTCTGTTTCACGTCGCTTGTCCGGCCGAGATCGTAGGGCACGAAAGCCTTCACGCCGTGTCCTCCGGGGCTTACGAACACCAGTTCGGGCAGCAGGAAAGGGTCGTCGAACAACTGCCGGCGCATCCTTTCGGCCTCCTCGCGGCTGTCCAGATGATCCAGATCCAGTATGCTCAATCCCGAAGGAGCCAGCAGCCGGTCGCTCCGGCGGTAGCTGAAAGTTCCGCAGGGGGTGACGTATGGCAGGGTGCTCTGTTTCAGCCTGCGGTACTCCTTCTCGTCACCGTATGCGGCGGCTGCGGCTTCGGTCAGTTTCTTCAGCCGCGGGCTGCCGGTGACTATGTTCCATACTTCCTCCAAGGTCAGTTCCTTGTGAGGGACGAGCGTGGCAGGCGTCACGTTTTTCCCGTTAGCGTCCTTCACCGGCGAGATGGGGGAAGGAAAAAAGATAGTTTACGTTCTTGATTCATGATTCGTTTTATTTAAAAAGTATTAATTTTGCATCCGCATTTTTTTTGCGTCCTCTGAATTTCTTCCCGAAGGTAGGAAGAACGGATTAAATGACGGGATGGAAGGTGTAACGGCTGCGAGAGGCCGGAAAGGTAGTATGACAAAAGACTTTTTATCGTGGGGAATACCGTTTTTATAAAGATTCCGGCATTGGCAATCAGTAGCTTATGCACGGGCCGTGTTAATGGGTTGCATCGTGGAAACGTGCCCGTAACCTCTTGTAAAGGCATCCTGCTTTTTCTTCTTTCAGTCCCATTGTGAAGTAACGTGAAAAAAAAGAGGTTTATTTAATATTTTACAACTTAAAACAAATTTAAAATGTCTAATGCAGAGTGCAGTTTCCCCAAATTGGGAGAGTTTTTAGAGTTATTGATGAATCGATTGAAGATAACGAAGGTGCGTGTTCTCGGAGATGAGCATGTGGGGCCGGATACTTACGCCTCCCTAAAAAGGGGGTGGATTTGAAAGTGAGTTATTATATTCATTTTGCCGACCATCTGCTGAAAGCGAAGGGCGAGGAGGTGTTCCGCCGCGTAGTGCAGGAGGGAGTGGATGCCTATATCAATAACTGGAAGCGGAAAGAGGCAGCCGAGGAAAAGGCGTACGAGCTGAAGAAACAGGCCGAGAAGCTGGAGGCGCTGAGGGAGAGGATGAAGCAGCATAAGGATATCCTGTAAGGCTGTTTTTTTCGTTTTCTTTTTGCTCTGTCATTGGGGAAGTGAGAGAGTCTGAATGAAAATGACCTGTTGTTTTGCTGTAGGGGGTGGGCCTGATTTGTCCGGACCGGCGGTCACGGCCCATTTGCCCCCTACAGTAATCATGTGGCAGTTGCTCTGGAACTTCCGGGCAGTTTTCCCCTCTCCTGAGGCGGCTTTTTGTCCCTTTCTTAACATAATTGTCATATTCCGCCTAAAAAGTACCCTTTTCGTTTAAATAGTCTAATATAAATGCAATTTATATGAATTAAAGTTTTATCTTTGTCTTTCCTATTGGGAATGAAATACTAACTAATTAATTTAAATCAAAGACAAAATTATGAGAAATCATCTAAAGCATTTCCTCCTGTTGGCAGTTCTGACAATCTGTTTCACTGCTACGGCTGTTGCGCAAGGAACAGTAAAAGGTAAAGTAGTAGATGCCGAGAACAATGAGCCATTGATTGGTGCCACTGTATCGGTCAGCGGTACGACACTGGGTACTGTAACGGATATTGACGGTAACTTTGTGTTGAAACTTACCTCTTCCAAGGCTACTCTTATATTCAAGTACTTGGGGTACAACGAAATTACGCATCAAGTAAAAGGAAGCAATACGATAGACTTGGGTGAGGTCAAGATGTCTCCTGATGCTATTGGTTTGGGTGAGGTCAGTGTTATTGCCTCTATTATAAAGAGTGACCGTCAGACCCCTATTCCTATTTCTAACGTGAAACTGGCCAAGATAGAGGAGAAAATAGGTAATCTGGAATTCCCCGAATTGCTGAAATCAGTTCCTTCGGTGTATGTAACCCGTGAAAGCGGTGGTTATGGTGATTCCCGTATCAATATGCGTGGTTTTGATTCGTCCAACCTGGGCGTGCTGATCAATGGTGTGCCCATCAACGGCATGGAAAACGGTAAGGTTTATTGGTCTAACTGGTCCGGTTTGTCTGATGTGAGCCAGTTTATCCAGGTACAGCGTGGTTTGGGTGCGTCAGCTTTAGGTATTTCTTCTGTGGGAGGAACCATGAATATGGTTACTAAAAGTACCGAAGCCCAGAAAGGCGGATCAGCTTATTTCGGTATCGGTAACGACGGTTTCCGCAAGTATTCGGTTTCTTTCTCTACCGGATTGATGGACAACGGATGGGCTATTACATTCATGGGGTCGCTGAATACGGGAGATGGTTACGTGAAAGGTACCAATTATGAAGGATGGACTTATTTTGGAAATATATCGAAGGTAATCAACGATCATCATAAATTGTCATTGACAGCTTTCGGAGCTCCCCAGTGGCACAACCAGCGCTCTACCATGCACTATATCGAGGATTACAAGAACAGCCCCGACGGCGGACGTTTCAATAACGGATACGGTTATATCAACGGTGAAGCGGTAGGTAGCGGTTACGGCTATAATTATTATCATAAGCCCCAGGTTTCTTTGAATCATTACTGGACTATCGACGAGAAATCGACACTGACCACTTCTCTATACGGCTCAATGGCTACAGGCGGCGGACGCCGTGCCCGTGGCGCGATGAGCAATTGGCTGACTATTGATAACAACACCGGCCGCCCTAAAGACGGTGCGATGATGACTCCGGACGGTTTGTTCGACTACGAGCGTGCTATGGCTGCCAATGCGGCTTCTCAGAACGGGGCGCAGGTGATCTTTACCAATGCTGTCAATGACCATGACTGGTATGGCATGCTGAGTTCCTATAAGAATCATCTGACTGAGAACCTGACTCTTACGGGAGGTATTGACTTACGTTACTATAAAGGGTATCATACAGAGGAAATTGATGATTTGCTGGGTGGTGAGTTCTATCTGCAGACCTCGCCGCTGGCATTCCAAACCAAGAACCAGCTGCTGAAAGTGGGTGACAAGTTCAATTACTATAGCATTGGAGAGATATTCTGGGGCGGTGTTTTTGCACAGGCTGAATATAATACCGATAAGTGGTCGGGATTCCTGTCGGCATCATTGACCGAAGAGGCTTATAGATACGATGACCGTGGTGGTACGGATTCAAGATACTCTGCCACGGGTGCGGATAAACTGGACAGAGTGTCCAGCCTTCAGAATTTTCTGCCTTGGAGCGTGAAGGGTGGTTTTAACTATAAGTCAATGACAACCACAATGTATTTGTCAATGCAGGATATTTTACCCGCGCGCCTTTCTTCAACTCTGTCTTTGCAAGCAATACGGCAGCTCCCGAAAAGGATGTACTACGAAAAGATTACTACGTTCGAATTGGGTTATGGATTTAGCACGGAACAGGTCAATATTGCATTGAATGGTTATTACACTCAATGGATGGATAAGTCCTTGCGCCGTAAGATCGGTCAGGAATATGCCAACCTTACAGGATTGGACGCAGTCACATGGGTGTGGAACTGGAAGCGACTTACCGTCCTGTCAAGTCCTTTGAATTGAAAGGTATGTTCTCTTTAGGCGATTGGAAATGGAAAGATGATATTCATTTCACTATGTATGATGAAGCGAATAATCCTATCGGAACATACGACGCTTATCTGAAAGATGTCCATGTGGGTAACTCCGCACAGCTCACTTCCGCATTGAGCGCCTCTTGGGAACCGTTCAAAGGATTTAAAATCTCGGCCGACTACAACTTCTTCGGCAAGAACTATGCAGACTTCGATCCTCAGAACCGGGTGAATGAAGCAGACGCCGGTATTGACTCCTGGAAGTTGCCGGATTATGGTACGATTGATTTGGGTATGAACTATCGTTTCAATATCACCAAAGATATCCGTGCCATCGTATACAGTAATGTATATAATTTGACTAATACGGAATATATAGCCGATGCCAAGGACGGTACGAACCATGACTGGAAAACTGCATTGGTATATTACGGCTTCGGTACTACATGGTCTGCCGGTTTTAAAGTAATCTTTTAATCTCTAAAATAGTCAATAAATATGAAGTTAAAATATAATTTAATTGCATGGTCTCTGTTGGGATTCTTTGCTGCGGCATGTGATCCCATGGACGATATTTATAATGAAATCGATGCGGAAGGTACAACGAACACCCAGACGATGGCGGAATATGTACTGACTGATGCCGATTACGAAACGATCAGCTCTGCGGCGGCGAAGGCTGCCACTTCGGATGCTGAAAAAGCATTGGCGAATGCCGTCAAGACGGATAAGGCTTTGAACGAGTTTGCATCGGCCGAGAAGTATGTTCCTTCCATCATCGCGAAGATGCTGCCTTCATGGGGGAAAGGTTCTTCGGTAGGAGTGACCTATAACTATCAGAATACTCCTTCCGATTACGTACTGGAGTATAGGACAGTAACTAATACTTCTTTGGGTGATAAGGATTATGAGGCCCTGTGGGGCGAAGGCTCTCCCGTGAAGTTCCTGGCTCCGGCACATGCTCCGGCTACCGTATTGCCCGAGTGGCTGGCCGGTCAGTATAAGGATGCGGCAAAAGGTGATCTTGTGCTGGTAGATTACAAATATGACGATGTTGATCCTGAATTTACAGGGGAGGACTTGTACTCTCAGGACTTTGAGTCGGTTACGGCCAATGAGGATATCGTGTTGGAAGGCTGGGAGCAGGTGACTCTGAAAGGCGATAGAAAATGGCAGGGAAAAAACTATAGTAGTAATGGTTACGCACAATTCTCGGCCAATGGCTTTGAGGGTGAGGTGGATACTTGGCTTGTTTCTCCGGCAGTAGCAGTGACGAGCAAAGATGCCGGACTGTCTTTCGACATAAAGTTCGGATACTATAATGCGGATTGTCTGGATGTATTGGTTTCCGATACATATGCGGGAAATGGTTCGATTGATATGGCACAGTGGACTAGCGTGAAAGACCAGTTTACTTTCCCTGAAGGACCTGCCAACGGTTACAATGATAATTTTGTGAATGTAGGGAAAGCCGGTCTGGAGGCATACAATGGCAAAAGCGTTTATGTTGCGTTCCGCTATGTAGGCGAGGGGCCCAAGGCGAAAACCACGACTGTTCAGCTCGATAATGTAAGTATTTCATCGGCTGTATTGGCTCCGACGAATGAAAAGCCTTATAATGCATTGTATCAGTTTGACGGAACGGATTGGAAGGTTAAAGAAGATAGCAGATTGGTTGTAGTGACTCCTGCCGATTATGACGCTATGGGAAGCCCGGGCAGTATGATAACTTCAGCACTTCGGATGCTCCGGAGAATTATCTGCCCCAGTTCCTGGCTCAGAAATTTCCATATGCCAGGAAGGGGATTCAAAAGCCGTCATGTACAAATATTATAATAAGGTAACGACGATGGAGGTGGACGAGTATTTGTTCAAGGAGGTACATGGGTTCTGAATAACAATATTGAACTGAAAGAAAAAGTGAATTTTGTACATAATGGAACCGAGTGGTTGTTTGATCCGACGGTAACGAAATCATTGGCTTCCGAAGATTATTTGATTTTGGAAAATTGGGTGAAAGCGAATAAGGATGCCGGGTATATGGATGCCAAATATGGAAACTCGGAATACTGGTTCGGTGGCAGCTCTTATTATGTAAACTTCAATATCCAGTTGGCTAAACGCCGTTCGAATGACCCCGACGGGGTGGTTCCGGCAGATGATAAAGAGGCTGAGGCTTATTTGTTGTCTATGGTTCAGGAGGGTATTGAACTGATCTTGGCAACAGAGTATCCTACAGCCGGCGCGCAAGTAAGTGGGTTGATTGTTTCTATGTCATTTCTGCAAAAGTGTATAATGGGCTTGAAACATTTACTTATACTTATACTTTCAAAGGTTTAGGAAATGCTAAATTTGAACTGCAAGGTGAACCTGAAGTAACAAAATAAGGTTTTAAACTTGAAGATAAATAAAGTGGGTGTCAAAAACTCAGTTTTTGAAAATATGAACTTATAATCTGAAATTTGAGCATCCTAAAAGACTAAAGAAAGGGTCGTATCATTACTCCATACAGGGTTTGATACGACCCTTTTAAGTGTTATAGTTACTATCTGTAACTTTTCGGAGCAGTCATTCTAGTTTTTGGACACGTTTCTTTATTGTTGCTTACAGTTTATAAGTAGAGAATGTGAACTCATTTTGGGGGGTAGAAAAGTAATGATCTTAAATCTGTTGAATGATATTTCTTTGAATATTTACAGACTGTAAGTTAAAAACATAAGGAGTTGACCGGCGGAACAGCCCTTTTTCTTTTTTATTACGAAACTCTTTATACAGTTATTTCCGTCTTTGTATAAACGCTTTCCCCCTATAGAGGTGAGTGACATATTGGAACATTAACAATTTATTAGCAGATAACTTTCTTGAAATCCGCTTTTTTTTCGTTCCTTTGTATTGAACTGCTTTCAACAGAGTTAAAACAACTTTAAATATCAAACGCTTATGTGTAGTGAAGGATTGCGTGAAAGATATGTAAATCCCTATACGGACTTTGCATTCAAATTATTGTTTGGAACCGACTTGAACAAAGAAATTCTTATTGGCTTCCTGAATGCCTTGTTCGACGGCAAGCAGGTCATTGAGGATGTCACCTACTTGAACACAGAGCATCTGGGCAGCAAAGAGACTGACCGCCGGGCTGTCTTTGATGTCTATTGTGAAAATGAAAAAGGAGAAAAGATTCTGATAGAAATGCAGAGAGGGGAGCAACAGTTTTTCAAGGACCGGAGTATTTACTATGCTACCTATCCTATCAGGGAACAGGCTATTAAAGGGGAAATCTGGGACTATGAACTGAAAGCGGTGTATGTGATCGGTATTTTGAATTTTGCCTTGGATGATGTTTCGTCTTCCAGCTTCCGCCATGAAGTGAAGCTGATGGATACAACTACTCATGAAGTGTTTTTTGACAAACTGACTTTTGTGTATCTGGAAATGCCCAAATTCCATAAAACCGAGCAGGAGTTGGATACGTTGTTTGATAAATGGATGTTTGTGCTCAAGAATCTGGCCCGTTTGATGGAACGCCCCACTGCCCTTCAGGAACGTGTGTTCAACCGGCTGTTTGAGGCTGCCGAAATTGCTCAGTTCTCAAAAGAGAACCTTTATGCCTATGAGGAGAGTTTGAAAGTATATAGAGATTGGAACAATGTGATTGATACAGCTATTCAGAAAGGCATTGCGAGAGGGATGGAGGAAGGACTTGTGAAAGGGAT
>ENA-OQBT01000840-OQBT01000840.1-human-gut-metagenome-genome-assembly--contig:-NODE-840-length-15883-cov-2.281480_pt1 | contig 15883 bp, 17 predicted proteins | sample MGYA00242749_ERZ504557 | MGnify/ENA primary metagenome ERZ504557 (study PRJEB26092, sample SAMD00036243) | human gut metagenome | host: Homo sapiens | study: EMG produced TPA metagenomics assembly of... | reverse complement strand
TTTCAATCTTCTAATTCAGCAATTTTTGCAAATTGTCTTGCTTCTGCTTCGGTTTCAAATTCTTTGATATAGCCACCATACAAAAAATACTTATTTGCAGTTCTTTGTCTCTCTGTTATTTTATTAGTTACTTTCACGTCAGCCCCTAAAATTTTACGGTGTTTTTTAGTACCGCCCCATTCAGCAGATACCAAACATACCATGTTTCTTTTTCTTCTTTTTTCTTAGAACAAGGTGGAAAATTCTTTTGGGTTTAATTCTTCAAAATCAGTTAAATCAAAGTAGTTAGTTTTATTATAAAACTTACCTGTATGATGCCATTCACAAGGTCTAACTGCTCCGCTTTCCACGGCTCTTTTTTGCCATGCTTTTAACTGACTTTTAGTTAACAAGTCCACTTTCAATAGCATATTGTGAGCGTTCGCTTCTTTTATTACCAATATATCCCATATTATAATAACCTCTTTCTTTATCTTACAAGTATATTATAACATATTAGTTGCCATAAGGCAACACTTTATGCAATAAAAAAGCCGAGATTAACAAACAATAATCTTAGCTTTTTTTGTTTTTGAATCATGACTTATGTTTTTGATTCTTTCCCCTGTCACAAGGGGGCAGTCTGCCATCTGCTTCCCTCTAATCGCTCCAGTTTGGCAGTTTTGGGGGTAGATGGCAACCCCTGAAATGATTACTGATATAAGATTTTAACACCTTTATTCAGATGATTGTGACTTGTGTGCGGGCGAAAATGGGAAGACTAGCGAAGTCTGTCTGACTATTTGAGGTTGCCCTCTCAATTCGTTAGAATTGAGACAGATAAGATAAAAAAGAATATTAGGGTATAGCCTATTGAACAATTTAGAAACCTTGATATACTAGTAACATAGAAAGGAACAATAGAGTTGAACAAAATAGGGTATGCTAGAGTTAGTAGTTTAGATCAAAATATAGACAGACAGATTCAAGTTTTAGAAAAACAAACAACAAAGATATTCACGGATAAAGAATCAGGCACGTCTAGGAAAAGACAAGGTTAAAGGAATTACTAGATTATATAAGACTGATGATATTGTAGTAGTTACTGAATTAGATAGATTATCTAGGAATAATGAACATTTAACGGAAATAATGGGAATTATTCAATCTAAAGGAGCTACTTTAGAGGTTTTGAATTTTCCTAGCTTATTAGGAATCAAAGATGATAATTTAAGAAAGTTATTGAATAACCTGATTTTAGAGATTATAAAATATCAGGCACAAGCTGAAAGGGATAGAATTAGAGAAAGACAAAGGCAAGGCATTGAACTAGCTAAAAAAAGGGGAAGATATAAGGGAAGAAAGCCAACTTTTTTAAAAGAGAAGAATAAAAATTTAATCATCGCTATTACCGGTTGTATGGCTCAGAAAAACCAGGCGGATATGTTTAAACGAGCACCTCATATCGATATCGTATTGGGGACTCATAACTTGCGTCATATCAATGAAATGGTTGAAGAAGTACAACGCACGCATAAACATCAGATTAATATCGAAATGGATAATTCCGTGCTTCATGAATTGGAAGCGAAACCAATGGGGACATTCTCCGCTTGGGTGCCAATCATGAACGGTTGTAACAAGTTCTGTACCTATTGCATCGTACCTCATGTGCGCGGTCGCGAAATCAGCCGTCCCATCGCAGCGATTGTGGAAGATGTTAAAAAACTCGGCGCCAGCGGTCATAAGGAGATTACCTTGCTTGGCCAAAACGTTAACTCTTACGGCTTAGACTTCAAAGACGGGACGCATTTTGGCGACTTAATCGACGCCCTTGACGGGATTCCGGGGATTGAACGCATTCGGTACATGACGAGTCATCCGCAGGATATGAATAAAGAAATGATTGATGCACTCGGTCGTTCCTCGAACGTAGTTACGCAGCTTCATTTGCCGATTCAATCCGGCTCTAATCGCATTTTGCAGAAGATGAATCGCCGTTATACGGTTGAACATTATAAAGCGTTAATTGATTATTGTCGTGAAAAAATCGACGGTCTTACTTTGACAACAGACTTAATTGTTGGGTTCCCGGGGGAAACGGAAGAAGATTTTCAGGCAACTTTGCAATTATTAAAAGACATTCGCTATGACATGGCCTATACATTTATTTTCTCCAAACGCTCCGGCACGCCGGCAGCTACCATGGAAGACCAAGTTCCTGAAGAAGTAAAACGCGTACGTTTACAAGCTTTGATGGACGTGCAAAATGAAATCTCCTTGGAACTTAATAAGGAAATGGAAGGCAAAACCTATGAAATTATCGTGGAAGGCCCAAGCCGTAACGATGAGGACGTTTGGTTCGGCCGTACGTCCGGCAACAAGATGATTTTATTTCCTAAGGATGAATCCCTAGAGATTGGCCAAACCGTAAATGCGCGTGTTGACCGTGCGCAAACTTGGATTTTATACGGCACTATCATATAATTAAATTCTGACATAAATTATCATTAAATTTTGATATGAATTATCATTAAATTAATCAGACCTAAACAGCTTACTGTGTAAAGTTTTAGGGTCTGATTAATGACTTACTATACAGTGTTTTTAGAAAAGTGGAGGCGTCTATGAGCAAAAAACAAACGCCCATGATGGATCAGTATTTTTCCATAAAAGATAAATACAAAGAAGAGTTGCTGTTTTTCCGTCTCGGTGACTTTTATGAGCTCTTTTATGACGATGCTCTAACAGCCTCGCGAGAACTCAACATTACCCTTACCGGACGTAATTCCGGCGAAGCGGAGAAAGCGCCCATGTGTGGCGTGCCGTATCATGCAGCGGAAAGCTATATTGAAAAGTTAATAAAAAAAGGCTATAAGGTAGCGATTTGCGAGCAGGTGGAAGACCTCAAAGAAGCGAAGGGCATCGTTAAACGCGATGTAATTCGTGTGATTACGCCGGGCACGGTACTTACGGAAAACGGCACGGAAGCGCGTGAAAACAACTTCCTGGCGCTCTTCTACCGCACCGATGAGGCGTTAATTCAGATTTTTTGCGATGTTTCCACCGGTGAAGTGATATGGGATAGAATCAGTCATGGTCAGCGTCAAAACGCCATTCAGGATGCTTTGTCCATGTATCGTCCTTCGGAAATTGTTACCGTCGGCAGCCTGCCTTTGGGCAAAGAGTTACAGGATTTTATCGATGTTCAATTAGACAATGTAGCCTTATCGCCGTTTATGCCGAACTTACCGGTAGCTGATGTGCGCGAGCAGGGCATGATTCACTTTGCCGACGCCGGTTTATTGGAAGAAGATGTATTGGAAGGTTTGGGGTATTTATTGACCTATCTTTCCACCGTAATTAAAACTGATATTTCTCATATCAACTATATCCATCCGCTCCATATCGGCGATCGTATGGTGCTTGATACATCGAGCCTTCGTCATTTGGAAGTAACTCATAATCTTCGCGATGGCGGTGTTAAAGGTACCCTCTTACAGGTATTAGATAAAACCTTGACGCCGATGGGCGCTCGTCTTTTGAAACAATGGGTGGAAAGTCCGCTCATGGATATTCATCATATCGAACGACGTCAGCGTGCCATTACGGAATTGATTGCTAAACCTACGGAACAGGGACGCTTACGGGAATTGTTAAAACTGATTTTTGACTTTGAACGTATTTTGGCTCGTGTAGAGACCGGCTCCGTATCACCCCGTGATTTCACATCACTTCGTGAATCACTCCGTATTTTGCCTGACTTAGTACATATTGCCGGTGCTTTTGAAAGCACTTTACTGCAAGAAGTGGTGAGCCAGATAGACTGTCATGCCGATGTGTATGATTTATTAAATCGTGCTATTGCGGAACAACCGGCCCTTACTTTAAAAGACGGTCGCGTTATTCGCGATGGTTTTAATCAGGAATTGGATGATCTTCGCTCTATGGCGACAAATAGTCAGGAATGGCTACATCGCTTGGAAGAAGAAGCCCGTTCCAAAACCGGCATCCGCCTAAAAACCGGCTACAATAAAGTGTTTGGCTATTATTTTGAAGTATCTCATGCTAATGCAGCCGATGTACCGGATTATTTTATTCGTAAACAAACGTTGGCCAATGCGGAACGCTATATCACACCGGAACTTAAAGAGTTTGAAGTTAATATATTAAGCGCTAAGGACAAGATTATTTCCTTAGAGCAAAAGCTATATCAAGAACTTCGTGAAGCCGTTAAAGAAGCGGTAAAACCGATTCAGGCAACGGCTAGGGCTCTAGCTAATCTTGATGTTTTATCCAGTCTGGCTCAAGTGGCTTATGAAGAGAATTACATTTGCCCGACTATGACCATGAACGGCCAAATCACAATTCGTGACGGTCGTCATCCGGTTATTGAAAAATACTTGAAACGGGAAGTGTTTGTGCCGAATGATGTAACGCTAAATCACGCGGCGAAGAATTCTTGCTCATTACAGGCCTAACATGGCCGGTAAGTCCACGTATATGCGCCAGGTGGCGGTACTCATGATTATGGCGCAAATCGGTTCTTTCATTCCCGCTCGTGAAGCCGTTATTTCACCGGTTGATCGTTATTTTTACCCGTGTGGGTGCCAGCGATGATATATCTACCGGTCAAAGTACATTCATGGTAGAAATGAAGGAAGTTGCGTATATTCTTAACAATGCAACATCCAATAGTTTGCTCATTCTTGATGAAATCGGTCGCGGTACCAGTACCTTTGACGGTCTCAGCATTGCGCAAGCCGTGGTGGAACATATTTGTAAACATATTCACGGTAAAACCTTGTTTGCAACGCACTATCATGAGCTTATTTGTTTGGAAGAACAGTATGAAAAACTTAAAAACTATACGGTAGCCGTTAAAGAAAAGGGGAAAGATGTTGTCTTCCTCCGTCGTATTGTACGGGGCGGTGCGGACCGCAGCTACGGTATTCATGTTGCCAAATTGGCAGGTCTGCCAAATTCCGTATTAAAACGGGCAGAAGTTATATTAGCTGCCTTAGAAGGCTCGGCCGTTGAAGAAGCCGCCACATCACGTGGTAACAGCGGTGCCGTGCGGGAAGCTCGCATGAGTACTTCCGGTGGTTCGCAAGAGGCTATGCCGTTGAACGGTGCAGGCGCTTCGGCTAACGCCGGTGCTGATAGTTTCGTCAATGAAAGTGGCAAGGGGAATGGAGCTAATGATACAACCTTTGCCATGCCGACTAATGCCAATTTATTCACTACGTCCGTATTGGATGATTTACTGGCGGTCGACGTAATGAGTTTGACGCCGATTGAAGCACTTAACGTACTCTATAAATTACAGGAAGAGGCCCGCAAGGGAGGTGGCCGTTAATGGCTCTGATTCATGTTCTTGATGAAGTTACAATCAACAAAATAGCGGCCGGAGAAGTAGTTGAAAGACCGGCTTCAGTTATTAAAGAGTTATTGGAAAACTCCCTCGATGCCGGCGCCACTTCCATTGAAGTCGAAATCGCCAACGGCGGGACTACGTATATGCGTGTTACCGATAACGGTTCAGGCATGACCGAAGAAGATGCGCGCTTGGCGGTTTTACGTCATGCTACCAGCAAGATTCGTTCGGTGGATGATTTATTTGATATTGCGTCCTTAGGCTTTCGCGGTGAAGCCTTGGCCAGTATTGCCTCCGTGTCACATTTCAGTTTAATCACCCGTAAAGTTGATCAGGAATTGGGCACACGCATCCTGATTGATGGCGGTAAATTTACCGATTGCCTGCCTTTTGGAGCGCAACCGGGCACGACCATTGAAGTGCGTGATTTATTTTACAATACACCGGCACGTCGTAAGTTTTAAAACGGAGCGTACGGAAGCGGCTAAGATTCAGGATATCGTCGGCAAATTGGCCTTAGCAATCCCCATGTGGCCTTTAAATTGATTAATAATGATACTGTGAGTATCGTCGTGCCGGGGAATGGTAATCTCGTCGATACAGTATCCGCTTTATACGGTTATAAAGTGAGTGATGATATTTTCCCCATTGCTTATGAATCGGAAGGCATTACGATTCATGGTGTGGTAAGTAAGCCGACCTTATTAAAAAGTAGTCGTATTTGGCAGACTGTAGTGGTTAATAATCGTGTTATCGGCGATAAAGCCATCACGAAAGCCATCGACAATGCGTATCATGCGTTGTTACCAAAGGGCGGCTATCCTTTGGTGTTGCTAACGATTACGGTACCACCGGGCACTGTTGATATTAATGTGCATCCGCGTAAGAGCGAAGTTAAATTCGAAGATGATAAGCCTGTATTTAAGGCCGTGTATCATGCGATTTTGCAAGCTTTACAAAATCCGATGCAGCAGATGGCCGGCGTGATAATTCCGGCATGGACGGTTTAGAAGGTTTTGGTGGCGGCGATGACAGTATTACTACCGCCGTTAATTATGAAAAAGCCTTTACCAATCATGATTTGGCAAAAATCAATGATATTTGACATCACTTCCGATGGTGGTTCGGCCATTAATCTTGAGTTTGATACGGTCGGTTTTAATGATGCCACAGCTAATCGAAGTAGTACCGGTCAAATAGGTAGTGTCAATTCCACCGGTTCGGCAGCTTATCCGTTCGCGGAAGTTTCTCAGCAGCTCGTGAAAAACAAATGAATTTGTGAATCGAATTCGCCGTGAAGGTTTTGAAGCGCCAACGCGGGCGACCTATGAACAAAGTTCTTGGATTGAGTCGGGCGATTTTAACGATGCTGTTGTGCCAAAAAGCTATACGGAAGAAGATAAAGAGAAATTCCGGCAGTTAGCTTCATCCCTACGGGGAAACGCCGGCTATGGTTCCGATGGCACAGGCGGTTACGGCGCTAATGGTGGCGTCGGTTATGCGTCCGATGGTGCAGTCGGATCGGGTTCCAATGATTCCGGTACAGCAGAAATGCCTTCAGGGTAGATACTGCACTTGGAAGTACAGCAAATGGCAATAGTTTCAACGTCAATACGACCGGGCTCTTGCCATTGGGTCAGGTTGCGGCTTGTTATATTTTGGCAAAAAAAGGCGATAATCTGTATATCATTGACCAACATGCGGCGCATGAACGGATTCGTTATGACCAACTTTGTAAATCCGCTGAGGCTATTCCGATGCAGGAACTTTTGATTCCACAATATATTGAAGCCAATGAGGAAGAGTTAATTATTGCGGAAGAACAAAATAACACCCTTCTTAACTTAGGTTTCCAAGTTGTGCAAGGCGGACCTACTCAGTTAAAAATTGAAGGACTGCCTATCGATCTGGTGGAAAGCAAGGGCGAAGAAATCTTGCGCTATGTTTTTTCATTGTTAAAAGATTATCAGACGCCACAAAAGCGCAACTTCGTCATGAAATGCTCGCTTATGCATCGTGCCGGGGGGCTATCAAAGCGGGTCATACCTTGAATACCTATCAGATGTCCGTTTTGATTGAGGAATTATTCCATACGGATAAACCGTATGTTTGCCCGCACGGTCGTCCGACGATTATAAAATTTACGCCGGAAGAATTGGGCAAATTATTCTTACGGAGTTAATGATGATTAGTGAAACATTGAATTGCGGAGCCATTGTGACGACGTCGCAAAAAGGTAAGGGTGATTTGATTCCCCGAGCTAAAGGGGCCGCCAAACTGCTTAGGATTCCTTATGTAGAGCGGAAGCGCTTGTCCTTGGCTAATTTACAAGCTAATCATAAAAATAAAGATATTTTAATCTTCAGTCAAAAGGGGCCGCAGCTTTTTACGGGCGAAGGTAAGGCTCATGAATTCCACCTATCTATGGCGCAACTTCGCCTCATGCTTATGACAGAGGCGAAACCGATCATTTGGTGGAAGCTCTCGGCCCCGAAGCGATATCATCGTTTTTAGATTGTACGGCCGGTCTTGGCAGTGATAGTTTGGTGGTAGCCTATGCTAAACGGTCATGTAAAAAGATGGTAGCGCTTGAAGGTAATCCTTTACTGGCGTATATTACAAATTACGGCTTACGTCATTTTGTCCACGAAAATGACACTGTAACGGCAGCGCTGCGGCGTATTCAAGTTTGCGCCGTGCGATTTGAAACCTTTTTACAAAGGGCCAAAGACGATAGCTTTGATGTTGTCTATTTTGATCCTATGTTTGAAGTGCCCGTTACGGAAAGCCCACAGTTTTTAAGCTTGCGCGGCCATTTAGTGGAAAGCGTTTTTACCGAAGCAATATTACGCGAAGCGAAACGTGTAGCCAAAGAAAGAGTTATTGTAAAAGAACGACCATTCAGTTCGATTTTTCAAACTATGGAGCCTGATGAACTGTTAGGCGGTAAATATAGCCGCGTAGCCTATGGCGTCTATAAAGTAAAAGGGTAGCGTGATTCGGTTATATAATAAAACAGCTTGAATCTTACAAGATGGCTTACCAATAGTTTTCATAGGAAGGAGGTATCGTATGGAACAATTGATTACTATTTTAGGGCCTACGGCTGTGGGCAAAACCGATTTAACGTTGCGACTCGCAGAGAAACTTAATGGAATAGTTATTTCCGGCGATGCTACCAAATTTATAAAGGCCTTGATATTGGTACAGCGAAACCGTCTCGTGAAGAACTCGAAGCGGTGCCGCATCGTTTGATTGATATTCGGTCTGCCGATGAATCGTATAGTGCCGCCGATTTTCAGGAAGAAGCACGTCGGGAAATTACAAAAGCTCATACAGAAGCCATATGCCGATTCTGTCAGGTGGTACTGGTTTTTATGTACAATCCTTGTTGGAAGGCTTTGATTTTTCAGTGGAAGGACCGAATCCAGGCATTCGTGAACGGCTCGATGAATTATGGCAAACAAAGGGCGATGAAGGTCTTTTGGTCTATGCCGAAGAATTAGCCAAAAAGGCGGTATTGAGCTTCGCTTCACCGATAAACACCGCTTATTCCGTGCCATTGAATTGATGGAGCAGGGTAACTATGAGGCCTTGACTAATCAGACGAAAGCAGGCTTATCCTTTGAAGGTCCGGTTATCGGTTTGCGCCGTAATCGTGAGGAACTGTATGAACGAATTAATTTACGGGTCAACATCATGGTAGAGCAGGGCCTTTTTGAAGAAGTGGAAAGGCTCGTGGCGGCCGGTGTATCGCCTGATTGTCAGGCGTTTAAAGGCATCGGCTACAAAGAAGTGGTGGCATATTTTAACGGTGAATGCACCAAAGACGAAGCCATCGCTGCCATACAGCAAAATACGCGCCGTTTTGCCAAACGTCAAATTACTTGGTATAAACGTATGCCTTATATAGTTTGGATTGATTGCGATAATGGTCGCAGCGGTGATTCGATTTTTGAAGAAGCGATGAGTTTAATTCAAAAATCGGGCATCATAGTATAAGTTGAATTTAATTTTTAAGTTAGGATGTTTTGAGATAATGAATTTAGATAGTATACGGGACGAAGCTTTGCGTATGGCAGAGCTCAATTTAAACAGTTTGAACCAATTGCCTTGCACAATACTAAGAAGGTGTTGGAAGCCTTTAAAGAATGTCAGCTCAGTGATTATCACTTCAACGGCTCCAGCGGTTACGGTTATAATGACAGTGGTCGTGAAAAGTTGGACGAAGTGTTCGCACATGTGTTTAAAGCGGAAAAGGCCTTAGTACGTGCCCATTTCGTGTCGGGCACGCATGCTTTGGCAACGACGTTAATCGCATTGCTCGGCAGCGGTAAGCAAGGTAAAGAGTTTGTGTATGCTGTAGGCGCCCCGTATGATACGATGCAGTCTGTCATCGGTGTACCCCATCCTGTGCGCAATTCTTTAGTGGAACGGGGCTTTATTTATAAAGAAGTACCGCTAAAAGACAATACCTATGATTTGGACGGTATTGCCGAAGCCGTAACCGAAAATACCCGGGTAGTCGTAATTCAACGCTCGCGCGGTTACAGTACCCGTGAACCACTTTCCGTTACGGATATTGAAAAAATCTGTAAAGTAGTTAAAGCCAAGAATCCCGAAACAATTTGTTTCGTAGATAATTGTTATGGCGAATTTACCGAAATGTCGGAACCGCTTGAACACGGTGCCGATATCATGGCCGGTTCTCTAATTAAAAATGCCGGCGGCGGTATTGCTCCGACCGGTGGTTATGTAGCCGGTAAAGAATCGTTGGTTGAAGACGTGGCTTATGAATTGACCGCACCGGGCTTAGGTGACCACATGGTTCCTATTCGCCGGGCTATCGCTTGTTCTTCCAAGGCTTATTCTTGGCACCTCATGTTGTGTTGCAGGCCTTGAAGGGGGCTGTATATACAGCAGCGGTGGGTACACTTCTTGGCTATGAAGTATTCCCTAAAGTGGATTCCCCTCGATTTGATTTAATTCAGGCAATTAATTTGCATAATGCGGATGAAATGGAGCAATTCTGCCGCGGTATGCAAGCTTACTCGCCGGTAGATGCTCATGTGCGTCCCGTACCGGGTGATATGCCGGGCTATACGGATCAAATTATCATGGCCGGCGGCACCTTTGTACAGGTTCATCCATCGAACTCAGTGCGGACGGTCCGGTTCGTCCACCGTATACTATCTTCATGCAGGGCGGCCTTGTATTTGAACATTCAATGCTCGGTATTTTGGGCGCTGCGGAAGAAATCTTAGCTAATCGTAAAGCCGAGTAAGCTTTCAGAGCCTGTGAGGGTTATCCTTAAGTTTTAGTATAATTGTAAATTTAAGACGTAAAATAAGGCGTAATATAGGATGTAATGTGATTCCAAAAATCATAAGATTAAGATATCTCTATATATTACGCCTGTTTTATGGTATACTAACTGTTGCTTTAGTATAGTGATACTGCTAATTTTTATAATTGTGAGCTTCGGTTTTTATATGAATTAGCAATCATTTTAAAGCATTTGTGTATTATATATTTTTATTGTCGGTATATACATATTCGGACTTTCACTCTGTATGATGTATTATTGAGTTTACCAGGTCAAGCGACCACAGAAGGAGAAAGCATGGAAAACGTTGTAGCAGTTGCAATGAGTGGGGGCGTAGACAGCTCCTTAACAGCGTCGATGCTGTTAGAACAAGGGTATAAGGTATTTGGGATTACCTTGCGTTTATGGGTAAGTGACACGGATCCTGATGATGTGCCACTCGCCGTAACGGACGCTAAGAAAATGTGTGATTTTCTTGGCATTGAGCATCATGTAGTCGATGCTCGAGATGTTTTTTACGATAATGTCGTAGATTATTTTGTTAATGAGTATGCCGCCGGGCGCACACCGAATCCTTGTGTATTCTGTAATAAAAATATAAAATTTGATTTGTTATTAAATCGTGCTCTTGAATTGGGCGCATCCCATATGGTAACCGGTCACTATGCACAAGTGCGTTATAATGAAGCAACGAAGCTCTATGAACTTCACAAAGGTGCGGATCCGTCCAAGGATCAGAGTTATGTATTGTATACCTTAAATCAGCACATTTTGAGCCATTTGATGTTCCCATTAGGTGCGCAGAAGAAGACATTGACTCGCGCCATGGCTAATGACCGTGATTTACCGGTAGCGAATAAGCCGGACAGCGAAGATATTTGTTTCTTGCCTAACCATAATTATCAGGGCTTTATTCAGAAGCAGTTATCTGAACCTGCTAAATCGGGCAATATTGTTCATGAAAATGGTGAGATTTTAGGCCGTCACAACGGTTTATTCAACTATACCATCGGCCAGCGTAAAGGTCTCGGTGTTGCCTATAAATATCCGCTTTATGTAGTTCGTCTTGATGGTGAAAAGAATGAAGTCATTGTAGGACCGGACGAAAGTTTGTTTACAAACCGTATGATTTGTAAACATTACAATTTCTTATCCGGCACGATTCCTCAGGAATTACATGCATCCGGTAAGATTCGCTATGCAGCCGAACCTTCGCCATGTGTAGCCCGTATTCTTGATGATGAAACAATGGAAGTTATTTTTGAAAAGCCGCAACGCGCGATCACACCGGGCCAATCGGTAGCCTTCTATGAAGGAACTCAATTACTTGGCGGCGGTGTTATTGAAACTGTTTGCTAGTTTAAGCTAAAGCGGTAACTTAAGAAGCTGCTAACTAGTCAAAAAGCTGTAACCGAGAGGGGTTACAGGCTTCTCATTGCACTAATAGACGATATGCATAGTAATGTTATAATATTATGATAGATTATATTATATGTATATAGTAAGCACACTTTAAACTAGAATTATTCAATAATTTTAGTTCTTTTATATTGGTTTAGATTTATTGATTGCTCAACCGTTGCTCATCCTAAATTATTGAGAATGACGTGGTTAAGCTAACTATGAGGAGAATGGAACATGGTAACTGAACATATTCGCAATTTCTGCATTATTGCCCATATAGACCACGGGAAATCCACCTTGGCTGACCGTTTAATAGAAGCAACGGGAACGCTCACAAAGCGTGAAATGGAAGCTCAGGTGCTTGACTCCATGGACTTGGAAAGAGAACGTGGGATTACAATCAAAGCGCAATCCGTTCGTTTATTGCATACAGCTAAAGACGGCAAGCAGTACACCTTAAATTTAATTGACACTCCGGGTCATGTTGACTTCAGCTATGAAGTATCCCGTTCCTTGGCTGCCTGTGAAGGGGCTTTGCTTGTTGTGGATGCCGCGCAAGGCGTAGAAGCGCAAACCTTGGCTAATGTATATTTGGCATTGGAACATGACTTGGAAATTATTCCGGTTATTAACAAAATCGACTTACCGAGTGCGACGTAGATCGAGTAAAAAAAGAAATTGAAGATATTATCGGTCTCGATGCATCCGATGCTATTTTGGCCAGTGCCAAGTCCGGTATTGGTATTCAAGATATCTTGGAAGCATCGTAGAACGCATTCCGGCTCCGGAAGATAAATCCGATCAGCCGACCAGAGCCTTATTTTTGACTCCCGCTTTGACTCTTACAAAGGTGCTATTGCCTATGTACGAGTTAAAGAAGGTCCCTCAAAAAACGTGACAATTATTCGCATGATGCACGATCAAAAAGACTTTGAAGTGACTGAACTCGGTGTTTTCACACCGAACTTGTTGCCGGTGGATGAATTAACTTGTGGCAGCGTAGGTTGCGTGGCCGCAAGCATTAAGAACGTAGGCGATTGTCATGTAGGCGATACCATTACGAAAGCGGATGATCCGGCGGCGGAACCGTTACCGGGCTATCGTAAAGCCGTATCCATGGTGTATTGTGGTCTCTATCCGACTGACAGTAAAGATTATGACAACCTCCGTGATGCCCTTGAAAAGCTGAATTTGAACGACGCGGCTCTCGAGTACGAACCGGAAACATCTATTGCCTTGGGCTTCGGTTTCCGTTGCGGCTTCCTCGGCCTCTTGCACATGGACGTTATTCAGGAACGTTTGGAACGGGAATACAATTTAACGTTAATTACGACGGCACCGAGCGTAAACTACAAAGTGCATAAAACAAACGGTGAGATTTTGGAAATCGACAATCCGTCCAAATTGCCGCCACCAACAGAAATTGACTTTATCGAAGAACCGTATGTTAAGGCTACGACCATCGTACCTAAGGACTTCGTCGGGGCCATTATGGAATTGTCCCAGGATAAACGCGGTGAATACCAATCCATGGAATATTTGGATGAAACTCGTGTTTCTATCGTATATCATTTGCCATTGGGCGAAATCATTTACGATTACTTCGATAAATTGAAATCCGCCACTAAGGGTTATGCATCCTTAGACTATGAACTCATCGGTTATCAGGCATCTCCGATGGTTAAAATGGATATTCTCTTGAATGGTGAACCGGTGGATGCGTTGAGTATCATCGTTCATAAAGATAGAGCGGCTACCCGCGGTCGTGCGTTGGCTGAAAAGCTTAAAGAATTGATTCCGCGTCAAATGTTTGAAATTCCGATTCAGGCAGCTGTCGGTAATAAAATCGTAGCTCGTGAAACGGTTAAAGCATGGCGTAAAGACGTTTTGGCTAAATGTTACGGCGGTGATATCAGTCGTAAACGTAAATTGTTGGAAAAACAAAAAGAAGGTAAGAAGCGTATGAAGGCAGTAGGTAGCGTAGAAATTCCGCAGGAAGCGTTCATGGCTATTCTTAAAGTTGATGACAAGTAAGGCAGTAAATGAGTTGGCAAGCCTAGATGGATTTTTAAGAATACAGGTTATACTGACTCTGCTGTTTGACTGATTTATATTAAAAAGATAAAGGAGATTGTGTATGGATTCCACATTCACACCCTCTTTTTGCGACGTCTCGGGATATGGGGGTGTACCTTCATATCCCGTTTTGTCGTAAAAAATGTTCCTATTGTGACTTTGCCTCTTACGAAGGGTTAGAGGCGTATTACGATGATTATGTTGATGCCTTGTGCGATGAAATTAAACTATGGGCTTCGACGTATCCGGAAAGTGCCAAGATACCGGTGAATACCATCTACTTCGGTGGGGGTACGCCTACACAGTTATCCCTCAGTCAATTGGAGCAGATTTTAAATACCCTATATACCTATTATCCTTGTGATTCGGTGCGCGAATTATCCATGGAAGCTAATCCCGGTGAAATCGACATTGAATATTTAAAAGGGCTGAAATCTTTAGGCGTTACTCGTCTGAGCTACGGCGTACAGACCTTTGACGATAATTTGTTGCAGCTACTGAGACGTGGTCATAATGCGCATATGGCCAAACAAGCGATTACCGATGCACTGTCGGTAGGTTTTCAGTCGGTAAGCGGTGATTTGATTTATGCCTTACCGGGACAGACGTTAAAAGACATAAAGACCAATGTAGCAACATTGCTTAATTTAGGTGTCAGTCATATATCTATTTACGGCTTACAGTTGGAAGAGGGGACCAACCTTCATAAACAGGTGGAACTTGGTCAGCTCGATTTGCCATCGGATGATGAAAATGAAGCTATGTACGATTGTATGCTTGATGAATTGAAGGTTCATGGCTTCGAACGGTATGAAATTTCCAATTTTACCAACAATGGATCTTATAGCTATCATAATCTACGCTATTGGCAGTATAAAGAGTACTTGGCTTTTGGTGCCGGTGCCTATTCTTTTTATAAAGATGTACGGCGCAATAATGAACCGTATGTGGTGCCTTATATTAATCGCTGCGCCAGAATTTATTGCCCATTGTATTCGAAGCGACTATCAGTGAAAACCGTGCGGTAGAGGACTTTTGTTTCTTAGCATTGCGGACCAAGTGGGGCCTTTCTGAAAAAGCTTTTAAAGAACGATTTAATGAGTCTGTTCAAGATATTTTCGGCGATGAAATAGCGCACTTAATAAAGCAAAGGTTATTGGTAGAAACCGAAGAAGGCTGGCGACTCACGCGTGACGGCGCTAAACACGGTAATTATGTGTTCAGTCAATTTATACGCTAAGTAAAAGGTGTAAAGGCTCTTAGAAGTTTTACGAAACTCAAGACTTTTAAGAGTCTTACATTCAGTATATGATTCTTAAATTGCAATATGAAATTTAAAATTTATATTGACAAACAGGTGAGAGTTTTAGTATTATGTAATCTGTAATGCACGGGGGTATAGCTCAGCTGGGAGAGCGCTTGAATGGCATTCAAGAGGTCAGCGGTTCGATCCCGCTTATCTCCACCAATCGGGTGCGCTGAGTATTCTTGATAAATGCTTGCTTTGAAAAAAGCAAGTTTTTTGTTTTATGCCCACTTCTCTTTTGAAGCGGGCTTTTCTTATGCGGCGATTGCCGAAATGTCCAGCCCAGCGCTGAACTGCTCAAAGTCAATGTTGAAGTCGATATGCAGCCGATAGCCTCGATACACTTCCACACGCCGGATCAGGCAGCTCACAATCATTTTCTTTGACTCCATGCTGGCGCTGTCGTACATGTCCG
>ENA-OQBT01000839-OQBT01000839.1-human-gut-metagenome-genome-assembly--contig:-NODE-839-length-15905-cov-7.341615_pt1 | contig 15905 bp, 15 predicted proteins | sample MGYA00242749_ERZ504557 | MGnify/ENA primary metagenome ERZ504557 (study PRJEB26092, sample SAMD00036243) | human gut metagenome | host: Homo sapiens | study: EMG produced TPA metagenomics assembly of... | reverse complement strand
TTTTACGTATTTCATTTCATCAATAAAACTTGTAATGTAAATTTTTCATGAAATTTATTTCAATTTATTCTTCCATTTTCATAATACTGTGATATAATCAAATTCATAAAGTGAGATATATTTTGTCTCATATCGCATATAACACAAGACTATATTTACCAAATAAGTGAGGTTCTTTTATGAGTAAAGTCAAAATTACAGATATTGCCGAACGGAGCGGTGTTTCCATGACTACCGTTTCCCGTTACTTCAACCATCCTGAGCTCATATCGCAGACAACACAGGATAAAATCAAAACAGCAATTAAAGAATTGAATTACCAGCAGGACAATCTGGCCCGCATTCTGGTAACCGGAGAATCCAATCTGGTTGGGGTTATTTTCCCCCACCTACATTTAAGCTTCTATACAGAATTACTCAATCAACTAATAAAATACGGCAAAGAAAAAGGCTATAATCTAATCGTCTATACTTCCAATGATTCCAGAGAAGAAGAATTACAGCTTATTACAAATCTAATTTCCTACCGAATCAAAGGCTGATTCTTTTGAGTCATCTTCTTTCCGCTCAGGACATTGAAAACCTGCCAGTCCCGGTTATCTCCATTGAACGTGTCGGCGGTAATTTTAAGCAAATTAACAATGATAACTTTACTGGTGGCAAACTTGCCGCAAATCTTTTGATACGTAACAACTGTGAAGTTTTCATTCATATTAATAATGATTTTCGAGAAGACTGGCCATCCTTTAAACGAATCCTGGGATTTGAATATGAGGTAAAAGATCTTTGTTATGAACGGTTTATTGAAAATGATCTCACAGATCCATACCTGCCCAAAGCTACAGAAGCCATGAAATAAACTGGTTCAGCATATTACCACAAAATACACCGGTAAAAAAATAGGAGTTTTCTGCTCAAATGACGATATTGCAAGTCTTTTTGAACGTCAGTGCCTCAAAAATAATATTGATATTCCCAACACCATTGAATTGATTGGATACGACAACTCACCTGCATCCAACTATGCCGTTCATCCCATTACCTCTATCGACCAGAATATTTCCCTTATGGCGCAGATTGCAATTCAGTCACTGGAAAACTATATACCATACGAAAGCATGGTACCAGCTTCATTGATTGAAAAAGAAACAACCTGTTAATTTCGTCTTTTACATTCATACAAACGCTTATAAAGTGTATTATTAATTCGTTTTATGTGTGTTTTATGATTGCTTATCCACATAATCCGCTTCGTCCGTAATGTTTTTGTAGCCAAAATGTAACCACTAATTTTATTCACCTCACAGGAACTTATTTACCCCGTCAGATTTTCATGCCTCATAGTGAGTTCTTTCTAACGGCTTACAAGTAGACTATGGAAGTACTCTATAGCAAGGGCAGTCCAGCAGAAGGCAGATTTTATCCGTGCTGTCATAGTTGGCACATTTGTTTACCAGCCGCCGGATCGCTGCCCGTTCAGATCGTGTCAGTTCCCGTGATGCCGGGCCGCTCATTTCCGCCTGCCTTTTGCTGCTGGAAATTCCAGCTTGAAATTCACATACTTGTCACCCGTGTCATCCAGCACCACTACCGCGTCATAGGTTTTGCCAGTCTTTTCGCTGTAAAGCCCGGATATGGAAATGCAGCCCTATTTCAATAGAGCAACCGCAACGGATTTGGTTATGGTTTTCTTCTTGGAAGTGAAGAACTTATTGTCTTTCCAGAGAGCAAAGGCACAATCCCTGTTATCACAGAAAAAGCCCTTTTTGCCCTCATACACAGGTGCACCACAGCGGGGACAGGTGCCGACAGCATCCTGCTTTCCTTTAGCGTCCGGGAACAGTTTGGCAAATCGTTCCTCCGGTGCAGTATGTTCTTTTACCAGTTCCCGGCACATTTCCGTGATCCCTTCCATAAAGGTATCTGCGGATAGTTCGCTCCGTTCCACCTGTTTCAGCATAATCCATAAAAGTGGAAATGTTCACCGGTACATGTGCATGGTGAACGGTCTGGATCTTTGTAATCTCGCGCAGGGTATCTTCCAAGGAGCGCCCCTGTGCCACCTGCTCCGCAAAAGGTTCCAGATAGACCGTAGGTGAAAAGTTCTCGCCCTCTCGAAGAATGGTAAGCCCGTTCAACATACGGTCATTGCTTTTTGTAACTTCCTGGATAGAAACCTTTGCAGTCTCATATTCCGGGGGAAGGTATTCTTTGATGTGGTCTTTCACATATTGATTAAATTCCTCTATCTGCATATAGCCTCCTTCATTTTTTTAGATTTTGGGTAAGAAAAACGCACACTTAAACTGTGCGCGCATATCAAACGGTATTCTTATTGCCCTGTGCTGCCGAATCCTCCTGTACCACGTTCCGCACCCAGATCCGTCACAAAATCTGCAATAACAACCGGGGCAATTACGAGCTGCCCTACACGGGAGCCTTTGGTGAGTTCCTGAATTTGGTTGCTGACATTGCTGATAATGGCATGGCTCTCTCCACGATAGCCAGAATCCACGGGCGGCAGCTCGCACACCAGGCCCTTAACTGCCATGCTGGTTCGGGGAAAGATATAGCCGGCATGGGATACTTATTCTCACTTGTATCCGGATTCCGATAAGGCTCTTGCCGATAAAACAGAAGTGATGATTAGGCAGGAAGAATACGAAAAAGAGAGAAAAACAAATTCTATTATTCCTAACGATATCTTTGTTGATATGGTTCCTGGCTCTCCACTATCAAAAGCAAGCCAGTATCTTCTCAAAAAATCAATAGATGATGGAAACGAACATATAAAAAGAACAACCAAAATATTTTCTCCAAATATGGAATTAATATAGATAGTGAAGAGTTGTACGGATATCCTATATCAGCATATCTTGATTTGATAGCTTTTGGCGATTCAATCATTCATATTATTTCTACCTTCAGGCCGGATCCGGATATGAAGGATTTTGTTCTAGCTGTTTTTTCGGATGCGATCAGTACGTGCGAGATGGTTAATGGCAGCATAGAAAAATTGGATGATTTTATGGCCAATACAACCATACCGAAATATAAGAAATTATGCGGAAAAAGCGGAAATTTCTGAGTTTTAACATCACGGAATAAAAAAATAGGGCACTCTGGGGTTTGGTTTATTATTCAAATTCGACAATTACTAATCAATTTTGTTTAGAGATTATTCTCTGTCGTGTTTACAGTTCTTTTGATTATTTGATTTATCCATATTATCCTGCCTATACAGGCTAATGTTATCATTTTGTTATCGGTGTTGATAACACTTGCTCCGTAACTGTGGATAATAGCACTATATTCTATTTCAGATCATAAGCGATTTTGCTTAAAAAATCAATCCCTATTCAAATTCATACCATTCCTTAAATCTCAGTCTTTGAGCAAAATACGATTTTTTTTATATTCAATCATGCCATCTTTCTGCATTTTAGAAAGCTCGTTGCACATAGTACTGCGGTCAACATTCAAGTAATCTGCTAATTGCTGGCGGTTATATGGAATCAGAAAAGAATTGCTTCCGGCATGTTTTGCGCATTCTGAAAAATAAGACATCAATCGGCCTCGTATGGATTTGGAACTGGTGTGCAAAATCCTTTGTGAAAGTTGCAGACTTTTATGAGCACAGACAGTCAGTAGATTTCGTGCAAGGTTTGTATGAAAAGGGCAGGTGTTTGTGCAGGTAGTCAGAACACGTCCCACATTCATAAACAACACAGAGGTATCTTCCACGGCAGACACTGTAACCAGCATCGGCTGTCCCGGAATACAGGCATATACCTCAGCAAATACAGAACCAGGTGCAACACTTCCTAAAATGCTGGTATTCCCCCAAATTTCGTTACAAGATATCATTGCCATGCCTGACAGTACAATGCCGATATTCTCTATAATACTCCCTTCTGAAAGAATTACTTCTCCTTTTTTATAATTGCGTTTTACACTATTCAAACAGCTTAAAAGCGAGGAGATGTCATCTTCTTCTAACCCACGGAATAGCTGCATATCGGATAATTTCATATTTTTTACCCTTTCGTTGTTATAACAACAGATTTTTATTTTTAATTATAATATACTATGCCCAGAAAGACAAGAGAAAGGATGGTATAAAATGATTCGAAGAATTATCCAAATAGATGAAGAAAAATGTAACGGATGTGGTGCGTGTGCCGAAGCTTGTCACGAGGGTGCAATCGGCATGGTAAACGGCAAAGCAACACTTCTGCGAGATGATTATTGTGATGGTTTGGGAGATTGTCTGCCAACCTGCCCGACAGGTGCAATTTCCTTTGTGGAGAGAGAAGCTGCCGCCTATGATGAAAAAGCTGTGCAGGAAAATATGAGGAAAAAAGCGAAAAGCAATCATGCCGCTGTTCCCCATACAGGCTGCCCCGGCAGTCGAATGCAGCGTATTCAACATTCACAAGAAACAACTCCTTCTGCCCGGGTACAGACAGAATCACAGTTGGGACAATGGCCATGCCAAATCAAACTGGTACCGACTAATGCACCATATTTTGACGGCGCAAAATTGTTAATTGCAGCGGATTGCAGTGCATACGCCTATGCCAGAATGCACGAGGATTTCATGCGTGGGAAAATTACGATTATCGGCTGTCCAAAGCTTGACAGCATAGACTACAGCGAAAAGCTGACGCAGATCATTCAAAACAACAACATTCAAAGTGTGACGGTTGTACGCATGGAAGTTCCCTGCTGCGGCGGACTGGAATTAGCTGCCAAAAAAGCGTTGCAGGCAAGCGGAAAATTCATTCCTTGGCAGATTGTTACGATTTCGTTGGGTGGTAAAATTTTGGAATAAAAGGAGAGATACTATGAGTAAAAAAATGAAAAACATTGCTCAATCAGAAGTACTGACGCTGAGAGAACAAATTTCTTATCAGGAGGGGCAGGTTGTCAGCAAAACTTTGACACAAAACCAGGCAGTAAGTATTACCCTGTTCTCATTCGCAAAGGGCGAAGAGATCAGCACCCATGAATCGGGTGGGGACGCTTCGTCACCTGCTTGGATGGTATCGGAAAAATCACGATTGATGGCGTTGAATATCTGCTGCACGAAGGAGAATCTATTGTCATGCCAGCAGGCCATCCCCATGCGGTATATGGGCAGGAAGCGTTCAAGATGCTTTTAGTAGTTGTATTTTAATCAAACGCAAAATTGACAAAGGAAGGTGATTTTATGAAAGCAACAAAAGTAGATAAGGATCTCTGCATTGGCTGTGGGCTTTGCTGTGGATCTGCGACGAGGTTTTCCGTATGAACGAGCAGGGAAAGGCGGAAGCGTATCAACCAGCAAACGCTGAAAATCAAGGTGCTGTACAGGAGGCCATCGACTCGTGTCCTGTGTCTGCAATCGCCTGGGAAGATTAATTCAAACGCGTCTATATGCTTTTTTGATTGAGAAGAAACCACATTATTTCAAATTTTAATAGTTTTTAGGAGGCATATTATGGAACAAAAAATGTTTTGCTATCAGTGTCAGGAAACCGCCGGGTGCAAGGGCTGCACCATGTCCGGCGTATGCGGAAAGAAACCTGATGTAGCGGCCATGCAGGATCTGTTGGTCTATGTCACAAAAGGAATTTCGGCTATTACGACTGCATTGCGTCAGGAAGGTAAGCAGGTATCTGCCAAAATCAATCACTTGATTACTCTGAATCTGTTCACTACCATTACCAACGCAAATTTTGATAAAGAGAGCATTGAATCAAGAATCCGTGCTACACTGACCGAAAAGGAAGTTCTGCTAAAGCAAGTTACCAATCTGACTGTTCTGCCTGAAGCCGCAAAATGGAACGGATCTGAAAACTGGGAAGAAAAAGCCAGAACTGTCGGTGTTCTTTCTACCGAAAACGAGGATATTCGCTCTCTGCGCGAGTTAATCACCTACGGTTTGAAGGGACTTTCCGCTTACTCGAAGCACGCAAATGTGCTGTTGAAGGACAACGATGAAGTTGACACATTTCTTCAGAAAGCACTGGCTGCCACGCTGAATGACAACCTTAGTGTAGAAGATCTGATTGTTCTAACAATGGAAACAGGAAAATACGGAGTATCCGGTATGGCAATGCTGGATAAGGCTAACACAGACAGCTATGGAAACCCCGAAATTACAAAGGTAAATATCGGTGTCAGAAAGAACCCCGGCATTCTGGTATCCGGCCACGACCTGCGCGATTTGGAAATGCTGTTAGAACAGACACAGGGAACTGGAGTGGATGTGTATACGCATTCCGAGATGTTGCCAGCTCATTATTATCCCGCTTTCAAAAAATATCCTAACTTTGTTGGTAATTATGGGAATGCTTGGTGGAAACAAAAAGAAGAATTTGAATCCTTTAACGGTCCTATTCTAATGACAACCAACTGCATTGTTCCTCCTAAGGATAGTTACAAAAACAGGCTTTACACTACCGGCGCTGCGGGATATCCGGGATGTACACATATTCCGGGAGAAATTGGCGAACAAAAAAATTTTTCTGCGATTATTGAGCATGCAAAAAAATGTGTCGCTCCGAGTGAAATCGAAACCGGTGAAATCATCGGCGGATTTGCCCATGCACAGGTTCTGGCTTTGGCAGATAAAGTTGTAGAAGCTGTAAAAAGCGGTGCTATCAAAAAGTTTGTGGTTATGGCGGGCTGTGATGGTCGAGCAAAGAGCCGCGACTACTATACAGAATTTGCTAAGCTCTGCCGAAGGACACTGTCATCCTTACTGCCGGTTGTGCAAAATATAAATATAACAAGTTGCCTTTAGGCGATATCAATGGCATCCCACGTGTTCTGGATGCAGGTCAATGCAATGATTCCTATTCCCTTGCTGTAATCGCCTTGAAACTCAAAGAGGTCTTTGGGCTTGACGATATTAACGATCTGCCAATTATCTATAATATCGCATGGTACGAGCAAAAAGCAGTTATCGTTCTTCTTGCTCTTTTATATCTTGGTGTGAAGAATATCCACCTTGGCCCTACACTTCCGGCATTTCTCAGCCCGAATGTTGCAAAGGTCTTGATCGAGAACTTCGGCATTGCAGGAATTGGCACTGTGGAAGAGGATATGGAGAAGTTTTTCGGTATTAACGCATAAAAAATACTCCGTCAAAAGAAATAGATCCAACAGGCATAAAGAAACCTCGGAAACCCTTATAAAATGGGCATCCGAGGTTTTCTGTCTGTTATTCGAATCTGACAACGCCTAATCATTTTGTTTTCAGACTTGCTTTCCACCATACACCTTTTCTTATTGATAAATCATCCCTTTATCCACAATCTCCCTCGCACACGCTTGTATATTGAAACGAACCCCATTCAAGTAGGGGACAAACTTATAGGATTTCAAGCAAAATATTATTCAGATAGTGTTTCTATGTCTGGCAAAGAAAATGAATTAAGTGATGCAGTTAAAGGAGCAGCAAGAGCTTATCCTGGTATTACAACACTTTATTTTTATATTAGTCAAGAATTTTCTCCAAGTTCCAAAAAAGATATTGTAAAACCGGCATATCAGACAAATATTGAAAATACTGCACAATTACTGGGGATTACAATTGAGTGGAGAGGTTTAAGTAATATCGAGGCTCAGCTTATGCAGGATAAAAGACTTACTATTTGTAGAAATGTTTTCTTTCAAGCAGATTCTGCAGTTCAGGAATGTTGTGAAAACCTTAAAAAGCATAAAGAAGATATTTTTAATCATATTGGGACACAAGTGTCGTATAATGATAAAACCATTATTCTGGAAAATAATGTGTTTAATATAAATTCTTTTTTGCAGTCTGAGAATCAGGCTTTAGTTGTAGATGGTGAGGCTGGTGCAGGAAAATCTGCACTCATTAAAAAGAGTATGGCTAGTATCGGTCAGGATACGGTTATTTTGGCATTTAGATGTACAGACATGGATGTTTCTGACGAGAGAAATTTTTTGATGACATATGGAACGCTCATAATAGATGAAGTACTAAAGGTGTACGAAGAGACTGAGAATCGTATTCTATATATTGATGCAGTTGAAAAATATTTTGTTTTAGAAAACCAGCAAACATTTGAGGATTTGCTTCAAATGTTTATTTCTGCTGGTTGGAAAATAATTCTTACCATTAGAACGGCCTATAAAGACTCATTTCATAATTTGTTGCTAAATGAAGTTTGTGTACAATCATATCATGTTAATCTTATTAGTAAGGATTTACTGTATGAACTGTCTATTACACATGGATTCGTATTGCCAAGTGATAAGAAATTGACAGATATACTTCGTGCACCATTTATTTAAGGTTATATTTGACGCTTGATAATATTGAAGATGCAGAGTTAACGGCTTTGAATCAAGAAGCATTTGAACAAAAAATATGGGATGAAATTATTCGCAATAATAGGAAGCGTAAAAACAACTTGCCAACGAGAAGGGAAAATACGTTAGTATTCATAACGAAGGAAATATAATGGCATCACCAGCCACTACATTATCCATAATGGTGGGCTGGATCTGCATGGTCTCTTCGTTCCATTTTCCGCCGAATACCACTTTCTTCTGGTCGATCAAACCACATACTCTGTCGAAATGCTTCTGGTTGATTATTTTTACATAATCGCCATTTTCCGTCGCATTTTCGCCGTACATCTTCACGATCCATTTTTTCAGATAGCCCAAAAATTCATCCTTTACGATGCGCTCTACCAGAATATAGTCCGGAGCAACGCAGGTCTGCCCACAGTTCAGCAGTTTACCAAATGCAATACGCTTCGCCGTCAGATTCAGCTTTGCGGATTTTTCTACAACACAAGGGCTTTTGCCGCCCAATTCTAGGGTCACAGGGGTCAAATGCTTTGCTGCCTTTGCCATCACTTCTTTACCCACGGTCACACTGCCGGTAAAGAAGATATAATCAAATCTCTGATCCAGCAATGCCTGATTTTCCACTCTGCCTCCTTCTACCGCCAATACATATTCTTCAGGGAAACATTCTCTGAGGATTTTGCAGATGACAGCAGAGGTTGCAGGGGCATACGCAGAAGGCTTTACCACACAGCAGTTCCCTGCCGCAATCGCGCCGATCAGGGGTTCTATGGTCAGCATAAAAGGATAATTCCAGGGAGACATGATGAGTACCACTCCATAAGGCTCTCTAATGGTAAAGCTGTCACTGGAAAACTGTGCAATAGGGCTCAGCACATTTCTTTTTCTTGCCCAGCCATCTATATGCTTTAGCATATAGGACAACTCCGCCAGTGTCATGCCAATCTCACACATATAAGCTTCCGTTTTAGATTTATTCAAATCCTTCCGCAGGGCTTCATAAATTTCTTCCTCATGGGCACGAATGGTACGGCCCAAACGTTTAAGTGCTTCTTTACGGAAGGACAATGTAATGGGTTTTCCCCCTCGAAAGAACTCCCTCTGCTTCTGAATCTTTTCCTGCATCTGCTTTTCCCTCCTTTTTCTCTATAATTTTTTCATACATGATCTCCAACTCCCCAGCATCCATCAAAACAGGCACGGGATAGAGGGGATTGCCCTCGGCTGCCACGTGTTTTGCCATGGCAGGGATATCTTCTTTTCTGATTTCCTGAATCGGTTCTGGGATCTTCATATATTGATTCATATCCTTTATCCACTGGATAAAAGCCGCTGCCACTCTGCGGTCGTTGGTATGTTTTGGTACCATACCGATGCATCTTGCCAATTTTGCCAGCTTTCCATAACAGGCAGGGCCATATTCCTCTAGGAAATAAGGCAGGATGATCGCATTTGCAAGCCCATGGGGCACGCCATACTTGGCCCCCCAGAGAATGGGCAATGGCATGGACATAGCCAAATAGGAACGGGAAAAAGCAATGCCAGCACAATAGGCAGCCTGCAGCATATTTTCTCTTGCTTTCACATTCTGTCCATCATCATAAGCCGTTTTCAGGTTTTTATAAATCAATCTGGTGGCCTGTTCTGCCATAAATCGCGTCTCTTTTGTGGTGCTTCTACCGATATACGTCTCCACCGCATGGGTCAGTGCATCCATGCCCGTTGTGGCTGTGATATTTTTGGGCAGACCTAGGGTCACGTGGTAATCCAATACCGCATATCTGGGAATCAAAGAAAAATCGTTGATGGGATATTTATGCTTTGCGCCGCTGTCTGTGATGACTGCCGCCAACGTTGTCTCGCTGCCTGTACCGGCTGTAGTGAGTACAGCGATGAGCAGAGGTAATTTCTTGCAGATGCGCAGCAATCCCTTCATTTTATGGATAGGCTTGTTGGGCTTTACGATACAAGCCCCTGTCACCTTGGCACAGTCCATGGCAGAGCCGCCGCCAAAGGCAATGATCGCCTTTGTGCCGCTTTCCAGATACAGTGTCCTGGCTTCTTCAATATTAGTAATGGTAGGGTTCGCCACCACCTTGTCATAAACCGCACAGCGAATGCCCTGCAATATATCTTTTGTAATGAATCCATTTTATTCTCCTTCTTCGTCTTCTTTTTCATCTCTAATTTTTCATCATACCCCCATATCATTTCAGCGTCAACCCAAAACGAAAATGCTCCGCAGGAAATCTCTTTCCTACGGAGCATTCTTTACATTATATTACAAACAGAGCCACCATTCCTAGCACAACAGATGCCGCTACCAACACCTTTGCTGTCAGGAAAGATCTTTCGCTTTTGCCACAAATCTGTATCAGCAGTGCAATCACAGCAAGTGCACCAAACGCCCAGGCGATCAACTGCTCCTTAATATAATTGGTGGGATAGCTATTCGCCGTCATCCATGCGATGACCATGCCCCATACCGCCATAAAGTAAAACACAGCCTTCTGCCCTTTTTCTCCTTTCAAAAGGAACAAAAGCACCAACCCCAATCACACTAATGATAACTCATTAACCATAAATTAAAACTAACCAATAAACCTAATGACCATAATACATTCCTCACTTTCTTTTCTTTCTGAGATCATTCATAGCATAGCAGTCTAAAGAAATTTGCCAAGCAATTCTAAAGAATTCTAAAGATGTGACCCATCAACCTCAGAAAGCGTGATCTGGATAGAAAAAATTCCTTGCTCTATGGAAACTTTCACCATCCCGCCATACAAAGCGGCGATCCGCCGGATACTTTCCAAGCCGATTTGATTGCTCTCCACCGGAACCGTGCCCGTTTTGATTCCATTCCTTTGGCAGACCCGAAGGCGTTTATCCACAGCATCGATCCGCAATTCCACAGGCTGCTCCCGATCCGCATATTTTTCCACATTAGAAGCAAGATTATCAAAGATCCGCCGCAGCTCCTGAATATCGAAAGATCCATAGAATGCGGGACAATTTTTTGTATCTACGATACAGGAAAACGTATTCTCCAGAATTTCTTCCCATTCTCCCGCAAGCTGCTCCATCAGCAGCTTGCCATCCTCAATGGTTTCTAAATCTCTGCTGCCGCTATCCAATAATCTGTCAGTCAGTGCCTTGATCTGCTGGCCTTTTCGTTGCACCAGGGCAATGTATTCCTGCACTTCCTCCTGCTCCAATGTCTCTTTCCGCCCCAAATAATCAGAATAAGATAACATCGCCGTCAGAGGGGTACGGATATCGTGGGAAAGATCACGGATCAACTGTTCCTTTTCCGCCTGCAACTCTGTTTCCAGCTGCCGCAGCCGCCGTTCCGTTTCCGAAAGGAAATTGATGCTTTCTGCCAGTTCCTTCAATTCATTGTCCCCCTCAATGGGCATGGTAAAATCCATCCGATGGGTACGCAGGGCTTCCACCCCCTGAATGATCTCCCTCAGATAAGCCATTTTCTGCCCCAAAAGAAACAAAAACAGGGCAAGAAATAAAAGCACCGCCGACAATAGGCTGAGGCTGCGGATCCCCCCCATGCAAGCGTCAGCAGCTGTCCTTCTGTCAGCAAAATATCATTTTCAAGGAGATAAGTCGAAGCAATGGCATTTGCCGTCAAATATAAAAAGCCAAAGAAGAATAAAGCAATTGCCGCCGTGATACATAAAAGCCCCATAATCTCTCTGGACAATTTGGGGGTATTTCTTCTTTTTTCACTGATCAACATAATACCCCCGTCCCCAAGCAGTTTTGATATATCTTGGATTTCTGGAATCATCCTCCAGTTTCTTTCTGATATTTTTGATATGCACCATGATAGCACTATCCCCCACCGCATCTTCTTCCCAAATGCTTTGGTAAATGTTTTCCAGAGAATAGATCTTCTTTTTATGGGTGACCAATAATTCCAGTATTTTAAATTCTGTATACGTTAAGACAATGACCTCTCCTTGTCGCAGCACGGATTGGCATTCCAAGTCCAAAATTAGATCCCCAAAAGGGATATGGCTCTTCTTTTCCTCCTGCGCTGGTGCCGTCCCACGGGCACTCCTGCGTAAAATCGCTTTCACCCGCATCAAAAGCTCCATATTGGAAAAGGCTTGACAATATAATCATCTGCCCCGCAGAAAAGCCCATAACCTTGTCCGATTCCCCGGAATAGGCTGTCAGAAAAATAATAGGAGCATTAAATTGTTTTCGGATTTCTGATCCTGCCATAAAACCGGATAGTTCCGGCATATTCACATCCAAAAGGTAAAGATCTACCTCCGCCGAAGCCAACACTAATGCTTCCTTTCCATTTTCCGCTGTACAAACTGCATAGCCTTCCCCCGTCAGCAGCAGCCGCAAAATATCCCGGATTTCCTTCTCGTCATCTGCAATCAAAATGCAGATCTTTCCATTCTTCATTTCTGCACCCCTTTCTGATTTTTCTATATTATACAAAATCTCACTTCCGTTTTCCAGCAAAAAGAACCGATTATCTCTTGGGTAGGTCAGATTAGCTCTTGGAGAACTAAGATTAACGTTTAGGTAACCGAAAACAGCGGAAAAATCAGGGTTTATCCGAAGATTTGTTGCAGATGCGTTACAAATCACAAACGTCTTAGCACGATTGAGGACATCTCTCTCACTTCCGGGTGCCACTTGGCATCCGGAAATTTTATTCAAACTGTATCTTGCTTGTTAATTTTCCTATGCTATCAAACATATTTGTTATCTCCTTGGGTGTTTCTGTTTCTAAGCTATCAACGGAACAACAGTCCCAGATAGTAGCCAGATGGCAGATGTAGCCAATTTGTAGCCAATAAAAAGAAAAATCTCTGGAAAACCTTATAAATCAAGGCTTTCCAGAGATATAGCAACTATTCTTACTCATTCATTGTCAACAAAAGCGGAAAACATAGTTAAAGAATGTGCTGGAATTACTGCGGTTTGTCATGCCAATAGTAATGATACAAAAATATTGAATTCAATAGGTGAAACTATTTTGTCAGGAATAAATTTGTGGGATTTGCATGAAATGATAAAGGAGGTATTTTGATGGGAAATTTGTTAGTGTTTTCGGAAAATGATATGTTAGGACATGTAACACATGTTGATACAGAGCAGATTATTATTGAAATTGAAAATAGTAATCTGATGAACAAGATTTGTGTAGGAAATCTCGTGGCGATAGAAACATCAAAGCAACATGAAAATTTAATTGCACTCATTGACAAAGTGACTCGAAAGTATATGGAGACTTATATGGACGAAGATAATGAAATTGATGAGATGATGGCATCGTCCACTGATTACATTAAAGTAAGTGTAATAGGTACATATTATTCTGTATACGGTTCTGTACATGATTTGTTTAAAAGAGGTGTTGAAACTTTTCCGCAAATTGAAAGTAAATGTTATGAGATTATAGGTCAGAACCTTCAAAATTTTATGAATATTTTGGGGAAAGATATTGATACAGATAAACGATTGAAAATTGGTTCTTTTATGATGGATACAAGTGCAGAAGCAGTACTTGATGGCAACAAGTTTTTTCAGCGACATGCAGCTGTTTTGGGAAGTACAGGATCGGGAAAAAGTTGGTGTGTGGCAAATATATTAGAAAAAGCAAGTAAATTGAAATATACTAATATTATTGTGTTTGATATGCATGGAGAATATAAAAGTTTAACGGAGGGGACAGATGCAATTGCACAATCTTTTAAGATTGCAGGTCCTGGGGATTTGGAAACGTCGAACGACGATGCTTTGTTCTTGCCATATTGGTTACTTAACCGAGAAGAACTCTTATCAATGATTTTAGATAGAAGTGATTCAAATGCTCCGAATCAGGCATCTCGATTTACGTTGCACATTCGCAGTTTAAAAGAAGCAACGTTGACTAGAGAAGGAAAGACAGATACATTGAAAACATTTACTGTTGATTCGCCGATTCCATTTTTAATGACAGATTTATTAGAGTTGTTAAAAGATGATGATACTAGAAAAGGTATGGGGAAAAATGGTCCGATTAAAGGAGAATGGGAAGGTAAATTAACACGATTCATTTCTAGATTGGAAACTAAGATTGCAGATAAAACTTATGGATTTATGTTTCAACCAACGGATGAGATTCAAATGTATAATTGGTTGGCAAATTTGGCTTGTCGCTTGTTAGGCTATCAGAGTGGTCAAAAAGGGATTAAGATAATTGATTTCTCAGAAGTTCCATCTGATGTTCTACCTGTTGTAACAGGAACGTTGGCGAGATTATTATATGATATTCAGTTTTGGATGAATGAACAAAAACGAACACCGTTTACACTTGTTTGTGACGAAGCACATTTGTATTTACCTATAAAGGAGGATGCTGATGCGGTTCAAAAGCAAGCATTATATAATTTTGAGCGAATAGCAAAGGAAGGAAGAAAGTATGGGGTATCGATTTTGGCAGTTAGCCAACGACCAGCAGATGTTAGTAAAACTATATTAAGTCAATGCAATAATTTTGTGGTTTTGAGATTGACTAATGAAAGAGATAAAGGTGTAATTAAAAATCTGCTACCAGATTCATTGAAAAGTACAATAGAATTCTTGCCTTTGCTTGATGTGGGAGAAGCATTAGTGGTAGGAGATGCTATATTATTACCTAGTAAAATAGTATTAGATAAACCGTTAGATACACATAGACCAATTAGTGCAACAAAGGATTTTTGGGATGAATGGGATAATAATGAACCTGATAATGATGCAATTAATGAAGCGATAGAAGCATTACGAAAACAATGTAGAGGATAAGGAGAATAAAAAATATGATTGATTTACACGATAGTCATGGTAGACATATAGCAAATTTTGTGAGTGGACAATTGCATGATGTTCAGGGGAGAAACATTGGTCATTATTTGGAGAATGAAGGTATTTTTATTAATATGCAGGGATATTATTTTTATCAAATAGTAGATAAAAGGAGATTACTTTATAATAATAATTCAGCTATAAATGAGCAAATTTGAAAAATTGCACAAAACTACACTGCGAATTTCATAAATGAATCAAAATCATTGCTTTCCTTTGCGCATTGAAAAAGATAACGATACTTTTCCAGCTGAATGGTATCACAGATTTCGTGATATCCAGTTTCAAACGAACAGAACCTACCAGTACCCACTGCACACATGAAATGTGCCAGTGACATAAGCAGCCAGTACCTTTTGATTCCCTGTGCAGAGCGTATCTGATAGCTGTCCAGTGCCAGTTTATCCTTACACTGGCGGAAAAATACTTCAATCGGCCATCGACACACATACCAGGAAAGAATCTCCTGTGTAGATAGGGCTGCGTTTGTACTGATGAAAGCACGCAATGCTTTGGGATTACCAAATGCTTTTTCCGGATAACTCAAAAGAACTACCGCATTTTCTATGCCGTTGAGGTTTCCCTCGTACCGGTACACATAATAGTTTCGTTTTTTGACTGTCACAAGGTCAAATTCACGATGTGTAACAGACAATTCGGCGGCCAGTTCACGAAGTTTCTTTTTCATTCCCGATGGATACAGC
>ENA-OQBT01000837-OQBT01000837.1-human-gut-metagenome-genome-assembly--contig:-NODE-837-length-15941-cov-3.191855_pt1 | contig 15941 bp, 14 predicted proteins | sample MGYA00242749_ERZ504557 | MGnify/ENA primary metagenome ERZ504557 (study PRJEB26092, sample SAMD00036243) | human gut metagenome | host: Homo sapiens | study: EMG produced TPA metagenomics assembly of... | reverse complement strand
CATTTTCATACCACTGATAGTTATTAATCTTTCATTTTCTTTCTTAAGATCTGCATCGTCCCAGAAATAAGCGCTCAAACGTTTGCCATCTTTGCTTTTCCGTAGACTGGTGAGTTTCATTTGACCAGATGAACCACATGATGTCTTGTCCATATTTTCTGGATTTCATATCTTTTTCTTCATAATAACCCTGTCTTGCCAGATGTTCTAAAACATCATAAAGTTCTTTCCCTGCGTACTTTCTTCCTTCAATCTCTACTTCACGAAATGTTCCATCTTCGTTTAGCGGTACACAGCCATGATATAGAAGCATTCCATTGAACACCTTGTATAAGTGTCCTTTTGCAAATAAGAATCTTATATGTTCCTGAAGATAAGCACAGTATTTAAATACAGTTACCAGATGTTCCATCACATATTCTTCTTCTTTGGTCAATTTATATGGATCATTTGGATCGATCGTTGGAAAATTCTTATCTTTTAATTCATATTCTTTTCCATCTAATGTGATCGTTCCTTTTTCATAGTCGATCTTGTCTAATAGTAATCTTTGATCCATCAAAAAGTCTGGACGGCGTTTGATCAATTGACCTTCTACTTTAAACTGCATGATCGCAATGGCTTTGTGCATCTTCTTATTCAATTCTTCTTCTCGGATATTACTCTCATCCACTTCTCCAGATGCATGGAATAATTCACATTCATCATCTTTGTAACACTCCAATGCAAATCTTGCCAGCGGGATCAGATTGATGCCATAACCATTTTCCAAAACATCCAGATTATTGTATCTTGCACAGATTCTTACAACATTACAAATACATGCGCGGTGCCCAGATGCAGCTCCCATCCATAAAATATCGTGATTTCCCCACTGAATATCAACATTCGCTGTCTTCATGATGCAGTCCATGATCCTGTGTGGACCAGATCCTCTATCGTAAATATCTCCGATCACATGCAGATGATCAATCGCCAGATCCTGGATCAGATGGGCCATCGCTGCAATAAACTGTCTGACCCTTCCTGTCGTGATGATCGTCTCAAGAATCTGCTCTACATAGCGTTTCTTATCAGCTCTCCGGTGTTCTACCATCAATTCTTCCATCACATAGGCAAATTCTGGTGACATTGCTTTCCTTACTTTTGATCTTGTATATTTATTCCCGACTGATCTTGCAACATGAACCAGACGTACCATCGTATCATGCTGCCATTCAAGAAGGAAATTCTTTGGTAATTCTTCCTCCATTAAATCCATCTTCTGCTCCGGATAATAAATAACTGATGCCAAATTTTTCTTTTGCTTTGTTGTCAGTGTATTCCCAAATTCATCTTCAATCCTGCTTCGGATCGCTCCTGATCCATTCCTTATGATATGGCTGAATTTCTCATATTCGCGTGAACATCAGAAACATAATGCTCTGTTCCTTTGGGAAGATGCAAGATTGCCTGAAGATTGATGATCTCTGTTGAAGCAGCTGCGACATTTGGATAACGCACTGCCAATTCCTTTAGATACTTCATCTGGTCCATGAGAAGGCTCCCCTTTCGTTTACGCTTTTTTTATTGTTCTGTAATATTATAGCATTATTTTTCATACTTTCCCAATAACTTTCTTTCATTTTCCTTAATTATTATACTTTTATGAAAACAAGGCTGTTCCTTATGTTATACTGTAAACAGCCTAGGTAAAATCTATGTAAATTTCCATATTTACTGTCCTTGATCTTCACAGGCTACTTACAATAAGGAGGAGATTATGTTAAAAAAGAACAAAAGCATTGCACTGGTGATGATCTTAGCTTTATTGATCATCACATCTTCTTGTGCACCAAAAAACACACAGGCAGAAATTGATAAACCTGCCAAAACAAGTGCCTCTTGGGAGAGGAAACTTTGCAGATCAAAACTTGATATCATCAGTTCTTACGGTGATGATCAGGCATTTCACCCAAAAGTCTTAAACTTTGAAAAACCATGGAACGGCTATCGCTATTGGATGGCATACACTCCATATCCAGGTGCAGATCAGCGAAAAGAAAATCCACACGTCTGTGTCTCCAATGACAGGATTCATTGGAAGCCATTTGAAGGAGAGGGAAAAGCTGTTTCACTTGATCCATTGACCCCATTTGAAGACCCTGACAAACAGTATAATTCAGATACCCATCTTGTATATAGAAAAGACATCGATACCTTAGAATGTTACTGGCGCCAAGTCGATAATCGTACCAGGATCGATAAGATCATGAAACGTACAACAACCGATGGTATCCACTGGAGTAAAGCTCAGAATGTATTGGTTTCCGATGCACGCACTGATCGTATTCTAAGTCCGGCGATCATTTATGAAAACGGACGATATAAGATGTGGACTGTCAACTGTAAAAGAAAATTCCCTGTTTTATACCGTGAAAGTAAAGATGGTTTTCATTGGACAACTCCAAGCACGATTCAGTTAAAATATCCATCTGACAGACTTCGAAGCTGGCATCTGGATGTCATTCATACAGAGAAAGGCTATGAAATGCTCGTCGTTGCCTTCTACAAAGGGCATAGGCATCGGGAAATGAATCTTTATTATACTTCATCCAAAAATGAGCATGATTTTAAGAAATGTATTACGATCTTAAAACCATCTGAAAAGGAAAAAGCATGGGACAACCGTGGTATTTACCGTAGCAGCTTTTTTGTGGAAAATGGAATTTATTATATTTATTACAGTGGTATTGGATATCCAAAAGGACCAAACAGCTCTCAGGGTGTTGGACTCACATATGGTCCATCGGTGAAAAACATTCATGGTTACGATGCATAAAATCTCTTGACGTTATAAATATTCAGGTGTAAACTGTTAGCAATAAGAATTTTTAGCCGACCATCCAAAGACTGGCTAACGACTCTACAATACGAATAAAAGGAAGTGCATTAATATTATGGAAAAGAAAAATATCGACTGGGCTAACATCGGTTTCGGTTATATGCCAACAGATTACCGTTTTGTAGCTAATTACAAAGATGGAGCATGGGATGAAGGTGAATTAACAACAGATGCCAACATCACAATCTCTGAATGTGCCGGTGTATTACAGTACGCTCAGACATGTTTTGAAGGAATGAAAGCTTACACAACAGAAGATGGACATATCGTTGTATTCCGTCCTGACTTAAATGCAAGCCGTATGGCAGATTCATGCAGAAGACTTGAGATGCCTGTATTCCCTGAAGATAAATTTGTAGAAGCGATCGAGAAAGTCGTTGCAGCGAATGAAGCATTCGTACCACCTTTCGGTTCTGGTGCTACATTATATATCCGTCCTTATATGTTCGGAAGTGATCCTGTGATCGGTGTAAAACCAGCAAATGAATATCAGTTCCGTATCTTTACTACACCAGTAGGACCATACTTCAAAGAAGGAGCTAAACCTATTACTATCCGTGTCAGTGATTATGATCGTGCTGCTCCTCGTGGAACAGGTAATATCAAAGCCGGATTAAACTATGCTATGAGCCTTTACCCAATCATGGAAGCTCATCGTCAGGGATTTGATGAGAATATGTATCTTGACCCAGCAACAAGAACAAAAGTAGAAGAAACAGGTGGAGCTAACTTCATCTTTATTACAAAAGATGGTAAAGTTGTAACACCTAAATCTGACAGTATCCTTCCATCTATCACTCGTCGTTCTTTAGTTTATGTAGCCAAAGAATACCTTGGACTTGAAGTCGAAGAACGTGAAGTATTATTTGATGAAGTCAAAGATTTCGCTGAATGTGGATTATGTGGAACAGCCGCAGTTATCTCTCCAGTAGGAAAGATTTATGATCACGGTAATGAAATCTGCTTCCCAAGCGGAATGGAAAAGATGGGACCTGTCATCCAGAAATTATACGATACTTTAACAGGAATCCAGATGGGTCATATTGAAGCCCCTGAAGGATGGATCAAGGTTATTAAATAAGACTTTCGTTAATAGAATATTAAATAACATAAAATGCAGCCAGACAGTTATTGATTTAACTTTCTGGCTGCATTTCATTTATACATATTGGCGTATCATTCTTATTTACTGATCTCTTAGATGAATCTCTGGATTTCCATGATTCTCAATATAATCTCTTGTGATCGTTACGCTTCCGATCGTGTCGTCTTTTGGTATCTCGTACATAATGTCGAGCATGAATTTCTCGATGATCGCACGTAATGCTCTGGCTCCTGTTTTCTTTTTCAGAGCTTGTTCTGCGATAGCCTCCAGAGCCCCTTCATCGAATTCTAATTTTACTTCATCTAATTCTAATAACTTCTGATACTGTTTTAAGATCGCATTCTTTGGTTCTTTTAGAATCTTGACTAACATCTCTTTTGTCAGTCCTTCTAATGTAAATATCATTGGAAGTCTTCCGATAAATTCTGGAATGAATCCATATTCTCTCAAATCTTCATTCGTAACCTGTGCAATGATATTTTCTTCTTCATCAAAACGGTCTTTTAAATCTGCTCCAAATCCGATCGATGTTTTCTTCATCAGACGTTTTTTGATGATTCCTTCTAAGTTCGGGAAAGCTCCACCACAGATAAAAAGAATATTCCTTGTATTGATCGTTGTGAGTGGTACCATTGCATTCTTGCTTGTAGCTCCGACTGGCACTTCGACTTCTGCTCCTTCTAAGAGTTTTAGCAATCCTTGCTGAACGGATTCTCCACTGACATCTCTGCTGTTTGTATTTTGTTTCTTGGCAATCTTATCAATCTCGTCAATGAATACGATTCCATGTTCTGCACGGTCTACATCGTTATCTGCCGCCTGTAAGAGCTTTGATAAAACACTTTCTACGTCATCACCAATATATCCTGCTTCTGTTAAGGATGTAGCATCTGTGATCGCTAGTGGTACTTTTAACAGTCTTGCAAGTGTCTTGACCAGATATGTTTTACCACTTCCTGTTGGCCCGATCATCAGCATATTCGATTTATCGATTTCGATCTCATCCATTGTGTTTGTAACCACTCGTTTATAATGATTGTATACAGCAACAGACATAACTTTCTTCGCATAATCCTGTCCAATAACATATTCATCCAGCATTGCCTTGATCTGATGTGGTGCTGGAATATCTTTTAATGTAAACTCTGGCTCTTCTTTTTTGTCTTTCTTTTTCTTCTTTACTTCCGCTTTTGGCTGCATACTCTGCATATCGTTCATCATCTTTGTGATATCCATGCTGTCAAGATCCATATTTCTTGCGTCAATAAATCCAAACTGACCATTGCCCATAGAATTTAATGTCCTCTGCATACAATCTGTACATATAAAAATATTATTCGGAAGTTCTAACATCTTACCGGCTGCAGATTCCGGACGTCTGCAAAGATAGCAGTAATGTTCCACATCTTTGTGTTCATCCTCATTTGTTACTTCCTCAATCTCATTTTGATTTTTCTCTTCTGACATATGATTGTCCTCCACTTTTTATATAAAATCAGCCAGAAAACCCATGGTCTTTAGACCGTGGGATGAATGGCGTTAGACTACTTTTACTTGCGTCATTACAGTTGACCTTGCTGTAATGCGTTTGCAATTACTTAATTTTGGTGTTTTGTAGCCTCTTGGCATTGTGCTAAAGTCAATCTTATTGCCATCAATATCCATAAGAATTGCATATCCCGTAGACATTCTTCCTTTGATAAAGTAATCATTTCCAAAATACCGAACCTTATCAAACTTTCTAAAACCACAAATCTTATCTGTAACAATAGGTTGTTCAGAACGAATACCTTTAGTCTTTTGAAAATCACCATCAGAAACACATTTCTTTTTGTAAAGATTACTCTTTACATTAAAAGCATTTCCTTGTGTTGCGATAGTACAGGCATCATAATAATGTTCTTTGTCTACACCTAAATGCAAACGATTCGCTTTTGTTACATATCCAAAAGTTTCAATAGCATTTGGATAGAATCTGAAAAGCTGCTTACGGATAGAATTCATCTGTGTAGCATATTTAAGGTTACCCTTAACTTTACCACTCAATTTGGGATTGATCTTTCCACTATGCAAGTCTTTATGGCAAGTATGACATAAAGTAAGTAAATTACTTTCTTCATCAGATCCACCTTGACTGCGAAATACAATATGATGGACTTCTAATTTGCTATCCTTATGCTTGCCTTTACAACATTGACAAGTATAGTTATCTCTATTAAGCACCATTGCTTTGGTATTTTCAAATCCATAATTAGCACCTTTTTGGTATCCCCATGGTCTCACTTTTGGGTTGGCAAGACTTGGATTTTTCATAAGCTGCATATCAAACTGACCTGTTTCAAATACCATTTCTGTAATGGGAAGAATAGACTGAATGTATTCTATTTCCCTTACATGGCTGTGAAGTTTGCTCTGCATTGTAGGACTAAATCTGTCTTTTTTAATAGAACTTGCACGATTTAACCATCTTGCTTTTCTATAACGAGTTTTACGATTTCGTCTATTTCTGCGATACTTTGCTCTTTGTGTCATTTTGTCAGTAATGTCGTTTCTTACAACAACTTCTGACATATAGACAATATCTCCATTGTCTTTACTTACAGCAGTGCCAATAGTTCCGCTTCCAGTATCTACACCAAGAGTTAAGCCTTGAGTGTAATTTGTTGTTTCGTAAGTCAATTTAATTGTAAATGGATCACGCTTCTTAACTTTTGCTTTGCCTTGCTTAAGTAATAATCTTGCAATTGGATCACTACATGGCATTAGTGGTTTACCATCTTGTGAAATCACATAAACCATAAATAAGTTCCTCCTTATAAATACTCTACCAAATGGTAGGTGATGCGTACTTTGCTGTACTGTTACCATGCAACTGTTCCGACTTCAACTCGACAATGATATAAAGGCTTTTTCGCATACATATCACAAGGCTGTTCTTACTCTGACCTAACTTAAATATGTACGATAGAGCGACGGTCTGTTGCGTCAACCGAGGGTATCATGACCTAAATATCGTAGTATCCATTTCTGAATGCTTAGTCTGGTGAACCATTTGACAGAAGCCCACTACCTTTTTTAGGTGGTGGGTAGTTCACTTTGAATAGAGTACTTCTCCTATAATTTCAATCCCTTTTATCATATCTTCTTTTTTCATTCTCGTAAACCCCAAAATATATTCTTCTTTCAATGGTTTTCCTTCTATATAATTCCATGAGAGCGGATAGATCATCACACCTTTTTGTCTTAATTTTTTTTGAAACTCTTTTTGATCACTGACAGGGAATCTTACGATGATATGTGCTCCTGCTCCATGACCATATATTTGAATATCGGAGTTTAACTTCTTAATTTCTTTGATCAATAGATCATGTTTCTCTTTATAAATATTCCTCATACGGTTTAAATGTCGTTCAAAATGCCCTTCTGTCAGAAACAGCGTCAAAACTTTCTGATCGATCCTTGATACTGCACAGGAAAATGTCTGGCCAATCTGCTGATATCTCTTTGCAAGTTTCTTTGGGAGCACCATATAACTTGCTCGGATCGCTGGTGCGATCGCTTTTGAAAATGTTCCCATGTAGATCACATTTTCTCCATCATCTAATCCCTGCATCGCTGGAATTGGTTTTCCATGATATCTGAACTCGCTGTCATAATCATCTTCGATAATATAATGATCTGGATCTTTTTTAGCCCATCCTAATAATTGACTTCTTCGCCCTATTGGCATGATCACGCCTGTGGGATATTGGTGTGCCGGGGTTACATATGCTAAGTTCGCATCTGTTTTCTGCAATTGTTCTACACACATTCCACTTTCGTCCATGGAGATCGGATGAATCTTAAAATCTAATTCCTTTAAGATTTCATACGCATTTTTGTAAACTGGATTTTCAATTCCAATGGAAACTTTTTCTCCTAAAATCTGACGTAGTAAAAATAGCAGATTCTCCATTCCTGCTGCCACTACGATTTGGCTGGCATGAACATGAACACCTCTGGATTGTCTCAGATAATACATGATCGCTTTGCGCAATTCCAAATCTCCTTGAAAATTCCCCTTTTGAAATAACTCACTGTTATCATTGATCATGATCTCTTTTAGTAGTTTTCTCCAGATATGATAAGGAAACTGTTCCATATCAACTCCTGCTGATGAAAAGTCGTATGGTATCTTCTCTGGTCGTATTTCTTCTTCCTCTTCTTCGATCTTAACTGGAATGTGAAGCTCTGCCAGTTCTTCTACCTGACAGACAAAGAAACCACGTTTTGGTTTTGATTCAATATATCCTTCTGCACAAAGCTGTGCATATGCAGTGTCCACAGTATTCCTGCTGACATCTAAATGTTTGGAAAGTCTCCTTGCAGAAGGGAGTCTGGCCCCAAAGGGCAAAACTCCTGTTATAATTTCTTCTTTGATAGAATTATAAATCTGCTCATATAACGGCTCTTTTTTTGAAATATCAAGTGCAACGATCAGCATATAACCACCTGTTTTCCTCTAATTTATTCTGCATTTGAAACAGTCATTTTCTCTATTACAACTTTCTTCACTGGCTGGCTTACTTCTCCACTTCCATTATCTTGTGTCTTGCATCCTGAAATCTTATCTAACACATCATATCCATTGATCATTTGTCCAAACACAGTATAACTTCCTGTTAAGGATGGATATCCACCCTGATCCAAGAATAACGCTTGTTGTTTCTTTGTGAGCTCTACATTCCCTTCTTCCAGACCTTTCTTCGCTGTATCTGCTTTCGCCTGCACGATAAAAAACTGACTTCCATTCGTATCTGCTCCGGAATTTGCCATACATAAAGAACCGCGAAGAGGCAGAAGTTCCTCACATACTTCATTATCAAAGTCTTCTCCCCAAATACTTTCTCCGCCTGTTCCTGTTCCTGTTGGATCTCCACTCTGGATCATAAAATCATTGATGACTCTGTGAAAGATCTGTCCATCAAAGTATCCATTCGATGCAAGAGTTACAAAATTCTTCACAGCTAAAGGCGCTTTCTTCATGAAGAACTTAAACTGCATTTCTCCATAACCTTTGACTTTCATAGTGACGATCGTTTCTCCCTTTTGTGCATCCGCAAGTTGGTCTGTTTTCTTTGCTGCTGTGATCTTTGGTACTTTATATTTTGATTGCACTTTCATCTTTGTTTCTGTTGTTGCTTTTGTTGTATCTTTGCTGCCGTCTTTTGCAGATGAACACCCAACACAAAGTGTCATGGCTGCCATCAGACATGCTGCTGCTATGATCTTTCTCATGTTTGCTTTCCTTTCTGTTTTAAGAAATTGTTCACTTGCGATCACTGTTCCCGGATCTTATCTGCCGGAAATACAATTCCTGTCTGTCTTCGCACTTCATCCGTGATATCCATCTCGATCTCGGATGCTCTTAAAATTGATGATCCACTTTATGTTCTTTGATCAATCTGATAAAATCTTTTGTTTCATAGATCATCGGATTATCTCTTTTGTCAAATTGTAATTCTTCTGTTTCTCCATTTCTATAGTAGATCGTGATCTTCTTGATAATCGGACATTGTTCAATGATCATACATCCATTTTCACCCTGAATCTGTGTTGGCAGTTTGGAATCTGTAATCTTGGAATATATGATCTCTGCCTGTTTATCGTCATACGATGCAATCACACTTCCTGCACCATCCACTCCATTTTCAAGGAACAAACTGTCTGCGAGAATCTTTTCTGGTTTCCCAAATAAACTTGCAAGGAAATGGATACAGTAAGATCCAATATCCATCAGTGCTCCATTCGATAATTTGGGATTAAATGCGTTTTCAATAATCCCTTTTTTAAATTTGTCATATCTTGAAGAATACTGACAATACTGAATCGTTGCTCTTCTCACTGTTCCAATCTTATGAAGATTGTCCATCATCGCATGGAATCCTGGAGAATGTACATTCTTCATGGCTTCCATAAATACAACTCCTTGTTCTTTGGCTGCTTTGATCAGGATATCTAATTCCTCACGGTTAGAGCAAACAGGTTTCTCACAAAGCACATGCTTTCCGTAATTGATCATTGTGATCGAATGTGCATAATGCATATAAGTTGGACTCGCTACATAAACCGCATCAATCTCTGGATCTTTTGCCATCTCTTCGTAGTTATCATATACTTTTTCTACATTATATTTTGCTGCAAACTGCTTCCCTTTTTCTAAATTTCTTGAATATACAGCTGTTAATTGGATTTCATCTAATTCTAAAATTCCTTCCATCAGCCAGTCTGTAATAAAATTGGTTCCTATCGTTGCTAATCTGATCATTGATTCTCCTCCATCATATATCTTATATTTTATAATTGTGACAGTGTAATGTCAATGATCACGCCTACCGCATAATAATATACACACTATAGCAAAGATACATGCAGATCATTGCAATTCCTTCGGTTCTTGAAATCTTTTTTTTCGTTGCTCCAAAGATCCATACTACAACTGAAAATACGACTAAAACTATGATGTCGATCACATTTTCACCAATTAGCTGTAATGGACTGATCGCAGATGCGATTCCAAGTACCATAAGGATGTTAAAGATATTGGAACCGATCGCATTCCCGACCGCCATATCAACTTCATTTTTTCTTGCGGCTACGATGGATGTGACCAGTTCTGGAAGAGACGTTCCAATCGAAACAATCGTTAATCCTACAAGATTCTGGCTCATTCCAAAATCTATGGCAATCCTGCTTGCGGCATCAACTGTAAGATCTCCACCAAATGCAATGGCTGCTGCACCTCCAACGATACATAACAGACTCTTTGGATAAGACATGATCATCAATTCTTCATTTTCCATTGTTTCAAGTTGTACGACTTCCTGATTATTTCTGGCACGCATTGCCTGAAAAACCATCATAAGAACATATACGGCAAATATAATAAGGAAAATGATTCCATCAAAACGTCCAAGGATCATATGTGATCTATCTCCGAATGCAAGATAACCAAATATGAGAAGTAATGTCGCACATACAAGAGATAATGGAATATCTCTTATAATTGTTTCTCTTTTTACACCGATCGTTGCTAAAATTGAACAAACTCCGATCACAAACATCATATTAAAGATATTAGAACCAACTACATTACTGATCGCCAGGGCATTATTATTGGCAATAGATGCTGTTACACTGACTGCAGTTTCTGGAAGTGATGTTCCCATGGCTACGATCGTCAATCCAATGATAATAGAAGGAACTTTTAAACGTTTGGCGACACTTGAACTTCCTTCTACAAAATAGTCTGCTCCTTTCATTAAAAATGCAAATCCTATGATCAGACAGATGATCACTAAAAATAATGGGGATTGGTTGATAAATTTCTCCATTTGTTTTTCTCCTTTCAAAATTGTCTTTTTATTTGTACATAAGAAAAACTCATGTATGTTCCAGATGTACTATAAGAACATACATGAGTCTCATTCTTTAATATTTGCCAGGCTGACTTGCTTGATATCTGCGAGTCATTACCGAGTCTGTTGACAAATCACGTCTTTGTATGACGCGAACTACTCCCTCATGGAATATTGATTGTTTGATTACTTTAACAAAAAAATATTGATCTGTCAAGTATAGTTTATTTTGATATACAATGCGATCAACAAATGGAGGGGGGAAACTATTTTTGATCAGAAAACCATACAAAACTAATAAAAATATTTCCAGACTATTTTATATTTTGATGATGATCATCTTTGTCTGGTTCATTGGGATTCAGATTTTAGGACCTGATGAACAGTTTTTTGACCAATCTGGACATTCCATCATCTACAATGGTACTTTTACATGGAAGAAATCCGATGGCACAAAACAAAACATTTCTGTTCCTGGACGTTATAAAGTTCCAGCAAAACAGACGATGATCATTACTACTACACTTCCAGATGATTATAACGAGAATGTGATCGCGATCCGTTCTTCCCTTCAAGATGTACGTTTTTACATTGATGGAAAACTTCGAAAAGAGTACAATGCAAAAACTCTGCCAGCCGTTATATATTCTGCAATACTTCGTCTGCAGATGCCGGAAAGGAACTTTGTCTGGAACTTACAACATATACGAGTAACTACTCTGGTGTTGTCAATACGATTTACTGTGGAGATCAAATGCAGATCTGGAGTTATATTTTCAATCATAACTTCTCTGGAACCGTGATCGGATCATTTATCTTTTTTGCATCGATTGTCACAATCTTATTCAGTATCGCCCTTGGAATTGTTTACAAAACCAAGTTTAATATGGAATATCTTGGATGGTGTATGCTTATGGGTTCTGTCTGGATGATCGGAGAATCAAAAATGCGGCAGATCCTTGTTCCAAATGCATCTGGACTTGCAACTTCATGTTTTATTATGCTCATGTTATGTCCGTTGCCGATTTCCTTATATGTCAATAATCTTCAGAAAGGTAAATATAAAAAGATCTTTCAACCGATCTGTTTTATTGCTTTATTGAATTTTATCATCTGTACGATCCTGCATCTTACAGGCGTTGCAGATTATATTGAGACAATGCCAGCAGCACACGCAATCCTTATTATTACTTTCCTTGCTGTCATTCTTACTTTCCTGATCAGATATTGGAATCATCGGAGTCGAAGTGATTGCCTGTTGTTCTTTGGATTGCTTATTACAATGCTTTCTGTGATTTTTGAAGCAATTTCTGTATATTACAAAGTATCTGTTTCTGGTTTATTTGTCGGTATCGCTATTTTGATCTTACTGTTTATAAATGTGATCTATACGATCCATATCATCCGTGATATCATCAAACGTCAGCAGCAGGAAGAACTCGATAAACGTAAAAAAAATATAGAAGAGATGTCTCTGCAGTTGATGCAGATGTTATCCACCACGATCGAGGCAAAAGATGAATATACGAAAGGACATTCTCATCGTGTTGCAGAGTATTCCGTTTTGATCGCTCGTGAACTTGGATGGAATGAAAAAGAACTTAGTAATCTAAAAAATGCTGCTCATCTTCATGATATCGGCAAAATTGCTATTCCTGATACCATTTTAAATAAACCAAGCAAACTTTCTGAGGAAGAATTTTCTATTATTAAGGAACATACGATCATTGGTGCAAATATCTTAAAGAATATTTCTCTGATCGATCACGTACAAGAAATTGTACGCAATCATCATGAGCACGATCCGTACACAAAAAGCCAAAGAAAATCTCGACTTTTTAACTGGGCTTCCAACCAGAAATAAAGGTGAGCAAGCCATTGCGCAGTTGATGAAACACCACAGCGGATGTCTTGTCTTTATGGATATGGACAATTTAAAAACCATCAATGACATCTATGGCCACAAAGCTGGTGACCGTGTATTGAAGCTTCTTGGTAATCTATTATTAGAATATTCCAGTGAATGTCTTGTCTGTCGTCTTGGCGGAGATGAATTCCTATTATTTATGCCAAATGCTGATCAAAATAGTATTACAGAAGTTATAACTGCTATTTTTAAGAAATTTAATACTCGAAAGGAACAAGATCCTGAGCTTCATGCTGCATCCATTTCTGCCGGACTATATATGTGCAATATTGGAGATTCTTTTGACGAATGTTATACAAAAGCTGATAAAACACTATATTTCGTAAAACAAAATGGAAAAAGCGACTTCTCCTTTCATGAAAAATAAAGCACCAAACATATAAAGAAAGAGAGTGGCAAGAATTTACTTTTGCCACTCTCTTCTTTATATATGAAATAACTGAATCAACACAAGACCAGAAAGTCCATAATATGTGATAACTGCAACTAAATCATTGATAGTTGTGATCAATGGACCAGAAGCCACTGCTGGGTCAATGTTGATCTTATGAAAGAACATTGGAATGATCGTTCTACAAGGCTTGAGATCACCATCGCAACGATCAGTGAAATTCCTACGCACCCTGAAATCAGGAATGAAGAAATCCATGCATAATGTTTAAATAAATGGATGTACACCCCTAAAAATACGAGTGCCATGATCGCTAGGCTCGCTCCATTTAAGAAACCGATCTTCATTTCTTTAAATAACAAAGCAATCTTTTTCTTACCTGACAGATTTTCATCCATTAATACGCGGATTGTTACAGCTAAAGACTGTGTTCCAACATTTCCCGCCATATCAAGTACCAGGGATTGGAAACAGATAACGATTGGCAATACCGCAACAATAGATTCAAACATTCCAACAACTGAGGATACTGCCATTCCTAAGAATAACAATGCGATCAACCATGGAAGTCTCTTCTTCATACTAACTATCGTGGGTTCATTTAAATCTTCCTCTTCTGTTAAACCAGCAAGTTTTGCATAGTCATCTCCCATCTCGTCATCGACCAATTCTACAATATCGGAAGATGTTAAGATTCCTGCGATTTTCTTATCTTGTGTCAGTACTGGGATGGAATCTTCTTCGTAATCTGTTAAGATTTCCATACATTCACTGATTTTTTCATGTTCATATACATAAGGATAAGAACTGCTTATGATGTCCTGTAGATTATCATGTTCTCTTGCGATGATCAAATCTTTCAGATCGATCGCTCCTGCAAAAATCCCATTCTCATCTATCACATAAAGTGTCTGGATATTATCATGTTCTCCTGCCTGCTTTACAAGTGTACTCATTGCCTCACGAATCGTTACATCATTTCTTACTACGATATAATTATTCGTCATACAACTACCGATCTGATCTTCCTCGTAAGACAACAGTTTCTGAACATCTTCTTTTGCTTCTTTATCCAGTCTCTTTAATAATTTGTATTTATCTTCTTCATTTAATTCTTCAAACAGATCCATCGCATCATCTGAATCCATGTTTGATACAACTTTCGCTGCCTGTTCAATTGGCATTTCTTCCAGATATTTTCCTGGTTCCTCTTCGATATAAGAAAAAATCTCTGCAATATCTGCAATGTCTAAAATGTCATAGATACATTTTCTAACTGTTTTATCTGATTCTACGATGCATTTGCAATATCTCTTTCGTGATAAGCTGCGATCTTCTTCTTTAATTCTTCTCTATCTTTCGTTGTCTGTACGATCTTGATCAATTCTTTTGCATAATCTGTTCTATGCTGATTTCTTGCATTTTTCATGATATCCTCCTTCTTTTCCTAAATCTGGTTGCAAAACACCAATATTTAGGCACAAAAATACACCGCTTCAGATTTAAATTCCTAAAGCAGATCACATACTCTGTTGTGATGTAAAGAACTTTCTGTTTCGCGGTGTATCAAAAAGGATATCATAATACAAATGTTGCTATTCATGTATCTTCACAGAGAGCAGCATTCGCATCTTATATTTTCTTTTTTGACACCGCATACAACTTCGTCCTATACGATCGCAACTATCCATGAACATACACCTCCTTTCACATCTTTACTAATATCTCTCAACATTCTTTGTTTCATTCTGAGTTATATTATCAGATTTTTCTGATATCGTCAACCTATTTTACTATGATTTAACAATCTTTTCCGCCGCCACAGTGTGATCCTGCCGGAGGGCTTTTTATTGCATAGGGGATTTCATCGAAATCTTCTATGCAATAAAAAAAACATCCTTATCTCTAAGAATGCTTGAATCTTCATATTAAATCTATATATAAAGGATATACCTTCAAAACAACATACAAGAATCTTTCTACATCTCTTACACTTCAGCCTTCTTTGGTTAAAGCCTCGACCGATTAGTAACAGTCAGCTCCATACGTTACCGTACTTCCACCTCTGCCCTATCTACCTCGTCGTCTTCAAGGGGTCTTACTACCTTTTGGTATGGGAAATCTTATCTTTAGGGGGGCTTCACGCTTAGATGCCTTCAGCGTTTATCCCTTCCAGACTTGGCTACTCTGCTATGCACTTGGCAGTACAACAGATACACCAGCGGTCCGTCCATCCC
>ENA-OQBT01000833-OQBT01000833.1-human-gut-metagenome-genome-assembly--contig:-NODE-833-length-16027-cov-3.839308_pt1 | contig 16027 bp, 20 predicted proteins | sample MGYA00242749_ERZ504557 | MGnify/ENA primary metagenome ERZ504557 (study PRJEB26092, sample SAMD00036243) | human gut metagenome | host: Homo sapiens | study: EMG produced TPA metagenomics assembly of... | reverse complement strand
CAAAAAATACAAAAAGCATGTGGCTATTGACGATATTACACTCAACCTTCCTACAGGTAAAATTATTGGTTTACTAGGTCCAAACGGTAGTGGGAAAACAACACTCATCAAATTAATAAATGGCCTTCTTCAGCCAACCACTGGAGACATTGTCATTGACGGTTATCGCCCTTCCGTGGAAACGAAAAAAATTGTTTCATATTTACCTGATACCTCTTATTTGAGAGAAAATATGAAAATCAAGGATACCTTAACATTATTCGAGGATTTTTATACCGATTTCTCGCGTGAACAAGCTGAACATCTCTTAGACGATTTAGGTCTTAATCCCAATGAACAACTCAAAAATCTATCTAAAGGAAACAAAGAAAAAGTTCAACTTATTTTAGTTATGAGCCGGCAAGCTAAGCTCTACATTCTTGATGAACCAATTGGTGGTGTTGATCCAGCAGCTCGAGAATACATCCTACGCACAATTATTAATAATTATCGTGAAGATGCTTCAGTGATTATCTCAACACATCTAATTGCTGAAATCGAACCAATCCTTGATGAAATCGTTTTCCTCAAAGAAGGAAAAGTTATTTTACAAGGAAATACCGATGATATTCGTGAAGAATATGGTAAATCAATCGACTCACTCTTTCGTGAAAAATATAAAGCTTAGGGGGAAATTATGTTTTCAAAACTTTTAAAATATGAGCTAAAATCTGTTGGCAAATGGTACTTTGCTCTCAATGCCTCAGTCATTGCCATTTCGTTTTTTCTTGGCTTTAGTATAAAATCTCTTGAAACATATGCTCAGACTCGTTCTGAAATCAGTTCAACACACTTCACTCAACTTATCCCAATTATTCTAAGTTTAATCTTTGGTATTCTAGTTGCCGGCGCTTGGATTGCAACCTTTGTCATTATTATTCGCCGATTTTATAAAAACGTCTTTGGGCGCGAAGGGTATCTGACACTAACATTACCTGTTTCATCTCATCAACTTATCTTATCAAAACTCCTTGCTTCTCTTATATGGACTGTGTTCAATGCAATTATTTTAGCAATTGGAATTACATTTCTCATTTTACCAATCTCTGGTGTAGGAAAATTTTTAATGGCTCTTCCTTACTTTGCATCTCTTTTTACACCAACTGAATGGCTAATTATTTTCATTTGTTTCATTCTATCAAGTCTTTCAGGTATTTTAATGATTTATCTTTCTATTGCTGTTGGACAATTATTTACAGATAGACGCGTGCTCATGAGTTTTGTTGCTTACTTTACTATTGCTATTATCGTCATTATTTTATCTGAAACGATTAGTGGTCAACTCACAAAAGACACATTTGATATTAGTATTAATCTTTTTATTTATTCTGGGATTGAATGTCTTATCGAAGGAATTGTATTTTACTTTTCGACTAACTATCTATTGAAAAACAAGCTAAACATTCAATAGAAATATCAGCCAGTCTGAACAGACCAATTTGGTCTGTTTTTGTATCTGGGTGAAAAGCAAAACTAGACAAAACACAAAAATAAAAAACGTTGATATATCACGTTTTGGGAAACTTTACTAAACTATGAAAAGCTTTGATGGAGCCGGTGGGAGTCGAACCCACGTCCAAACACCTGCCAATACATTTGTCTACAACCATAGGTTATGTTTTTATTTAACTTAAGCTCGATACATAACTCAAACCTAGATTAAGCGAGTCTATTAATCTCTTTTTGGTCAGCTAGACAATAACCAAATGTAGCTTGTTAATCAATGAAACCTCTAGCAAAACACAAGCAATTCTGTAGAGATCACGCGAGCTGGTTTTTAGGCAGCTACAGCGTAAGAATTTGTATTTTTTGCAGTTATATTTAACTGGCAATTTTACATCTGCCGATGAGTCGCAAAATGTACCTCATAATGCCTGTCGAATCCGTAACGACCCCAGATATTATAAATAGTGGAAAACCACTTTGACTATTATAACAGATAAAGTTTAAAATAGCAAAAAAACATCACTTATGATATGATAAAATTATGAAAACGAAAAATATCTAAGCGCTATGTGTTTTTTCAGCGACTAATCCAGTTTTTAGGAATTTTAGCCTTGATTGGTACTTTAGCTTTAGTGGTTTGGTTTTACCGATTAGGGATTTTGAATGATAGCAACGCCTTGAAAGATTTTGTCCACCGTCACCAATTCTGGGGACCGTTAATTTTTGTTTTAGTTCAAATTTTTCAAGTTGTTTTCCCAATTATTCCTGGTGGTGTAACAACCGTAGCTGGCTTCCTTATTTTCGATCCTTGGCTCGGTTTTTTGTACAATTATCTTGGAATTATCATTGGAAGTATTATCCTCTTCTTGCTCGTCCGTATCTATGGAAGAAAATTTATTTTGCTATTTGTTAATGAAAAAACTTTTTACAAATACGAAGCAAGACTTGAAACAAAGGGATTTGAGACATTTTTTATCCTTTGTATGTTGTCACCGATATCTCCTGCTGATGTATTGGTGATGATTACTGGACTGACACGTATTTCTCTAAAGCGTTTTATTTTAATTATCATGCTCACAAAACCAATCTCCATTCTTTCGTATAGTTATATTTGGATTTTTGGTGGCGATCTTATCAAAATAATTTTACATTAAATTCAAGGTTAGGGTGATTTGAGTTGCCCTACTTTTATTTCTAAATTAGCTTCAGATTACTTTTGCTAGCACAATAACATTCATCATATTTACATGAAAATTTCATGTAAACGTTTCAATAACCTTGAAAAATTCCAACATAGTAGTAGACTTATAACGAAGGAGTTTACTAATGAAGTTATACGTTCAATTTATGATTATTCTGGTCTTTTCATTCATTGGAGAGGCAATTTCAAATTTGTTGCATTTACCCGTTCCTGGTAGCATTATTGGGCTAGTGCTACTTTTTCTTGCGCTCGAATTTAAACTTATCCGCCTTAGACACATCGACGTTGTCGGAAATTTTTTATTGAATAATATGACCATTCTTTTTTTGCCCGCAGCTGTCGGAATTATGGAAAAATTTAACGATATTAAGAATTATTTACTTCCTATCACTATCATTATTTTAGGTGCTATTTTCCTAAATGTTGCCGTTATCGGTTTTGTTGTGCAATTAATCAAAAAACATTTTGAAGGAGATTACGTCGATAAAGGAGTCCGTCATGAATGAGGTTATTACAAGTCCAATCTTTGGTATAATGGTGTCGATTCTTGCATATTTAATGGGAATGCTAATTTTTAGACGTTTTCCACATCCAATTACAACACCATTACTTCTAGCGACTTTTTTCATTATCACCTTTCTAAAAATAAGTAATATTTCGTATACCGACTATTACGTTGGAGGTAGCTACCTCAACATGCTTATCGTTCCTTCAACTGTCGCACTTGGAATACCGCTTTATCGGTCATTCCACCTAATGAAACATCACATCAGAAGCATTCTATCAGGCATTTTAATCGCTTGTATTGTTAACACTACATTCACAGCACTTATCGCTAAAGCTTTTGGAATTAAATACCTCTTAGCTGTTTCTTTATTTCCAAAATCTGTAACAACTGCTATGGCAGTTGGAATTATCGACAAAATGGGTGGAATTACAACAGTTACCCTTGTCGTTGTTGTCATTACTGGAATTTTAACTAGTGTTCTTGGTCCAGTTTTTCTAAAACTTTTAAAAATCGATGACCCTGTAGCGATTGGGTTAAGCCTAGGTGGTACAGGACACGCTATCGGAACAGGGACCGCCTTAAAATATGGTCATGTCGAAGGTGCAATGGCTGGTCTCGCCATTGGTGTGACTGGAATCGTATATGTTATTATTAGTCCAATTGTTGCTCAAATCATTCTAAAGTAGCACTAGTATAATAAAAGTCTGAGATGTTTTCTCAGACTTTTTATTATATAGAAAATCAAACTATAAAATCTCACAATCAAAATAATAGTTAATCAAAAAAATTATGACCAATTCACACATAAAAATTATAACAACAGTACTCTAATATTTTTTCGGAAAATGCCTTTAAATAAGTCTAAAAATCTTCCAAATAAATACATTTGTATACTTAAAAAGCCTTGATTTCAAGGCTTTTCAAGTATACTATAACTCTCCACCCTAAGGGAATCGAACCCCTATTTCAAGAACCGGAATCTTGCGTGATATCCATTACACTAAGAGTGGCAACTTATTATATTATACCACATCAAAGTAAAAAGAAAAGACCTATTAAACAAGTCTTTTCTAACTTATTATTATAATTCAATATCGCCAAACAAGTCAGCCATTGAGAATCCAGTTTGAGTTTCTGGAAGTTCGTAATCACGTTTAGCTTCACGTTTTGGACGACGTGGACGAGATTGACGTTTTTCTTCGTTTTCAGCTTGTGCTGGACGTTCTTCAAGAGCTTTGATAGAAAGTGATACACGTTCTGCAGCTGCGTTAACATCAAGAACTTTTACATTAACTTCTTGACCTACTGAAAGGACATCTTTTGGATTTTCAACACGCTTGTGTGAAATTTGTGAGATATGAACAAGTCCATCGATACCAGGTAATACCTCAACGAAAGCACCAAAGTCAGTCAAACGTTTAACTTTACCTTCAACAACATCACCAGTAGCAAGTTTTTGTTCTACACCATCCCATGGTCCAGGTGTAGTAGCTTTAAGTGAAAGTGATACACGACCTGCTTCTTCGTCGATTGAAAGAACTTTAACTTCAACTTCTTCACCAACAGAAACAACTGATTTAGGTGACACGTTACGTTCGTGAGACAACTCAGTCACGTGAACAAGTCCGTCAACACCACCAAGGTCGATGAAAGCACCAAAACTTGTCAAGCGAGCAACTTTACCCTTAACAATTGCACCCTCTTCAAGATTAGAGAATACTTCGTTACGAGCAGCAGCAGCTTTTTCTTCAACAACTTCACGACGTGAAGGATGAAGCGGTTTTCAGCTGGAACAACTTCTTTAATTTTAGCTTCGAACTCTTGACCAACAAATTTTTCGGTATTACGTACAAAACGAGTATCAATCATTGAAGCTGGGATAAATCCGCGAAGTCCTTCAAATTCAACTGAAAGACCACCTTTAACAGCACGTGTACCTTTAACAGTAACAACTTCACCTTCACGACCAACAAGTTTATCCCAAGCTTTGCGAGCTTCCAAGCGTTTTTTAGAGACAAGGAAAGTAACTGTATCAGTATCTTTACCTACAACTTGACGAAGAACAAGAACTTCAACTGTGTCGCCAGTTTTAACAAAGTCATTAATGTCAGCATCACGATCGTTAGTCAATTCACGAAGTGTAAGGACACCTTCAACACCTGTCCCTTCGATAACAACGTTGCTTGATCATTATCAACAGTTAAAACTTCCGCAGTGACCACATCACCAGGGTTTACTTCGCTAACACTGTTTAGCAAATCTTCAAATTCATTCATTCTAAAAAATCCTCCAACAAAAGCTAGCTAGTGCTAACTTTTGACAACAATAATATTTCTCAAGGTAACCCGCAACGACAACAACTTTTATCTTTGACGGTGTCAAGCCGAAACTTGATACCTTTGACTGGGGTAGCTGGATTCGAACCAACGCATGAGGGAGTCAAAGTCCCTTGCCTTACCGCTTGGCTATACCCCAAAAATAATGTACAACCTAAGACTTTTCTTAGAATGGAAGGGGAGGGATTCGAACCCCCGAACCCGAAGGAGCGGATTTACAGTCCGCCGCGTTTAGCCTCTTCGCTACCCTTCCGTTACAACAAAAACTATTCTAACATAGTTTTTGTCCTCTTGCAAGTACTTTTCGGCTTTTTTTAGCGATTAAGATTGTAATTTTCAATAATACTTTCAATCGTTTGTTCTAATGTCTTGAAGAAGGCTCCGACTTCTCCATTCTTGACAATTGCAAACTTACCATCTAATTCAGCGATTTCACCAATGATTTTTTTACCAGCTGTCAAAGTGTAGCCTTCAACTTTGGCGTTATTGATTTCAACCTTAGCATCAGCTAGTTGAATTTCGATTTTCTTATCTTTTTTGCTCATTCTTTCACCTCACTTTACCCATTTTACATGAAAATGAAAAAGCTTGCAAGAGCAAGCTTTCATTTTTTAGTCAACTTTGTAAATCCAACCTTCTGGAGCTTCAATATCACCAAACTGGATACCAACAAGCTCGTCATAAAGTTTACGGGTTACAGGACCTACTTCTGTTTCGCTATAAAAGACATGGAAGTCATCTCCATGTTGAACACCACCGATTGGTGAAATAACGGCTGCTGTACCACAAGCACCAGCTTCAACGAATTTATCCAATTCATCAAGTTTTACGTCACCTTGGATAGCTTTCATGCCAAAGCGGTGCTCTGCCAAATAAAGAAGCGAATATTTTGTGATAGATGGCAAAATAGATGGACTAAGCGGTGTGATAAATTCACTATCCGCTGTAATACCGAAGAAGTTTGCCGAACCGACTTCTTCAATTTTGGTATGAGTGGCTGGGTCAAGATAAATAACGTCAGAAAACTTGCGGTCGTGCGCCACTTTCCCTGGAAGAAGGCTTGCTGCGTAGTTACCACCAACTTTTGCGGCACCTGTACCATTTGGTGCAGCACGGTCATATTCATCTTGAATCAAGAAGTTTGTTGGCACTAAGCCACCTTTGAAGTAATTTCCAACTGGCATGGCAAAAATAGTGAAAATGTATGCATCAGCTGGGTGAACACCAATCATATCACCAACACCAATCAAAAGAGGACGTAGATAAAGAGTTGCACCTGTACCATATGGTGGGACGAATTCTTCATTGGCGCGCACAACTTGCTTAGCGGCATCAATGAATTTTTCAGTTGGCACTTGTGGCATAAGAAGGCGGTCTGCTGTGCGTTGCAAACGTTCTGCATTCATATTTGGGCGGAATAATTGAACAGAGCCATCTTTTGTGCGATAAGCTTTCAAGCCTTCAAACGCTTGTTGACCATAATGCAAAGCTGGAGACGCTTCTGAAATATGAAGCGTTGCATCTTCTGTTAATTGTCCGTCATCCCACTGACCGTCTTTATAATATGAAATATATCGAAATGGTAATTTATGATAGGCAAATCCTAGGTTTTCCCAGTCTAAATCTACTGTCATGTTAAATCCTCTTTCTTTGTTTTTATCTTATTGTACGCTTTTTAAATCTTTTTTCAAGTGGTTTTTCATAAAATTCTGAAAATTTATTTTAAAAATAAATCGGGGACTTTTCCCCGACTTATGAATTTATTTGATTCGTGCGCTAAATACACCTTCATCAGAAATTTTATCCGAGATAAATGAACCGTTACTTGTACGTTCAGAAAGGTTTAAATCTTCTAAAATAGCTTGGTAAACAGCTCCTTTATTTGAATGGACTTCTAATATTTCAACATCATCAGAATCTACTGTGCTAATAGTGAATAAGTCAAGATTTTGCACATCATTAGAAGCATGAACTGGTCCAGCCATAAAGACACGATGTGGTTTTGATTTGAGTTCGCGTAAGACTTGCAAACCACGATTAGCACGGCTTGTGGCTGGAACAAGCTCTATCGCCATACGTTTAAGGCTACCACGTTGTGTTAAGATAAAGAAACTATCTGTATTGGCAACAAAGGCTGAGGCTACGAAATCATCGTCTTTAAGGTTGATTGCCTTGACCCCTGCTGCTTTTGCGCCAACGACTGGCACTTCTTCGATATTGAAATGCAGTGCGTAACCGTTTTGTGTCACAATCATTACGTCGTCTAACGCAATTGGTGAGATGGTAACGACACTATCATCAGCATTTTTTAACTTAGCGTATTTAACTGATTTTGATTTGTAAGTGCGCCAAGGTGTGAATTCCTTGCGTTCAAAGCGTTTGATTTGTCCAAGTTTTGTTGCAGCAAAGTAGGTTTGTGAACCGAAATCATCAACAATTTCAGCATACAAAACGTATTCATCTGTCGCAAAGTTGGTAATAGTTTGCGACAAGTGTTCACCGGTATCTTTCCAACGAATATCAGTCAATTCATGGATTGGACGGTAAATGACATTACCAAGATTTGTGAAAATCAGCAAGTGCTGTGTTGTCTTAGCTTGTGCTACGAAAATCAGCTCATCATCATCACGTTTTCCAATTTCTTCAACTGTCGAAGCGTTGTAAGAACGTGGCTGGTACGTTTGATATAACCGCCTTTCGTTACGCTAACAAAGGTATCTTCCTCAACAATCAAGCTTGCTACATCAATTTCAATTGTTTCAGCTTCAGCTTGCAATTCTGTCAAACGTGGTGTAGCAAATTTTTTCTTAACTTCACGCAATTCACGTTTCATGACATTGTACATAGTACGTTCATCGCCGATAATGGCTTTAAGCGTTGTAATACGTTCACGAAGCTCTGCTTCTTCATTTTCAAGCGTTACAATATCAGTATTTGTCAAACGGTACAATTGCAATGTGACGATTGCTTCGGCTTGTTCTTCCGAGATTCATAGCTAACTTTCAAATTTTCTTTAGCGTCAGCTTTATTTTCAGACGCACGAATAAGCGCGATAACATCGTCAAGAATCGAAATCACACGAATCAAACCTTCCACGATATGAAGGCGTTTTTCAGCTTTTTCTTTATCAAATTTCGAACGAGCAACGATAATTTCTTTACGGTGCGCAATATAACTTGTCAACATTGGAACGATACCAACCTGACGTGGTGTGTAGTTATCAATGGCAACCATGTTGAAATTGTAATTCACCTGCAAATCTGTGTATTTCAAAAGATAGTTGAGAACAGTTTGTTCGTCAGCATCTTTTTTAAGCTCAATAGCAATACGCAGACCATCACGGTCGGATTCATCACGAACTTCCGCGATACCAGGCACTTTATTATTCACACGAACATCATCGATTTTCTTAACAAGTACCGCTTTATTAACTTCATAAGGAATTTCTGTAACGACAATCTGTTTTTTACCACCTTTGAGACTTTCAATGTCTGTGCGTGAGCGAACCACAACACGACCTTTACCAGTCTCATAAGCTTTACGAATACCATCTTTACCTTGAATAATCGCACCAGTAGGAAAATCTGGTCCAGGCAAGAATGCCATTAATTTATCCAATTTAGCATTAGGATGATCAATGAGGTAAACAACCGCATCAATCACTTCTGCTAAATTATGTGGCGGAATATCCGTTGCATAACCTGCTGAAATCCCTGTCGCACCATTTACCAATAAATTTGGAAAAGCCGCAGGTAAAACCGTTGGTTCTTTTTCGGTATCATCAAAGTTCCAAGCAAAAGGAACCGTATCTTTGTCAATATCATGGAGTAAATAACCCGCAATTTCTGACAAGCGTGCTTCGGTATAACGCATGGCAGCTGGTGGGTCACCGTCCATAGAACCGTTGTTACCGTGCATTTCAATTAAAGTCGCACGATTCTTCCAATCTTGACTCATACGCACCATGGCGTCATAAATTGAAGAGTCACCGTGTGGGTGGAAATTCCCCATAACGTTACCGACGGATTTCGCCGATTTACGGAAACCTTTATCAAAGGTATTGCCGTCTTTATTCATTGAATAAGGATACGGCGTTGAACAGGCTTCAAGCCATCACGAATGTCTGGCAAAGCCGCTCTTGAATAATATATTTGGAATATCGCCCAAAACGATCTCCCATAATGTCTTCAAGAGACATATTTTGTACATTTGACATGTTTATTATCCTTTTTATCTTACATCAAAAATTATAATTTAAGCTCATCATTTTAAACAAATAATGGAGCGTTACTGGTCACTTTCAACGACTGATTAAAACACCGTATTTTCTTCTAGAGTGAATTTGACGTTGTCTCAATCCATTTACGGCGTGGTTCAACTTTGTCGCCCATGAGGACATTGACACGGCGTTCGGCACGTGCTAAGTCTTCAATTGTTACACGAATTAAGGTGCGTGTTTCTGGATTCATGGTTGTTTCCCAAAGTTGGTCAGCATTCATTTCCCCAAGACCTTTATAACGTTGTAGCTGAGCACCTTTACCAAATTTTTGACGTAATTCTTCTAACTCGCCATCTGTCCATGCATACTCCACTTGCTCTTTCCTGCCTTTACCTTTTGACATTTTATAAAGAGGTGGAAGGGCAATATAGACGTGTCCAGTCTCAACTAGCGGACGCATATAACGATAAAAGAACGTTAATAAAAGCGTTTGAATGTGAGCACCGTCAGTATCGGCATCGGTCATGATAATAATCTTATCGTAGTTAGAATTTTCAACGTTAAATTCTGCACCAACACCCGCACCAATTGTGTAAATCATGGTATTGATTTCTTCGTTTTTCACAATGTCAGACATCTTAGCTTTGGCCGTATTCAACACTTTACCACGCAATGGTAGAATCGCTTGGAATTTGCGGTCACGACCTTGTTTAGCTGAACCACCGGCAGAATCCCCTTCGACTAGATATAATTCGTTTTTCTTAGGATTCTTAGACTGTGCTGGCGTTAATTTCCCAGAAAGCAAGCCCTTATCTTTTTTATTTTTCTTACCGTTACGTGATTCGTCACGCGCCTTGCGCGCTGCTTCTCTGGCATCACGCGCTTTAATTGCTTTGCGAACAAGGTTTGAAGCAATTTCGCCGTTTTCTAAAAGAAAATACGTTAATTTTTCAGAAACGATTCCGTCAACAATCGGACGTGCTAATGGGCTTCCGAGTTTGTCTTTGGTTTGCCCTTCAAATTGTAAATGTTCTTCTGGCACAAGAATTGAAAGCACCGCTGACAAGCCTTCACGGTAATCAGAACCTTCTAAATTCTTATCTTTTTCTTTCAGCAAACCAGACTTACGAGCATAATCATTCATTGCCTTAGTAATAGCTGATTTCAGACCAGTTTCATGCGTACCACCGTCTTTTGTACGAACATTGTTAACAAAAGAAAGGATATTATCAGAAAAACCGTCGTTATATTGGAGAGCGACTTCAACTTGGAAATTTTGGTCTTCACCTGTAACTGAAATAACTGGTGTCAACGTTTCCTTGTCTTCATTGAGGTATTCAACAAAATCTTGAACCCCATTTTCATAATGAAATTCCAAATGTTCTGCTTCTTCTGGACGATTATCTGTCAAAGTCAATGTCACATCCTTAAGCAAGAAAGCAGATTCTTTCAAGCGCTCAGCAATCGTATTAAACTTAAAATCAATTGTCGAGAAAATTGTGTCATCAGGCATAAAAGTGACTTTTGTCCCTGATTTTGATTTTGGTGCTGTACCGATTTTTTTAAGCGTAGTAACTGGTTTCCCACCATTTTCAAAACGTTGCTTGTAAACGGCACCGTCACGTGTGATTTCAACTTCAAGCCAGCTAGAAAGCGCATTAACAACCGAAGAACCTACTCCATGCAGACCACCAGATGTCTTATAGCCACCTTGACCGAATTTACCACCTGCGTGGAGAACGGTAAAGATAACCTCAACTGTTGGGATCCCCATAGCGTGCTTACCAGTTGGCATTCCACGTCCTTGGTCACTAACTGTCACACTACCATCAGAATTGATAATCACGTCAATCTGATTACCAAAACCAGAAAGCGCCTCATCGACAGCATTATCGACAATTTCCCAAACTAAATGATGAAGACCAGTCGCATCTGTAGAACCGATATACATCCCTGGACGTTTACGAACAGCATCCAATCCTTCCAAGACCTGAATCGCATCGTCATTATAATTATTTACATTAATTTCTTTTTTAGCCAAAAGTGACCTCCAAATAGTTCATCTTTTTTATATTACAAGTTTTTTCTGATTTTTGCAAAAAAAAATCAAAAATTCTGACGATTTTGCACGTCATTTTGCCTTTTTTCACTCATTTTACTGTAAATTTTTAAAACGCTACCATTGTTTTGCTTTGAATAATCAAGTTATTTATTTTTCAAATTTTTCTTCTATCCCAACTTGAATATGATATAATGAAAACATGAAAATTTTAGTTTTGATTGTGATTGCATATTTATTAGGATCTATTCCAACAGGATTATGGATTGGAAAATTCTTTTACCATGTCAATTTAAGAGAACACGGCAGTGGTAATACAGGAACAACTAATACTTTTCGTGTCCTAGGACCAAAAGCTGGTACGGTGACGTTTATCATTGATATGTTAAAAGGAACGGTAGCCACATTACTTCCGCATATTCTCGGTGTTACGGCAGTATCTCCGATATTGATCGGACTTTTTGCTATTATCGGACATACGTTTCCGATTTTTGCCAAATTTAAAGGTGGTAAAGCTGTGGCGACTAGTGCTGGTGTGCTTTTGGGATTTGCGCCAATGTTCCTACTTTATTTATGGATTATATTTGTTGGAACATTGTATCTCTTTAGCATGATTTCCTTATCAAGTGTTGTCGCCGCTGCTGTGGCTGTTGTTAGTGTCCTTATCTTTCCAGCATTTGGTTTTTTATTACCACACTACGATTTGCTCTTTACGCTAATCATCGTGTTAATCGCAAGTATTATCATTATTAGACACAAAGACAATATCACACGCATTCGAAAACATGAAGAAAACCTTGTTCCTTGGGGATTAAATTTAAGCAAACAAAAAAGTGGACTAGAAAAACTAGTCCGCTTTTTTTATGACGCTTGATAAACAATTTTACCGTCACAGATGGTATATTTAACAACACCTTGTAATTTTTCACCGATAAATGGTGAATTTGATGCTTTCGAAGCAAAATGGTCCGATACAATACGTTCTTCCTTATCTGCGAAAATAACGATATCCGCAGGACCATTTTCCGCCAAATACCCTGCATCGAAATCGTACATTGATGACGGATTAATCGTCATTTTAGCCAATAATTCAGACAAAGTTAAATCACCTGTCGCTACTAAATTCGTCAAACCAAGTGACAATGATGTTTCAAGTCCTGTCATACCTGATGGGGCTTTTGTGATGTCATCAACATTTTTCTCATCTGCGTGATGTGGTGCATGGTCAGTAGCAATCACTGAAATGACACCAGATTTCAAACCTTCGATAACAGCTAAACGGTCTTTTTCGGTACGAGTGGTGGATTCATCTTAGCTGCAGAGCCCTTAATTAACAGCAAGTCTTCTGTTTTTGAGAAATGTTGTGGCGCTGCTTCAGCAGTAACATTAGCACCAAGTTGTTGAGCGAATTCGACCACCTTAACAGATTCTGCTTTTGATAAATGTTGGATATGCAAATGCGCGCCACGGTCGTAAGCAATCATGACATCACGCGCAATCATGCTGTATTCTGCCACACCTGTTGCCCCACAAAAATGGAATTTATCACGTGCGATCTGCTCATTAAATCCAAGAATACCATTCAATTCAGGGTCTTCTTCGTGAACGGCAACAAAAGTATTGTTCGCTTTCGCCAAATCTAGCGCTTCTTTCAATACTTTCGTGCTTTGAAGCGGAATACCGTCATCTGAAAAACTGAGTGCACCATTTTCAAGAAGAGCTTTAAAATCAGTCAAGTGTTGACCGTCAAAGTTTTTCGTTACAGTTGCATTTGTGTAAACATGCACATCTTCCTTAGCAGCACTCGCTAAAACCTCTTTTAGCGTTTTTACATCTGAAATCGTTGGATTGGTATTTGCCATCATAACAACAGAAGTGAAACCACCAGCTGCAGCTGCAAGAGCACCTGTGTGAATATCCTCTTTGTGTGTTTGCCCTGGTTCACGAAAATGCACATGAATATCAACCAAACCAGGTGCTACAACAAGCCCTGTCGCATCAATGATTTCAGCGCTAGCTTCTTCAATCGAATCAGCAATTTTAATAATTTTTTTGCCGTCAACAAGAACATCTACAACCTGATCAAAACCAGATTTTGGATCAACAACACGACCATTTTTAATTAATAACATACTAAACTCACTTTCTAAATTGATAAGTTTCATTTTCAGCATTTATCTGCGACAATGCGCCATTTTTGATACGGTAAGCTTCACCGTAAATCGTTTCAACAGTTCCATTCCCATACAGAAAACTACCGTCACAAATGGCATAAAAACAGCGACCATTACTATCTGGATAGGTAATATCTTCGAAAACACGAAGCCCATCAAGTATGTGATGCTTTGTTTCTTGATAGTGTGGAATTAACTGGACTTGGGTAATTCCAAGACCAGCTAAAAAACGCTGATAATCTTTTGAAATCGCTTCGCCTGCTTCTTCTGGTTGTGCATAAACAAGCTCCGCCGCATTCATAGAACCTGCACTTGAGCCGATGACAATTTTATCGCTGCTTTGCAGCAGTTCACGCATACCAACTGAATTCAGAAAAGCATTCTGTGTAGGCACATGCCCACCCGCTAAGAAAATCAAGTCCGCCTCAGCTACCAAGCTGGAAGCCTGATTTGCCGTTAGATTATCCAGCACCGCATATTTTTCAAATGTCATGCTTTCGGCTTCAAAAGCCGTTTTTACATCAGCAGCATATTGATCTGTAAACGTGTTATCGTTCGGATCCGAACATACAAAAAGAGCGCTAAACTTGCTAGGCAGGTGTTCTTTCAAAAGATTAACAAAACCATTTGCGGGATTAAGACGTCTTTTTTCATAAATGATGGGATTACTTGCTAAAAAATAAATCATCTGTTTTTCCTATTATTTTAACCAATCGATTGCTTCAAGCCCGTCTTGAGTTAAATAAGCATTTGCTCGCGAAAAAGGGTGGCTACCAAAGAAACCACGATATGCTGAAAGTGGACTTGGGTGTGCACTTTCAATGACATGATGAATTGGATTAGTAATCAACGCCTTTTTCTTACGAGCATATCCACCCCACAGAATAAAGACAACTGGCGTTTCCTTTTGATTGACTACTTTAATGATAGCATCTGTAAAAGGCTCCCAAATCTGTCCTGCATGACCATTAGCACGTCCTGCAGGAACCGTCAAACACGCATTTAGAAGCAACACCCCTTGCTGTGCCCATGGTGTCAAATCATGATGGTCTCGTTGCCCTAAATCATCTGATAATTCTTTAAGAATATTTTGAAGAGACGGTGGCGCAGGAATATTCTCTGGGACAGAAAATGACAATCCCTGTGCCTGATTAGGTCCATGATAAGGATCTTGACCAATAATCACCACCTTAACGTCCTCTAGCGGAGTGGTCTGAATGGCATTAAAAACTTTCTCACGTGGTGGGTAAATCAACTCCTGCTGATAAACATAATCCATAAATTGATTTATCTTGCCAAAATAATGCTCTGGCAATTCTTTTTTGATTAACTCATGCCAAGTTGAATGTTGCATGTTTACTCCTTTTTGTCTTAGTATTTCCCTACTAAATCTAGTTTTTCTTTTGCTAACACATGTCCTTCCATAGCATGCAATAGCTCATTCATGTAGAAACCATTTGCCAATGGTAATTCACAATCTAGTGCATAAACTGTAAGGGTATAGATATGGTCTTTATCAGGTGGATATGGTCCCATATACCCTTCGTCAATGTCTGAGTAATCCTCATTTAGTAATTTACTAACTAAGCTATTCTTGCCATGTGCATGCTTATTGTCTAGACGTGAAAAATCTTCTGAAATCACTGTTACATCAGCTGAAACATTGGCAACAACCCAATGAATATAAGCAAAACCGCAGACAGGAATAGAATCATAATCAACAAATGTCCATGCAAAACTTTTCGTTTTTTCAGGAACATCTTCAATCGTAAACGGAAAAGAAACCACTGCATTTCCCTTTACTTGTACCTTTGCTTTCTTAGCATAAACGTCTGGCAAAATATTATCTTCAAATGTACAAGAAAGTTTCATCTTTTTTACTCCTTTCATCCTTTAAACCAAGAAAGCCACTAAAGCAATTTTACTTTAGTAGCCAAATACTAAACTTGATTAATCACGCCAAGTTTCTTGATTTTCTTTAAATTTATGTAGTAATTGAAGGTCGTCAGCTGTGATATAACCTTGCACCTTAGCAACTTTGATTA
>ENA-OQBT01000831-OQBT01000831.1-human-gut-metagenome-genome-assembly--contig:-NODE-831-length-16038-cov-3.731569_pt1 | contig 16038 bp, 21 predicted proteins | sample MGYA00242749_ERZ504557 | MGnify/ENA primary metagenome ERZ504557 (study PRJEB26092, sample SAMD00036243) | human gut metagenome | host: Homo sapiens | study: EMG produced TPA metagenomics assembly of... | reverse complement strand
CTCAGGCCGCTTCCCCTGCAATCACCAATCCGTGGTGGTTAGCCAGCTGCAGGGTGGGGCAGTCCAAATGCTTGCCGTGACCGGAGAAAACAAGATTTAGATCCAACGGTTCTTCAAAACGTGACAAGGCAGGCACAAAAGGAGCCAAATCTTTCAGTATAACTGAAGCCTTCAAAGAGCCATCGTATCTTACATTTTCTGTCATTTGGGGCAATTCGGGCAGGCTGTCATACTTCAAGGTCAGACTATCTATCTTTAAAGCGGTATTTGAAAGTTCCACACCAAAATCCTTAATATCCAAACGTTTATTGTTGGCTGTAACTTTCATGGCAAATTTCTGCAATGAAAAACCACATTGTTCGTCAAAACTGACTCGCCGGATGGCAGCATTCAACGAGTCGCTGCGCAATGCTTTCAGTGAAAGCGTCGCAGCGAGATTTTTTACCGATAGATGATGGGCATTGAACTTTCCGGGAGTTTCCGGTTCCGATAATATATCGTATGTCACTCTGCCACGCCTTATCAACACGGAATTAATTCGTAAATCCAAATTAGATTTTGTTTTAACCGTATCTTTGGATGCGAAAGCGTCTAACACAAACTGGAAATTAGGGGCAGATTCTGGAGTTTCCCGGTTCAAATTGACCGTAAATCCAAAAAGCTGGACACTGCTGATGGTGACTTTACCGTTCAGTAAAGGAAGAAGATCGAATTTTGCCGACAAGCGGGCTACTTTCAGCATCTCCTGATTCTTCCGGTCATGCAAAAGGACATCTTCCACAATGATGCGGTTCAGCAAACCCATATCAATCCGTCCTATAGAAACCTCCGTATTCAGTATGTTTTTTAATTCCTTAGTTACAAAAACAGATAATTTGCCCTGAACATACGGTATGTTCAGCAGCACAATTATTCCCAGGTAGACACCAATCAGTGTACCTAGCAGAATACGCACAGTGTACTTAAGACTCTTACTAGAAATCATTGTTTATTTTGGGCTAACAAAAATACGAATAACGTACGACGTAGCCCAAAATAAACGATTTTTTTTACTTGTTTTTATGCAATCTTTTCAACTCGAAGGAGAAAATGACACGGAAACATCCGATAATAAGGAAAGTGATGGACAGCATGTAGAGCACGGTGACAGCGCCAAGTCCGGGTTGCCAGATGATAGCCATAGAGCAAAGAATGGCCAGAATGCCAAACACCAGATACCATCCCCAGTCCTTCGTGCCATAGCGTTTCAAATCTGTGGAATAGCCACACAATGTAAACCCTCTGAACATCAACCAAAAAGCGACAATAAACGGAATCAGCTCCATGCTGACCAACGGATAGAATACCAGATAAATACCTATCAGTAAATCAATAATACCTCCGGCAAGATACCATCCCCAACTGCTGATTGTTTTTTTGTTTCCGGCAGCAAAAAGATTTCCAGAATGCCACTGACCAGAATCGAGATACTGAAGATGACACTCAGTGCCACATAACTGCTCACAGGAGCGAACAATAAACATAGTGCTACCGCAATGTAGAGCAAGCCCAGCAACAGGGACATCCACCAATTTTTTACAGCGTAGCCTAAGCCACCAACTAATTCATTCATATTTGTTAAGTTTTAGGTTATAATTTGAACTAATAACGTCCCCTTTGCAAAAAGGTTTACCTACAAATACAAAAAAAGTCTTTAAATACCGCCGATTGACTTTTAGAACTCAAAAAATATTCCGAACTTTGCACGCTGAAAACTAAATTGATAGTTCTATTTACATTTTGAATAAAAAATGAATAAAAAAAGAATGAAAGATAACAAAATCCCTTCACCGTTAGTATCCCTTTTACCCGTATTCGTACTTATTTTATTATTGTTTGTCACTATCCGTACATTTGGAAGCGATGCCTTGTCCGGTGGCAGTCAAGTCTGTCTGTTAGTGGCTACAGCAGTTTGTGTGCTGACAGGTATGGCGGGATTCCATCGTCCATGGAAGGACTTCGAACTGGCTATCACCAATAATATAGCCGGGGTAAGTACCGCACTTATTATCTTGCTGATCATCGGAGCTTTGTCCGGAGCATGGATGGTCAGCGGTGTAGTCCCTACATTAATATATTACGGCATACAGGTTATTCATCCTCATTTTTTCCTGGTATCCACTTGCATTATTTGTGCGGTAGTATCTGTCATGACAGGCAGCTCATGGACTACCATCGCCACTATCGGCATCGCACTGATGGGAATAGGGAAGGCGCAAGGTTTCAGTGAAGGTTGGATTGCAGGTGCGATTATCTCCGGAGCCTATTTCGGTGATAAAGTTTCTCCGCTTTCGGATACCACCATTCTGGCATCTTCCGTAACGGATACACCGCTGTTCACTCACATCCGTTACTTGATGATTACCACCGTTCCATCACTTGTCATCACTTTGATAATCTTTACCATAGCCGGATTGTCACATGAAGCTACTGATACCGGTCATATCGCCGAATACACCCGTATATTGAGTGATAAGTTCCATATTTCATGGTGGTTGATGATTGTCCCCGTTGTCACAGCGATACTGATTGCACGTAAAGTGCCTTCCATCATCACTCTATTTGTTTCTACGGCTCTGGCTACCGTCTTTGCCTTGATTTTCCAGCCCGGACTATTATGCGAAATCGCCGGACAAGGAGCCGAAGGGATTGCCGCCTTGTTCAAAGGAGGAATGGGAATGCTTTATGGTGGAACCCAATTGGAAACCGGTAATGCGGAAATAAACGAACTGATATCCACTCGCGGAATGGCAGGTATGATGAATACCATCTGGTTGATTATCTGCGCCATGTGTTTCGGAGGGGCGATGACAGCCGGAGGAATGCTCGGCAGTATCACTTCTGTCTTTGTACGTTTTACGAAAAAGCGGGTAGGAATGGTGTCATCCACAGTTGCATCGGGCTTGTTCCTGAATCTTGCTACAGCAGATCAATATATATCCATTATCCTAACGGGTAATATGTTTAAAGACATCTATAGTGCAAACGGTTATGAAAGCAAACTGCTGAGCCGCACGACGGAAGATTCTGTTACAGTCACTTCGCCATTGATACCCTGGAATACATGCGGTATGACACAGGCTACTATCCTTAGTGTTCCCACCATTGTGTATCTGCCTTACGCCTTCTTTAACATTATCAGTCCCTTGATGAGTATCACAATTGCTATACTGGGATATAAGATAAAGAAAAAAGCAGAACAGCCGGGCCTGTCATAATAATGATAGGATCTGATGATTATATATCTTTCACGTGAAGATTAGCAGGGTTCAAAAATAACTTGTACATTTACCCACCCTAATAAATCATTTTATATTTTTACAATAATATGAAGAAACACATCACATTCGCTCTTCTGTTTGCGGCTGCATTGACAGCCCAGGCACAGCAGGGAGGCATTTCAGGTGAAATGCTGAATCAAATCAAACAAAGTTATAAGGCAACCCCTGCCGACAAAGCCATCCGTAACGCCTTAGGCGGAACAAGTATCAACACGTTGGCATTGAACCAAGAGAACCGTGCCGATTTTGATACGGAATTTTCACACAAGGTGCTATCCAAGGGGATAACCGACCAACAATCTTCCGGTCGTTGCTGGCTTTTTACCGGACTGAACGTGCTCCGCAGCCAGATGATTGCCAAATACGGACTGGATGAGATGGAGTTCTCACAGAACTATTGTTTTTTCTACGACCAATTAGAAAAAGCAAACTTATTCTTACAGGGAATCATTGATACCAGTGGAAAGCCCATGGACGACAAAATGGTGGAATGGCTGTTCAAGCATCCTTTAAGCGATGGAGGACAATTCACAGGAGTTTCGGATATTATAGAGAAATACGGACTGGTCCCCAAGAGTGCAATGGTGGAAACTTTCAGCAGTGAGAATACCGGAAAGATGAGTAACCTGATAGGATTAAAACTGAAGGAATTTGGTTTACAACTACGAGAAGCTGCCGCTGCCGGAGTGAAGCCGGTCGAACTGGAAAAGAAAAAGACAGAAATGCTGGGAACGGTTTATCGTATGCTGGTATTGACCCTTGGCGAACCTGTTTCCACCTTTACATGGAGTCTGAAGGGTGGAGAAGCGAAAGAATACACTCCGATATCTTTCTATAGAGAGTTCTTGGGAAATGATCTGACCAACAACTACGTGATGCTGATGAATGATCCCAGCCGCGAATTCTATAAATGCTATGAAATAGACTTTGACCGTCACCGTTATGATGGCAAAAACTGGACCTACGTCAATCTGCCTATAGAAGATATCAAAAAAATAGCCATTGCTCCATCAAGGACAGTACCATGATGTACTTTTCTTGCGATGTAGGCAAGTTCCTCGACAGCAAACGTGGCCTGTTAGATCCTGATAATTATGATTACGAATCATTGATGGGAACCACCTTCGGCATGGACAAGAAACAACGTATCCAAACTTTCTCCAGTGGCAGCAGCCATGCTATGACCTTGATGGCGGTGGACTTGGATAAAGCGGGAAAATCGAAAAAATGGATGGTGGAAAACAGTTGGGGCAGTGCCAGTGGATACAGAGGACACCTTATCATGACAGATAAGTGGTTTGATGAATATATGTTCCGTGTAGTGGCAGAAAAGAAATATGTTCCTGCCAAGGTACTGGATATTTTAAAACAGAAACCTATCCGTCTTCCGGCATGGGACCCGATGTTTGCTGACGAAGAATAAGCGTCATCTCTTTACATTGTATATAATTTAAGCGGACTGTACAGAAAAGAAAGACTGTACAGTCCGTTTTTTATTCTAAGGCATTGTGTATGTCTGCCATTTTTACTTCTTTTTAACTTCTCTCTTGTAAAAAGAAACATAATAGGGAAAATAGGTTTGTTGCAGTGATGAGTTATTGTATAATGGGCTTGCAGAAAGGTGTTTCTTGCATATTTAGGTATAATAAAAAATGGGAATCTCTTCGTAAGAGAACCCCATTTTTGTGCAAATATAGCCCATATTTGCTTTAAACGCAATTTTTTGTTCCAGAAAAATAAGAAAAAGTTGCAAACAGGCGCATCTCGTTTATAAAAACAGCATACGACAAAACCAGTAAATATTCAATTATCAGAGATCTAACTTGACTTTGGGTTCTCTTACGAAGAGAACCCCAAAATATAGAGGATATCTGATAGCAAATCTGTTCCTCTTTTTCAAATAAAGGTATGATAAAATGTAATGTTTTGATGGGAACAACGAATGACAATCAAGACATAACGAGCGAAGCGCCTAAGTTACTGCTCTGCAGTTCAATCGCTTCTGCTTCAGACCCGGGGTCAAATGCAGTAACCAAGCCACAGGCTGGAATAGGGAAAGAACACCCTGAACTCTCGTGGTACTATATGTATCTTTCCTATAAGGAACTGAAGCGTTATATTGCAGTCTTCAGTGGCAGAAAAGCAGTAAAGCTCCGTACTTCGGAAGGGATAACCGAGGAATGTTACTTCTGTTTCAAAGTATTTTCTTATACCGAGGCAGGTCATCGGAAACGTTTCGAACAGTGTGATTATACTAAACAAGAGTATGCTGCTCGCCGTGAATCCGCCAGAATCGTGAAGGAAGCCTTTTCCACCGGTTCTGCCTCACAACTCAATGCCCTGACAGATGAAAAGGAAGTACAAAGTAGCGGTTGGTTATTTGTGTGCGCTCCTTTGGAGCAACTTCAGCGCATCTTGTCTGCCATGCTCCCCCGCCAATATCTGGCAACGGACTACGTTACCCATCGTGCTGCGGTCATTCCCCAGTGTCAGATGGAGGAATTCATCTATCTATATGAATCCATGCCCTACAACATTGAACTGTTGAACCGTCCTTTGGAGGCTTATCTTCAGAAGAAGCAACGTATTCGCATTACCGGTGGTATTTTTCATGGTAAGGAGGGGTGCATTATGCGGCTGCATCGCAATACAAGGTTAGTGTTCGCTTTTGGAAATATGACGGTGGCTATCAGCTATCTTCATGCTTTTCCGTTCGAGAAAGTGGACTAGTTTTTATAAATCTATCTCTTATTTCAATAATAGAATATATACCAATTAGTATGAGTAAGAAAGAAGAACTGAAGCGACAAATACTTCAGTTGACACGTGAATATTATAACGAAGTCATAAAACTTCAAAAGTGTTTGAGCCGGGCAAAAGCTTTGTTAATTATGGCGGCCGTTACTTCAATGATGAAGAAATGGTAAACCTCGTTGACTCGTCACTCGATTTCTGGCTCACTGCCGGTCCTTGGGCCCATAAGTTCGAAACCCGTCTGGCAAAATGGCTGGGGGTAAAACATTGTGCGCTTACCAACTCCGGTTCCAGTGCCAACCTATTGGCATTCTATACACTGACTTCCCCCAAATTAGGAGACAAGAGAATAAAGAAAGGTGATGAAGTAATCACAGTCGCTTGCGGCTTTCCTACCACGGTAACTCCTATTATACAATATGGTGCGGTTCCTGTTTTTGTGGACATCACGATTCCAGAGTACGATATTGACGTCACCCGGCTGGAAGAAGCCTTTTCAGACAAGACAAAGGCCGTAATGATCGCCCATTCATTGGGAAATCCGTTCAATCTTGAAGCAGTCAAAGCATTCTGTGACAAACACGGACTATGGCTGGTAGAAGACAATTGTGACGCCTTAGGATCTGAATATACCATTGACGGAGTGACGAAAAAGACAGGTACATGGGGACATATCGGAACCAGTTCGTTCTATCCTCCCACCACATGACCATGGGCGAGGGCGGTGCAGTCTATACAGATGACGCCGAACTAGACAAGATAGTCCGTTCTTTCCGTGACTGGGGGCGCGACTGCTGGTGCATAGGCGGTGTGGATAATACATGCAAATGCCGTTTCACAGGCAAGTTTGGTGAACTGCCTGCAGGTTACGACCACAAATATGTATATAGCCATTTTGGCTTCAATCTGAAAGTGACGGATATGCAGGCGGCTATCGGTTGCGCCCAGCTTGAGAAACTGGATTATATCGTAGAAGCCCGTCGTCGCAATTTCAAGATACTGCGTGAAGGACTGGAGGGAACCGAAGGCTGATACTTCCCGAACCGATAAAAAACTCCGATCCCAGTTGGTTTGGCTTCCTCATATCAGTAAAATCCGATGCCGGTTTTACCCGTAACCAGCTTAGTGAATATCTGGAAAGCAAGAAAATCCAGACCCGTAATCTCTTTGCCGGCAATCTGGTGAAACATCCCGCATTCGATGAGATGCGCTCTACCGGCAAAGGTTTCCGCATTGTCGGTGAATTGAAAAATACAGACTTTGTGATGACCAATACCTTCTGGATCGGTGTCTATCCGGGCATGACGGAAGAAATGCTGCAATACATGATCTCCACCATCAAGGAGTTTGTAGCTTCTCATAAGTAAAATTCAAAATAAACAAGACATGAAAGCGGTACTATTTGCCGGTGGTTTCGGTACACGTCTGAGCGAAGCCACCAATCTGATACCCAAACCGATGGTTGAAATCGGAGGAAAGCCCATCCTGTGGCATATCATGAAAACTTACAGCCACTACGGTATCAATGAATTCGTCATCTGCTGCGGCTACAAACAATATGTCATCAAAGAATATTTTGCCAACTATTTCCGTCATAATTGCGATATGACGGTAGATTTATCCAACAATACGGTGAATATACACGACAACCATTCGGAGAACTGGAAAGTCACCATGGTAGATACCGGGCTACATACCCAGACCGGAGGCCGCCTGAAACGCATACAGAAATATATCGGCAACGAGCGTTTTCTGCTGACCTACGGAGACGGCGTTTCCGATATCAATATAGCGGAAAGCATCAAAGCACATGAAGCCTCCGGTTGTGCCGTTTCACTGACAGCTACAAGCCGGGTGGCAAGTTCGGAGCCCTGCAGATCGATCTGGGAAGTGACAAGGTCTTGTCCTTTCAGGAGAAACCGGACGGTGACCGCAACTGGATCAATGCCGGCTATTTCGTGTGCGAGCCGGAAGTGTTCGACTATATACCGGAAAATGATGACACGGTGATATTTGAGCGCAAGCCTCTGGAACAATTGGCAAAAGACGGTAAGATGCACGCCTACCGCCATACAGGATTCTGGAAGCCGATGGACACCCTGCGAGACAATACGGAACTGAATGAGATGTGGGACAAAGGAACTGCTCCTTGGAAAGTTTGGTGACAAAGTCGTGGATTGTTTGTATAATCAAAAATAAATAGCGTTATTTGCAGAAACAAAAGATACAGAATGGACAAGGAAAAGAACATAGCGGAAGAAATCAAGACCAAGGACGATATAAAAAAAGTTCTTTCGGAGAATGATTGAAGACAAGCAGGCGGTTGCTGATTGTATCCGTGCGGGTCGTCCTTTGTCCGATTTGAAAGACCGGGGTATTAAAATAGCCAAGTTGACCGATGTCCTCAGTTAACTGCTGCCCGGCTGATGCTATATTCTTTAGTCCATATCAATGAGACATCTCCTTATGAAGTTTTTGCATACAAAGAAGACACCGTCTATTTCATAACAGATGACGGCAGTGAATATCTTGTCGGTTTCATTGAAGAAACAAATATAGGAATTCAGCGTGCCTATCAGTTGTTTATTATAAAAAAAAGAAACGGAATACATATCGGTACGGATGTGAAGATCGGGCGGACAGTTTCATCCATCGTTCATTCATTTTTTCGTAACCCTTCCAATATATTAGTTTATATTTGTGATACCAGTGACAAGCATCAGGCGGCTCGTGACCGGAAGTTTAAAATCTGGTTTAAACAGTATGCTTCCTTGGATGATCTGGTGTTTGTCTCGGAAGTGATAGATGTGGAGGATGATTCTTATTTCGCTTCTATGATTCTTTCCAGACGAACAACTGATTTTTATCAGATACAGACAACTTTCCATGATTATTTCCAAGATTTACGTTCTAAATTAGAATAATCATTTTACTATTTCTATTTATAAAAATCAACATGATAGACATTTTCCATGATTTCTATCGCGGGAAGCGTGTGCTTGTCACCGGTCATACCGGTTTCAAGGGTAGCTGGCTTTCCATCTGGCTGCACGAGCTGGGTGCCGAAGTTATCGGTGTGCTCAAGACCCTTTTACGGAGCGTGACAACTTTGTGCTTTCCGGTATCGGGCAGAGAGTAAAGGCAGATATCCGTGCCGACATCCGTGCCGGTGAACGTATCAAAGAAATCTTCCGGCAGTATCAGCCCGAGATTGTGTTCCATCTGGCAGCCCAGCCTTTGGTACGTCTGAGTTATGACATTCCTGTAGAGACCTATCAGACCAACGTGATGGGGACTATCCATATTCTTGAAGCTATCCGTTTTACAGACAGTGTAAAAGTGGGCGTGATGATAACCACCGATAAATGCTACGAGAACAGGGAACAGATCTGGGGATATCGGGAGAACGAACCGATGGGCGGATACGATCCTTATTCCAGTAGTAAAGGTGCGGCTGAAATAGCCATAGCCTCCTGCGTCGGAGCTTCTTTCATCCCGGAGCGTATGAAAAACACGGCAAGAGCATTGCCAGTGTAAGAGCCGGAAATGTGATAGGCGGTGGCGACTGGGCTTTGGATAGAATCATCCCCGATTGCATCAAGGCATTGGAGACAGGCAAACCAATAGAAATCCGTAGTCCTAAAGCAATCCGCCCCTGGCAACATGTGCTTGAACCGCTTAGCGGCTATATGCTTCTTGCGCAAAAGATGTGGAATGAACCTGTGAAATATTGCGAAGGATGGAATTTCGGCCCGAAGGCTGAAAGCATCACTAATGTGTGGGATGTAGCCTCTATGGTGATAGAGAATTACGGAAGCGGTGAATTGAAAGACCTTTCTGCTCCGGATGCTTTGCATGAGGCAAAGTTGCTGATGCTGGATATCAGTAAGGCAAAATTTCAATTGGGTTGGGAACCTAGGATGAATATTGACGAGTGTATACAGCTGGTTGTAGACTGGTACAAACGTTATAAAGAAGAAGATGTGTATGGATTGTGTCTGGAAGAAATCAATAAATTCATCGGATAATGGAAAAAATATTTCTTATAGGTGGTAGTGGATTCATAGGAAAAAATCTGGTACGATGTCTGTCACCTTATTATCAGATATCTATTTTTGACAAGTATATTGATCATGATTTTTTTGCAGATTATCCTTCTGTAAATGTATATCAACTTGACTTGGTAGCAGATAACATACCATCGGAAATCATTGCTCCCGATTACATCATCAATCTGGCCTCTATAGTGACCGCCGAGCGTGATTTGTCCTTGTTTGATGAATTGATATCATCCAATCTGAAAGTTCTCCTGAACTTATATGAACGTTTTAAAGATACCTCTTCATTGAAACTCTTTATCCAGTTCGGCAGTTCAGAAGAATATGGTTCAATAAGTTCGCCATTCAAGGAAGAAAACCGGGAATATCCCAATTCTCCTTATGCTTTGGTAAAACAACTGACAACAAATACAGCCTTGATGCTCCATCGTAATTATGGCTTTCCGACAATGGTTGTCCGTCCGGGCAATCTGTTCGGACCGGGACAAAATAAAAATAAGTTTATTCCTTATGTAATAGACAAGCTTCGGAAAGGGGAGCCTCTGAATGTTTCTCCTTGCGAACAGAAACGCGACTTTATTTATGTGGATGATTTTGCAGAGGATATTCATGGACTACTTAAGAATTATAAAAAGTGTGAGGGTGAAATTGTGAATGTGAGTAGTGGAAATAGTATTTCGTTGAAAACAATTATAGAGTTCTACAAAATGAAACTGAATTCTATTTCAGAGATACATTTATGGTGCTCTTCCCTATAGAAAGAATGAATCGATGGATTTGAGATGCGATATTGGTAAGTTGATGACAATAATGTATTGTCATAGCGACATGATGCTTTCTTTTAATAGATTTCTTAAATTATGACTAATCCTATTATAGTTTTGGGTGCTGGTATTGCAGGTTTGGGAGCTGCATACAAATTATCTAAAGAAAATCAATGCATTATCGTTTTGGAAAAAGATGATACTTATGGGGGACTTTGTGGAAACTTTACCATTGATGGTTTTCGTTTTGACCGTTTTGTCCATTTTTCTTTTTCAAAGAATGAGGAAGTGAACAAAATATTTTCATCAGGTAGTCCTGAAGTTTATCACCATATACCTAATCCGTTTAATCTTTATCGTGGCCTATGGATAAAGCATCCTGCACAAAACAACCTTTTTCCTTTGCCTAAAAAGGAAAAGGAGCGAATTATAGAAGATTTTCGTAACAGGCCTGATGCTGATTCTGTTGCCGTTAATAATTATGAGCAATGGTTACGCATTCAATACGGTAACTATTTTGCTGAGCACTTTCCAATGGCATACACTCGTAAATACTGGATGACTGAAGCAATGGAACTTGAAACGGGTTGGGTAGGTAAGCGTCTTTACCAACCTTCATTGGATGAAGTGCTGCGAGGTGCACAATCATCTGATACTCCTATTACTTATTATTCAAAAGAAATGCGCTATCCCGTAAGAGGAGGATATAAACAGTATCTTGCTGTTTTAGCTGAAGGAAAAGATATCCGTTACAATCAGTTAGTAGTAAAAATTTCGCCGCAAGCCAATACTTTGTGTACGGCAAATAGTGTAGAATATACTTATAGTCGGTTGATTAGTAGTTTGCCATTGCCTATGATCATGAGTATGTTGACAGATGTACCAGAGTACGTATTGGCGGCAGCCAATCAACTTCGTTGTACTTGTGGTTATCAGATATCCGTCGGAATGAAGACAAAGAATATACCTCCTTATCTTTGGTGGTATGTTTATGATGAGGATATTCTTCCCGCTCGTGTCTACTCACCATCTTTGAAGTCCCCCAATAATGTTCCTGAAGGCTGTTCCTCGCTTCAGATGGAAGTGTATTGTAACCGTGGTGAATATACGCAGGAAGAACTGTTAGCACGTTCAGTAGGAAAACTTGTTTCTTTAAAAATTATAAAGAAGGAAGACATTCTTTTTACGGATGTCCGTTTTGAGCCATACGCTAATGTAATTTTTGACCATAATATCTATGAGGCCCGTAAGATTGTCCGTGACTATCTTTCTTCCATTGGAATTGAAACAATTGGTAGATTTGGAGAATGGGGGTATTTATGGAGTGACCAAAGTTTGATGAGCGGATTAAATATAGAGCAATGTTAATATTATATTTAAAGAAAATTGTTAGGCAAGAGAAAGCTGTTGTCTATTCAATGTTAGGTACAGTTTGGAGAATCGTTTTTGCACCAGTTTCTCTATATTTAATAAGTATAAAGTTGTCTCCTGAATTGCAAGGATATTATTATCTTTTTTTCTCTATAGCTGGTTTGCAACAAATTTTTTGAGGTCGGTTTTTCTCATACTTTAGTTCAGGGTATATCTCATGAGATGGGGAGAGTGTCTTTTGTGGAAGGAAAAATTATTGGCGATAAAGAAGGAATATTTAAAATAGAGGAAACATTGAAATTAGGCTTTTTATGGTATTCGGGACTAGGAGTGCTGTGTTTGCTTATTATTTGTCCTGTTGGTATTTTGCTTATGGGAGGTGTAAATGATGATTTATCATCATATTGGTTGGTTCCTTGGATTGTTTTTATAGTACTCTTTTCAATCAATTTATTTTTTTATCCTATCAATTTTTTTGTAGAGGGAATACAACATATTGAAAGAATTTATAGGATACGATTGATTATTCAAATAATAGGAAATCTTAGTTTTGTTCTGTTTTTATATCTTGATTGGAAACTTTTTTGTGCAATAGCAATCCCTCTATTTAGCATAATTATAAATATTGTTTTGCTTTATATCCCTTATATGCATTTTTTTAATCAGTATATATTTCGATTCCCTTCAAAACAATTTATAAGAAGTATTTTAAAATGGCAATTGAAGATTGGCTTTGTATATAGCTCAGGCTATTTGTATTGGCAATTACCTACTGTTGTTATTTTCCATATTTTAGGACCTGTCATTTCGGGGCAATACAGCATGACTGTTAATATTATAAATTCAATAATGAATATAGGACAGGTATTTGTAAGAACTAAAGCTGCTATAATAGGTGAATTAAGAAATTCTAATAACATATTAGCGGCATTTAGAATTTATAAAAGAGCAACCATCATGTCGTATATTACAGTATTTTTAGGTAGTGTTGTTTTTTTTATATTTTGGAGTGTTTTCCCAAATTTTCAACTATTTAATAGAATGCTTTCTTGGCAAAACACAATAGCTTTATTTATTATATTTACTGCGACACTGAGGACTTTAAATCAAGCTATGTATTGTCGCTGTAGCAAAGATGAACCTTTTTTTTATTTGTCTATATTTATAAATTTTGGATTCCCATTAATTTTGCTGACTTGCCTATTCTTAAAAGCGAATATCCATTCTGTAATTCTGTCTTTCTTATTACTTCATGTTATTGAAATTATTTGGGGAGAGAAGATCTTTACAAAATTCAGAAAATTGGAATTAAAAAATATGAAGATATGATTGTCAATAAGTTAGAAATTTTTATTTTGACGTATAATCGTGAGTCAAAATTGGAACGAACCCTTCAAATGCTTTCAAATTCATCATTGAAGGATTTAAAGATAACAATAATGAATAATGCATCTACAGATGGAACATTGTCTGTATACGAAAAATATAAAGAGAAATTTCCAGCATTGTTAATTATTACTAATCCATATAATATTGGTGCTTCTGCTAATTATTTAAGAGCCTTAGAGAATAGTACATCTATTTATACATGGATACTTTGCGATGATGATATTTTTGACTTCTCTTCTTTGCCGCAATTATTAGAACTGATTGAGGAAGAGAAAGCTGATTTATTTTTTGTCGGTGGACATGAAAATAGAAAATGGATAGATAAAGCAGGATTATATTCACCTAAGGAATTAATACGATTAGGATTTAGTTTTTTTACATTTGCTAGTTTTTGGCCATGTAGTATATTTAAAACTAATGATGCCTTATCTTTATTGCGAGAGGCTTATAATTATATTCCTGACTCTTATGTTAATATGCCTTTGATATTTCAATATTACTTATTGAATAAAAACTTGTATGTTCATTCATCTAAAATAGTCATAGCGCAGTCTGGACAATTTTATGATACTGATACTTTTATTTATTGGTGGGCAAAAACATCTTGGCATTTAGGGACAAAGTTTAATAGGTTATTGTGTTTCGAGGAACAATTTCCGAGCTCTAGTAGATTTAGACGTATATGTTATTTTTCTTCTTTATGGCAGAAAAAAAAAGATTTCAGCTAAGACTTATTCATTAGTAAAAAGCATATATGGCGTACATAACTCTTTTTTTGGTGTGGTGTCAAAATTATCACAAAAGTAAGAATATTTTATAAAGGTATCTGCGGATAGTTTTTAAATAATTGATAGAACGTTTTTTTGACCACTAAAGATCATTGATAAGTATGTACTCAAATATTGGTATCTTTTTTCTAAAAATGAGCACTTGATTGGTAATAATGTTTGGATTGATGAGAGTGCACGTATCACCTCCGGAATTGCCATTGGAGACGGGGGGGATTATCGGAACTAATGCGGGTGATGCCCCATGATGTACCAAGTGGACGTGGTGGCAGAGATGTGGGAGTATGTGCGAGAGAAGAAGGATGAACTGGAGGAAAATTGAATGAGTGGGTAATGAATAACAATATAAATAGTGTAATAGAGATGTCAAAACCAAAATTAATAGCATTTTATTTGCCACAATATCATCCGACTTTGGATAATGATAAATGGTGGGGAAAGGGATTTACGGAATGGACGAATGTTGGAAAAGCGAAGCCGTTATTTATTGGTCATTATCAACCTAAAGTTCCCGCTGATTTAGGCTATTATGATTTAAGAGTGCCTGAAGTTAGAGAATTGCAAGCTTCACTTGCAAAGGAAGCGGGAATCTATGGCTTTTGTTATTATCATTATTGGTTTGGTAATGGAAGAAAAGAATTGGAATTACCATTTGCCGAAGTCCTTAAAAGTGAAAAACCCAATTTCCCTTTCTGTTTGTGTTGGGCTAATGAATCTTGGCATTCTAAATTTTGGAATAAGGATGGAAGTATTGAGAAAAAAATACTTATTGAACAATTATATCCAGGGGATGACGATATTATAAATCATTTTAATTATGTACTTCCGGCGTTTAAAGATCCTCGGTATATTAAGGTTGGCAATTCTCCGCTGTTTATGGTATATAACCCTCTTGATTATGCAGATATTAGGCATTTTATTTCATTGTGGAATGAGCTTGCAAAACAAAATGGTTTTAATGGCGTTTATTTTATTTGTCAACTAAGAAATAATTTGAATCAAGAAACTTATGATCTCCTTCGTGAATGTGGATTTAAAGCTATTAATACAATGAGATTGTGGGAAGGTATGAATCATAACTTAGGTGTTATTAAAAAGATAAAGAGAAAGTTGATAAATATATTTATTGGTATACCACGTTCTCGTCAATATAAAGATGTTTATCCCTATTTTTTGTCGGATGAAGATGCACAGGACGGAATTTACCCATCATTAATACCGAATTGGGATCATACTCCACGTAGCGGAAAAGCTGGAAGTATACTGATAAATGCAAATCCAGATTTATTTGAAAAACATGCAGAAATGGTACTTAATTTTTCCAAAATTAATAATAAAGATTTTGTTTTTATAAAATCATGGAATGAGTGGGGAGAAGGTAATTATATGGAACCTGATTTGAAATATGGGAAAGGTTTTATAGAAGCCTTACGTAGAGTCGTTGATAAGGTTTTTACTAGATGAATTAACTGTAGGTTTTACAAATGTATTTTTACTACATCGTATTGTCATTTGTGTTTTGGGTTTATTTATATACTTATTCAGCACATCTTAAGAATGCTAAGAGTACTTATATCTTTGTTTTATTTTTATT
>ENA-OQBT01000829-OQBT01000829.1-human-gut-metagenome-genome-assembly--contig:-NODE-829-length-16071-cov-2.140680_pt1 | contig 16071 bp, 18 predicted proteins | sample MGYA00242749_ERZ504557 | MGnify/ENA primary metagenome ERZ504557 (study PRJEB26092, sample SAMD00036243) | human gut metagenome | host: Homo sapiens | study: EMG produced TPA metagenomics assembly of... | reverse complement strand
CGAAAAAAAGGCGGAAATCCGGCGTCACAAGCCCCCGGTGCGCGCCAAGGCCCACCACGCCGCCGTGATAATGGCCGGAAAGCGTCAGATCGGCTCCATATGATGCATAGGAGCTGCGGTAGGCAGGGTGATGTGCCAGCAGAATGCCGTAGCGCGCCGGATCCGGTTTTCCAAGGTGGTCCGTCAGTTCCGAAACCGGCAGCGGTCCGCGGTAAAAGCGGTTGTAATAGGTGCGGTCCATGGCATAGCCGTAGATCCGGACCGGACAGCCGCTGATGGTAAGATCCGCCGTCTCATTTTCCAGATAGCAGATTCCTGCCTTTTTCAGGCGCTCTCGGAGCTTTTTCATACAGATCGCCGTACTGTTCCGGATACAGCTTCAGACGGTATTCGTGGTTTCCGCAGCCATAGATTACCTGGTATTCCTCCGCAAGACGTTCCGCGAAACTCAGACCCCGGGTCGAGGTTCTCCCCCGGCTTTGCCACAATCTGGTCCCCGCCGATGATGACAAGATCCGGAGCCGCCTCATCGATGACTGCCTTTAACACCGTGTTATCCGGGCCAAACTCCATATTGTGAAGATCACTGATAAACGCCAGACGAAAACCGTTTCCTTCCAGAAATTTTCCATTTGACGAAAGTTTGTAATAGGTCGTTGTAAATTTTCTCATACCGTTCATTATACTTGATTTTTCGGTGTATGACAACCCGTTTTCCCTGCTGTTTATAAGCCCAATGCCTGTTTTGCCAGCTGATCGGCTTTTTCGTTGTAGGTGACGCCGGTGTGGCCCTTTACTTTGCAGAAGCGGATCGCAACTTTGGCCGATGCCAGATCGTAAAAATTCCGGTAATCGATGGTTCCCTGTTTTTTCGCCTGCCATTCTCTCGTACACCAGCTTGCGATTCCCTGGTAATCGTGATAGATGGCCAGCTCCGGAATATCATGTGTCAGGCAGTAAGCATGGCCAGCTCTGCGCCCTTGATCTCGCCTGCCACATTCCGCATGGAGACGAGATCCGGGTCGCTGTATTCTTCTGCAAGATTCAACTCTTTTCCGTCCAGGAAGAGGACCACACCGCAGGAGAACTTTCCGAGCGCATGCTGATAGCTTCCATCCACGTATGCGACGGCGCTCCTGCCGACACCGGCGTATTCCGGGTCTTCGCATGGTTTTTCTGCCAGAATCAGGTGTTCCCAGTCCCAAGAAGAAGGATCGGGTGCTGCCGTGCTCTGTACTGCCTTTCGTTCCGGGGCAGCGGAATACGTTCCTTTTGTTTCCCGCAGCAATGGTTCCGGCATTTTACCGCCGCCCAGAAAGGCCTCTGCCTCCTCCAGACGCTCAAATCCCTTGTAAATTGCGCCAGGATAACCGTGTACCTGCGCTTTGCACGCATCCCATGTCCGGTAGATGCCCGGAACCTTTCCCTGTTTTACCGCATAGTAATTTTTCTTTGCCATGTTTTTCTCCTTTTCGCGCATGATACTCCAGCTTTATGCCGTCCCAAGAAAATATTGTTTCATCGTACATCCGAACAGGTCCCACATGCCGGCTCTTGCCACGTCTGCTCCATATAAAATCGCAACGGAACCAAGTTCCTCACCGTCTGCTTTGTAAACAACTCTTCCGGCACACTCGCCTTTCTGGATAGGGGCCTGCACCTCTTCCGGCAGTTCTATCGTTTTTTCCACTTCGCCGATCACCGTCCCGCCCGTCGCAAGATAGCGGAATTCTTCCGCATATTCCAGTTCTGCCGTATCCTGCTTTCCATAAACAACCGAAAGTTCCGGCAGGGGATCGCGTTCCCGGTCTATGTAGATGCTGCAGGACGAAAACCCATACTGGAACAGTGACGCCGCATCTGCAAACCGCACCTTGTAGTCCGGTGCTCCCATCACGACTGCCAGCATCGTCAGATCATTTTTCTTCGCCACTGCCGAGACGCAGTACTTCGCCTTCGAGGTGCTTCCTGTTTTCAGTCCCACACAGCCCTCATAGCCGCGGATCAGCTTATTTGTATTGGTGAGGGTGAATGGTTTGCTTCCCTTCTGTGTGACATGCGTAATCTCTTCCATCCAGATAGAGGAATAGTTCAGGATCTGCGGAAAGCGCTCGATCAGCTCCCGAGACATTTTCGCCACATCTGCCGCTGTCGTGTAATGGCCATCGGAATCCGTGAGGCCGCAGCAGTCCTCAAACTTCGTGTCGTTCATGCCGAGTTCTTTTGCTTTCTGGTTCATCCGGCTGACGAACTCGCTTTCTGTCCCCGCAATATGCTCTGCCATCGCTACAGATGCATCGTTTCCCGAAGCAACGACAATACACTTGATCATCGTCTCAACGGTCTGCTTTTCGCCCTCTTCCAGAAAAACCTGGGACCCGCCCATACTTCTGGCGTGCGCACTCGTCGTCACTTCGTCGGTCAGCTGGAGCGTCCCTTTTTCGAGCTCTTCAAAATCAGCAGCAGCGTCATGATTTTGTGATGCTCGCCGGGCTTCGCTGTTCCGACGCATTTTTCTCGTACAGAACAGTTCCGGTCTGTGCCTCCATCAAAAGAACAGACGGCGAAGCAGCCCAAGGTCCGTTGTCATCTCCGGTGCTGTCTCCTCCGTCTCTTCTGTTTTCTGTTCCGTTGTTTCGTTCTGCTGCTTGTCGGAAGATTCTCCATTCTGCTCTGCCGCAGTCACTTTCAAGGGCGCTGCAAGAAGCGCCAGGATCATCAGCAGGCTCCAGACGATATTTCGTGTTCTTCTCTTCATATTCCCCCGAAACATCTGCTCTTTCTTCCCTACAGGCTATGCAGACGACCGCAGAACTATGCTGTCTGTTCCGTTTACAGCAGCGGTGCCAGAAACTTCAGCGCACCGCGGAGTGCACGGACTGCAAAATTTTTCTTTCGGCAATAGTCCATATTGATCTGCTCACACTGTTCAAACGTGGTCAGCGCATCCTCTTTTACCTGGCAACCGCACTGCTGCCGTACATCCAGACACCGCACTCAAAATGCAGGTACATGCTCCGGTAATCCATGTTGATCGTTCCGACCGTCGCAATTTCATCATCACAGACAAAGCTCTTGGAATGGATAAAGCCCGGCGTATACTGGTAAATCTGAACGCCGGATTCCAGCAGGATCTCGTAATTGGCCTGCGTCAGAATATAGACAATCTTCTTATCCGGGATACCCGGCGTTACAATCCGCACATCGACTCCGCGCTTTGCCGCCATGCAGAGAGCGGTCAGCGTCTCGTTGTCCGGAATCAGATACGGAGTAAAAATATAAAGATATTTTTTCGCCTGTGAAATAATGTTCAGATAAACATGCTCGCCTACTGTCTCTCCATCCAGCGGGGAATCGCCGTACGGCTGCACAAAACCGTCTTTTTTAAACGCTTCCTCGTGATAGATCTCCGGCCGGTATGATTCGAAATTGCATTCCATACCGGTGATTGTGCTCCACATCTGCAGAAACATCACCGTAAAACTCCATACCGCCTCACCATGCAGACAGATTCCGGAATCCTTCCAGTGGCCGAACCGCTCCTTGCGGTTAATGTATTCGTCCGCAAGATTAATGCCGCCCGTGAAAGCCGTATGACCGTCGATCACGGCAATTTTCCGGTGGTCACGGTTATTTAAAATGACATTCAGCACCGGTCGGAACTGATTGAACGCCGCGCACTTGATGCCCATCTGCTGCAGCGATTTATAATACTGATACGGCAGTGTCGTCACGCAGCCGAAATCATCGTAAATCAGCCGCACATCCACACCGGCGGCCGCTTTTTCCTTCAGAATCTCCAGCACCGTATCCCACAGATACCCCTCGCTGATGATGAAATATTCCATAAAAATGTAGTGTTCTGCCTTTTTGAGTTCCTCAATAAAGTGCTCAAACCATACATCTCCCAGCGGGTAATACTCTGTTTCTGTATTTTCATAAACAGGATAATGCGCATAATTGGTCAGATAGGAAGACTGCCCCGCTGCCAGGATATTTTCTTCCTCGAGCTTTTTACGCGTCTCTTCTTCCTCTCCAAGAACGCCTCCCTGCGAAAGCAGAACTGTATCGTAATGTGTACGGAATTTTCTTGCCACACTGGAATGGCCGAGAATGCCGTACAGGCAGATTCCGGTTACCGGAAGCGCAGGATACAGACTGCCCACATCAGTTTGTAGCCGGGATTCATTTTCGGATTATTGATAATCGAAAGCACTGCAATCAGGGAAAGGATCGTGACCGCATAGTTGATGTAGACAGATTTTTCATTGAGCTGCATCACAATTCCGGCCAGCCAGCAAAATTCCAGAAGAAGTGCAACACCGATAATGACCATACGGCTGGTAAGCAGCTTCAGAATCTTTTTCACGATACGAAACAGCTTGTTTGCTATTTTGTACAAAATTCTCATTTGTCACCGCCTTGCTGTTTTGTCAAAACCTGCGACTTTAAGTTACAAGTATAAAAATCCCCGGCAAAACAGATCGCCGGGGATTTTTTGCACATTAATTATACTTACGTTTTCTGGCAGCTTCAGATTTCTTTTTACGACGAACGCTTGGTTTCTCGTAATGCTCTCTTTTACGAATCTCCTGCTGAATGCCAGCTTTTGCACAGCTACGCTTAAATCTGCGTAAAGCGCTGTCCAACGTTTCGTTTTCTTTAACGATTACATTTGACATAGTCTCACACCTACCTCCCTCCAGTTGTAGATTGTGCATAATACAACTGTATGGGTATTTTTTGCACTGTTCTTATTATACCAGAAAAATCTCGTACGTCAACAAGTTTTTTCATTTTTTGCAAAATTTTTCCCTGCCGCCTGCCTGGCTCCTTTTTCTGCCCTGCAGGCGGCAGGATTTTGTGCTGTTTTTCCTGCTTATTGTTATGCGATCTGGCCTTCCAGTACCTCAGCAGCTTTTGCAACTGCTTCGTCGATCTTCTCCGGATTCTTCCGCCGGCCTGTGCCATGTTCGGACGTCCACCGCCGCCGCCGCCGACAACGGCTGCCACTTCTTTGATCAGTTTTCCGGCATGTGCACCTTTCTTCATCGCATCATCGGTTACCATGGCAAGAAGGCTTACTTTACCGTCCTTTGCAGATGCCAGAACAACAACGCCGCTTCCCAGTTTTTCTTTCAGCTGGTCGCCAAGGTCACGCAGTCCGTTCATATCGACATCCGGTACGGATGCAGCGAGAAGTTTTACACCTTTGACTTCGGTTACTTTATCCATAACATCGCCGAGCGCTTCTTTTGCCAGTTTGCTCTTTAAGGACTCATTCTCTGCCTGGAGTGCCTTTGCCTCTGCCTGCAGATGAGCGATCTTCTCGAGGAGATCCGCCGGTGTTGTCTTTAAGAGAGCTGCTGCCTCATGTATTTTCTCTTCCTGTGCTTTATAGTATGCAGTAACAGACGGTCCGGTCAGAGCTTCGATTCTGCGGACACCTGCTGCAACGCCTGCCTCAGAAACAAGTTTGAACAGTCCGATTTCAGCGGTATTCTTTACATGGGTACCACCGCAGAGCTCTTTGGAGAAGTCTCCCATGGAAACGACACGTACTTTGTCGCCGTATTTCTCACCGAACAGAGCCATCGCGCCGGATTTCTTTGCTTCCTCAGTATCCATGATGTCGGTTACAACCGGGATCTGCTCCTGAATTTTTTCATTTACCAGATTCTCAACTTTTTCCAGTTCTTCCGGTGTCATAGCCTGGAAGTGGGCAAAGTCGAAACGGAGTCTGGTCGGGGTTACGAGAGAACCTTTCTGCTCTACGTGTGCACCGAGAACAGTCTTTAATGCCTTCTGCAGAAGGTGTGTTGCGCTGTGGTTCTTCTCGATATTTTTTCTTGCCTCTTCGTTGACCTGAAGTGTAACTTCCTCGCCGTTTGAAATCATACCGGATTTCATGACACCGACGTGGCCGTATTTTCCGCCGCGGAGTTTGATGGTATCTTCTACTTCGAATACACCATTTGCTCCTTTGATGATACCGCAGTCGCCTTCCTGACCGCCCATGGTAGCGTAGAACGGAGTTTTCTCTACGAAAATGGTTCCCTTCTGGCCTTCCATCAGAGATTCTGCAATCTCAGTCTCTGTCGTCAGAACGGTTACTTTGGAGGTATCCTCCAGATGATCGTATCCGGTAAACTCAGTTGTTACGGATGGGTCGATCTCATCGTAAACGGTTGCATCAGCACCCATGTAGTTTGTTACTTCACGGCTCGATCTTGCACGCTCTCTCTGCTCTTCCATTGCTGCATGGAAACCGTCCTCGTCGATGCCGTAGCCCTTCTCCTCGAGGATCTCTTTGGTCAGATCCAGCGGGAATCCGTAGGTATCGTACAGTTTGAATGCATCCTGTCCGTCCAGAACTTTTTTGCCTTCGCTCTGCATTTTTTCTTCGAGCTCGGAGAGGATATGAAGTCCCTGGTCGATGGTTTTGTTGAACTGGGTCTCCTCGTTGTTCAGAACGTTGAAGATGAAATCTTTTTTCTCTTCAAGTTCCGGATATCCGTCTTTGGAGCCTTCGATTACGCTTGCGGAAAGGCGGGCAAGGAACAGTCCGTCAATGCCAAGCAGACGGCCATGACGTGCTGCACGGCGGATCAGACGACGCAGTACGTAGCCTCTTCCTTCGTTGGTCGGCATGATTCCATCGGAAATCATGAATGTTGCGGAACGGATATGGTCTGTGATAAGGCGGATGGAAACATCGGTCTCATGATCTTTATCATACTCTTTTCCGGAGATTTCGCATACTTTGTTGCGGAGTGCCTGAATGGTGTCGACATCGAAGATGGAATCTACATCCTGTACGACAACGGCCAGACGCTCAAGTCCCATACCGGTATCAATGTTCTTCTGGATCAGGTCGGTGTAGTGGCCCTCGCCGTCGTTGTTGAACTGGCTGAATACGTTGTTCCATACTTCCATGTAACGGTCACACTCGCAGCCAACGGTACATCCCGGTTTGCCGCAGCCGTATTTTTCTCCGCGGTCATAATAAATCTCAGAACACGGACCGCACGGACCTGCGCCATGCTCCCAGAAGTTGTCCTCTTTTCCAAAACGGAAAATACGGTCTGCCGGGATGCCGATCTCTTTGTTCCAGATATCAAATGCTTCATCATCGTCCTGATAGATGGATGGGTACAGACGATTCGGATCGAGCCCTACTACCTGTGTTAAAAACTCCCAGGACCATGCGATTGCTTCGTGTTTGAAATAATCACCGAAGGAAAAGTTTCCGAGCATCTCAAAGAAGGTGCCGTGACGGGCTGTTTTTCCTACATTTTCAATATCGCCGGTACGGATACATTTCTGGCATGTTGTTACTCTTCTTCTCGGCGGAATCTCTGCGCCTGTGAAGTAAGGTTTCAGCGGAGCCATACCGGAGTTGATCAGTAAAAGACTTTTATCGTTGTGTGGAATCAACGAAAAACTCTTCATAGCAAGATGTCCTTTGCTCTCGAAGAACTCAAGAAACATCTTTCGTAATTCGTTTACGCCATATTTTTCCATGACTGTTTGTCCTCCAAATAATTCAGTGTGTCCCGGAATTTCTTCCGGGAATCCATTCTTTTATAATAGCACACTTAATTATTTAACGCAAATTTTTTTGAAATTCTTCTTTCCTTTTTTCAGAACGATACCGTCCTCGCCGAAGGTGCTTTTTCTACGGCATATTTCGGATCTGTAATTTTCTCACCGTCTACGGATACACCGCCCTGCTCTACGGCACGGCGTCCTTCGTTTCTGGTCTTTGCAAGCTCTGCTTTGACAAGAAGGGTTACGATATCGATTTTATCGTCCGTGAAATCCTCTGCAGAAAGTTCACTGGTCGGCATATGCTCGGAGCTTCCGGTAGAGAATACGGCACGTGCGCTTCCTGCGCTTTCTTTGCTTCTTCCTCGCCGTGTACCATGGAGGTCAGCTCATAGGCCAGGATCTCTTTTGCCTCGTTCAGCTTGCTTCCTTCCCAGGAATCCATCTCGTCGATCTGCTCCAGCGGCAGGAAGGTCAGCATACGGATACATTTTAAGACGTCGGCATCGTCCACGTTTCTCCAGTACTGGTAGAAATCGAACGGGCTGGTCTTGTTCGGGTCAAGCCATACAGCGTTTCCTGCGGTTTTACCCATCTTCTTGCCCTGAGAGTCGGTCAGAAGGGTGATGGTCATTGCATAGGCATCTTTTCCAAGTTTACGGCGGATCAGTTCGGTTCCTCCCAGCATGTTGGACCACTGGTCATCGCCGCCGAACTGCATATTGCAGCCGTATTTCTGGAACATGTGATAGAAGTCGTAGCTCTGCATAATCATATAGTTGAACTCCAGGAAGGAAAGACCTTTTTCCATACGCTGTTTGTAGCACTCTGCACGGAGCATGTTGTTGACGCTGAAGCATGCACCTACCTCACGGAGCAGTTCTACATAGTTCAGGTTCAGCAGCCAGTCTGCGTTGTTGAGCATCATAGCTTTTTCCTCGCCAAACTCGATGAAACGCTCCATCTGACGTTTGAAGCACTCTGCGTTGTGGTCGATCTCCTCGCGGGGTCAGCATTTTTTCTCATATCGGTTCTTCCGGACGGGTCACCGATCATGGTGGTGCCGCCGCCGATCAGGGCGATCGGTTTGTTTCCTGCCATCTGCATCCGTTTCATCAGGGTCAGTGCCATGAAGTGACCTGCGGTCAGACTGTCTGCGGTGCAGTCGAATCCGATATAGAACGTTGCTTTTCCATTGTTTACCAGGTCTCTGATTTCATCTTCGTCGGTTACCTGTGCCAGAAGGCTCTGGCGATCAGTTCGTCATAAATCTGCATTTTGTTTTTCTCCTTTTTTCGGTTGACTTTCGGGTATGTGTTACCGTCTGGGACCAAAGTTTTTTATACAAAAAGACTCCCGTCCTTTCCGATTCAAAGGACGAGAGCCCGTATCTCCCGTGTTACCACCTTACTTCACAGCTGTCTCACGGCAGCTGCCTTTGTCGGTATCCAAAACCTCTGAATACCCTGACGCTGTAACGTTCGTCTCTTACGTCGCAGCCTACTAAAAACGTGCATCATAGTTCGTTCTTCTGCCGCCCGTTTTATTCGGTGCGCAACTCCGGGATGTATTCGAATCGTACAGAACCTGCATGCGCCTCTCATCTGCCGGCTGCTTTCTGTCCGCGTTTTTGTACGTCTACTTGTTCCCTTCCAAGCCTTTTTCCATGTTCCATAGTATAAACGGTGATTCGAAATCTGTCAAGACTTCTGCTTTCCGTTTTTCATCTATTTTTAATATCCGCGGTCCTGATCCATCATATACAGGAGTGCGTTGCAGATGCACGCCGCGATATTGCTGCCGCCTTTTCGTCCGCGTGCCACGATATACGGGATATTGGTCTGCATAATCAGTTCTTTGGACTGTACCACATTGACAAAGCCGACCGGAACTCCGATGATCAGCGCCGGTTTTATTTTTCCTTCCCCGATCAGTTCATAGAGGCGGACCAGTGCCGTCGGCGCATTTCCAACCGCAATAATCAGCTTTTTATCCAGCTCCGCCGCTTTTTCCATGCAGCTGCCGCGCGGGTGCTTCCGGTTTCTTTTGCTCTTGCCGCAACATCTTCGTCTGACATAAAGCAGAGCGCTTCACCGCCGTGGCGCGCAAGCACCTTTTTGTTGATGCCGGATCTTGCCATCTGCGTATCCGTCACAATGCAGCTCCCTCCCGGATCGCCTCGATGCCTTTTGCCACCGCATGCTCCGAAAAGCAGAGATTATCCGCATAATCAAAATCCGCACTTGTGTGGATACACCGCTTTACAACCAGTTCCTGATCCTCTGGAAACGTTCTTCCGTTTAATTCTTCCGTGATAATTTCAAAGCTTCTCTTTTCAATCTCGTGCGGGCTTACCTGCTCCAGTTCTATCTTCATCTTTATGCCCCTTCTTCCAGAATTTGATAAATCTTCTTCATGTCGAGATGCTCGCGCAGCGCATCTGCGAGAATATCGTACTGTGTCTCTTTGAATGTCTGGTAATCGACACCGTGAATCTGCTCCATGGCAATTCCCTTATTCTTTGCAAGTGCTTCCACGATCCGCTCGGCAACTTCTTCTTTGTCGAAAATGCCATGCACATACGTACCGTACACATTTCCTTTCTGTGCACCGTCCAGCTTATCCGAATCAGCACGGTTCTGATCATCGATGAACGTGAATGCTTCTGTTTCTTCTTTCCGCACCGTTTCTCCCATATGGATTTCATAGCCCTCAATCCGGGTTCCCTCGATCCCGGCAAGAACGCCTTCTGTTTTTCCAAAAGCGCCCTCCGCGCGGGTTCTCGTCTTCTCACCGGCAAATACAGTATCCATCGGCAGGAGTCCCATTCCTTTGATCGTTCCGCCGGCTTCGACATGCAGCGGATCGCTCAGCGTATCTCCGAGCATCTGGAAGCCGCCGCAGACACCGAAAATTACTTTTCCGGCCGCAGCCGCCTTCAGTACGGCCGCTTCCAGACCATTCTGACGCATCCAGAGCAGATCCTCCATCGTGTTTTTCGTTCCCGGAAGCAGAATCATATCCGGATTTTTCAGTTCGGAGACAGAGCTTACGTAGCGGAGTGATACGCCTTCGATCCGCTCGAACGGGTTGAAATCGGTGAAGTTTGAAATACGCGGAAGACGGATGACCGCAAGGTCAATGAGACCGATCTCCTCTTTTCTGGTGAATCGCTCGGTCAGACTGTCCTCGTCTTCCACTTCGATGTGGAGATACGGCGCCACGCCGACCACCGGGATGTGTGTTTTTTCTTCCAGCATCACAACGCCCGGGTCCAGGATGGTTTTGTCCCCCGCGGAATTTGTTGATTATCAGACCCTTGATGCGTCGCGCTCATCCGGCTCTAAAAGCTCTACGGTACCGTAAAGCTGAGCAAAAACGCCGCCGCGGTCAATATCTCCGACGAGGAGCACCGGTGCATCCACAAGCTTTGCCATTCCCATATTGACGATATCATCGGCTTTCAGGTTGATCTCCGCCGGACTTCCGGCTCCCTCGATCACAATGATATCATACTGTTCTTCCAGTGCATGGTACGCTTTCATGATGTCCGGGATCAGCTCTTTTTTGTGGGAAAAATATTCCCGCGCACTCATGTTTCCCAGTACCTCACCGTTTACAATCACCTGCGAACCGGTGTCATTCGTCGGCTTTAACAGAATCGGGTTCATCAAAACGGACGGTTCGATCCCGGCCGCTTCCGCCTGCATGACCTGTGCACGTCCCATCTCAAGGCCTTCTCTCGTAATAAACGAATTCAGCGCCATATTCTGTGATTTGAACGGCGCCACACGGTATCCGTCCTGATGGAAAATCCGGCATAAGCCCGCCGCAAGCAGACTCTTTCCCGCATTTGACATCGTTCCCTGTATCATAATTACTTTCGCCATCGTTTTTCCTCCTAAAACCACTGCAGAATCTGTGAAACGGCTTCTGTCAGAATCTGGTTTTCTTCATGTGTGCGTACGGCTGCACGGTAATATCCGTCGGCAAGGCCCGAGTAGTTGGAACAGTCGCGGATCAGAATGCCGCCTTTTTCCAGCCGTGCGGCAAGTCCTTTCGGTCCCTCAAAGAACAAATAATTTGCACAGGAATCCCATACGGTAAGACCTGCTTTTTCCAGTTCTGCTTTCATCCAGGCGCGTTCTTTTCCGATCAGTTCCCGTGCTTCTTTGACGTAAGCATCCTCGTTCAGGGCGGCAAGGCCTGCCATCTGCGCCGGAATCGAAACATTCCACGACTGCATGCTGCGGCTGATCCGATCCAGCAGATCCTCGTCGCTGCAGAGCAGATAGCCAAGACGCAGGCCCGGCATTGCGTAAATCTTTGTGAACGCACGCAGAATCAGCAGATTCGGATATTCGTCCAGTTTTCCCTGCATCGTCACTTTTTCCGGCTCCGGCAGAAATTCTATGAAACACTCATCCAGCACCAGATAGATGTTACGCTCCCGGCAGTTATCCAGGATCTTTAAAAGAAGTTCCTGCGGAATCGTAAGGCCGGTTGGATTATTTGGATTACATAAAAAAACAAGATCCAGATCGTCGGTCAGATCATCGCAGAAATCGTCCTGTAAAAGAAAGCCTTTTTCCTTTTGCAGCAGATACATACGGATAAAACACCCTGCCGCTGAAAGCGCTGCTTCATACTCTGCAAATCCCGGCGCTGCAATCAGCGCTTTTTTCGGGCGGAGAGCCTGTGTCAGGGCAAAAATAAGCTCCGCGGCGCCGTTTGCAAACAGGATATTTTCTTCTGGAAGCTGCTCCTTTTCCGACAGTGCCCGGGTCAGGTCCCGGCACAGTGCGTCAGGATACTGTTCCACCGATTCCGCGCTCTTCTCACCGCCTCTTTCACACTTTCCGGAGCTCCAAGAGGATTGACATTCACAGAAAAATCGACTCTGCATTTTTTCGTGTAAATGTCTCCTCCATGTGGATTTTGTCTCATACCATATGCCTTCCTTTCTCTTTTCCGTTGTGTTTCTATCTTCTCTTTTTACAGAAATAAAAAGAGCGCGCGGATTCCCGCAAAGAACACCAGTCCGAGGAACGAGGTCAGATACATCAGATGATTTGCTCTTTTGATATCTTCCGCCTCGACCGGGCGGATATCATCGCCGATCGTTGGTTTCTTTACGACTTTGCCGAAATACACGGCATCTCCGGCAAGCTGTACTTCCAGCGCCCCTGCCATAACTGCTTCTGTCTGCGCAGAATTTGGGCTGGCGTGGCAGTAACGGTCGCGTTTGTAAATTTTTTCTGCATTTTTCCAGTTCATGCGCTCGCATGCAGACGCAAGAATCATCAGCCATGCGCTGATTCTCGCCGGTATGTAATTGACGACATCGTCCAGCTTTGCCGCACACCGTCCAAAATACAGATATTTGTCATTTTTGTATCCCACCATGGAATCCATGGTATTGATGGACTTATACAGAAAGCCCAATGCCGGTCCGCCGAGGGCAAGAAAGAGGAGCGGTGCAATGACACCGTCCGACGTATTCTCCGCGATCGTTTCCACGGCAGCTTTCGTCACTCCTGTTTCCGAAAGATTTTCCGTATCACGTCCTACGATCATGGAAACCGCATAGCGCGCCCCCGGAAGATCGTTTTCTTTTAATTTCTGATAGACCTTCATGCTCTCATCCTTCAGGCATTTCGTTGCCGGAATCTGCCAGCACCAGAGAACCTCCAGAAGGAAGCCGATGACCGGATGAATTTTAAATGCCGCAAAGAGCAGCAGTGCCGGAACACCGTATCCCGCCAGACAGACGAGGATCACGAGAAAAACTCCTCCGGCAAGCTCTCCCTTTGGCGTTTTCGGAAATACCTTCCGCAGCATTTTCCAGCAGGGCAATGAGATTTCCGATCACACGGATCGATGGTACAAAAAGGAGGGATCTCCAAGCAGCAGGTCCAATCCATAGCCCACAATCAGGGCTGCTAATGCTGTTTTCATCTTGTTTTCTCCTGTTCTTTCCGGTAAGAGACACACTGCTCCAGAAATTCCAGTGCGAGGTGCGGACTTGCCATATAGTAAAGATGCGGGAATCCCGCCATCATCCGTTTTGTCGCATGAATGCATTCCCAGTTCCGCTTCCGCAGCGGTTTTGCCGCATGCCATGCACTTCGCAGTCTGTGCTGTCAAAGTAATGGAACTCATGGCCGCGCACCGGATTTCCGCCGTTCCGAAAGGTATCTTTCGTGTTTGGCGTGAGGGTGATATAGCCGAATCTTCCCAGCTTTTTTGTCCGGTAAACATTTCCCGGAACAGCCTGTACCATAGGATACACATTTCCATCCATATCCTCCATGGATTCTGACAGGTACATATAACCGCCGCATTCTGCAAGAACCGGCATTCCCTGACGGATGTTATCGCGGATCTTCGTTCTCATGGTCTGGTTTTCCGAAAGCTCTTCTGCGTGCAGCTCCGGGTAGCCGCCGCAGAACAGAAATCCGTCTGTATTCTTTGGCGGCTCCGCATCGGAAAGCGGCGAAAAATATTCGATTTTGGCTCCAAGTGACGCGAGAAGCTCCAGATTATCCCGATAAAAGAAACAAAATGCTTCATCCTTTGCAACGGCAAGAATCGGCTTCGCAGCACGCACCTTGGCGGCTGCTTCGCTTTCTGTCACCTTACGCAGGACTTCCGGCATTTTTCCCGAGAGCTCTTCTGCCCCTTCTGCAATCGCAAGAATTTTTTCAAAATCCAGTGTCTTCTGCAGTGTTTCTGCAAGCAGATTGACCTGCTCCTGCAGATTTTCCACCTCATCCGGCATCACAAGGCCGAGGTGGCGGCTTTCTAAGTGGCATTCCTTCAGTTCCGGCACAAAGCGACACAGAAAATGCCAAGTTCTTTTTCCGCCATCGGCGCGATCTCCCGGTACAGCATCTCTGACATCCGGTTAAAGATTACACCGGCGATCCGGCTGTCCTCTTTGTACTGCAGGTATCCCTTGATAAAGGCAAGCGCTGAAACGCTCATGCCTTTGGCATCGACAACCAGAAGAACCGGCGTTTTTGTCATACCGGCGAGATCGTAGGCGCTGCCTTTGGTAGAAATTCCGCCAAGACCGTCGTAATACCCCATAACGCCTTCCAATACGGAAATGTCATGACCCGCTGCATGTTTGCAGAACAGATACTGTGTTGTTTCTTCCTCTGTGAAAAACGGATCCAGATTACACGACGGGGCGCCGATTACCTGTTCGTGAAACATCGGATCGATATAATCCGGGCCGCATTTAAACGCTGCGGGCTGCTTTCCCATCTGCTGCAGTGCACGGAGCAGTCCGCAGGTGATCATCGTTTTCCCGCTTCCGCTCCTTCCTGCTGCCAGCATGATTCTTGGTGCTTTCATTCTTTGGCACCTCCCTGGGCTGTAAAGATATAAACCGGATTCTGGGCAATCATCAGATGGCTTCTTCCGGCCTTTTTCGCATTGGAAGCCTGCAGGCAGACGATTTCCGGCTCTTCAAACGCAAGTTTTTTGAAACACGATGCTGCCTCCGCTAATGTTTCCACGGTTACTGTATTTAATACCACACGGATGTTCGGATTCTTCCGCAGGAGCAGTTCCAGAATCTCTTTTAAGTTTCCGGCAGACCCGCCGATAAATGCATGCGTCGGAACCGGGAGTGCTTCGAGTGCTTCCGGTGCAGTTCCCTCAATAATTTCCAGATGATCCACTGCAAATTTCTTTTTATTTTCCTGCAGAAGTGCAACGGCTGCCGGATTTTTTTCTATCGCATATACTTTCCCTGTGCTGCACGAAGCGCCATCTCAATCGAAACAGAACCTGTGCCCGATCCAATATCATAGACAACAGAATTCAAAGAAAGCTGCAGATGAGAAAGAGACGCATTGCGCACTTCCCGCTTGGTCATCGGTACTTTGTCACGCAGAAATACTTCATCTGCCATGCCGGCTGTAAACTCCGGTTCCGGATTCGGGTTTTCAAACAGAAGAACCGCAAGCGGAGCAAACTCCATTTTAGCAAGTTCGAATGGGGTTCCTGTCACAATCTGTTCTTCCGGATACGACAGATCCGTTCCCACATGCAGCACAATCTGCTCCCAGCCGTACGAACTTAACGTCTGGCAGATTTCCCTAACACTGCCCTTTCCGCCGGCGATCGCCAGAGTTTTCCGGTTTCGGCGGACCGTCTCCAGAAAGTTGCAGTGCTGTCCGTGCAGGCTCACAAATGCTGCATCCTCCCAGGACACTCCGATTTTGGCACAGAAATAAACCAGCGAAGAAATTCCCGCTCTACACGGACAGAAAAATCCGCATCTTCCGCAAGGACGGCTTGAAGTTTCTTTGCTCCGCTGTAAAAGCCGACATCACCCGACTGCAGAAGAACAATCTTTTCATATTCCGGGTGCGCCTTCAGATACTCGTAAATCTTTTCCGGGCTGTATTCTGCAAGCATTGGCTTCTGATATTTTTCTACTGCTTTTGTCATGCGTCCCGCACCGATCAGCACATCCGCCTGCTCACACGCGTCTACGAGCGCCAGCGT
>ENA-OQBT01000827-OQBT01000827.1-human-gut-metagenome-genome-assembly--contig:-NODE-827-length-16090-cov-3.105118_pt1 | contig 16090 bp, 19 predicted proteins | sample MGYA00242749_ERZ504557 | MGnify/ENA primary metagenome ERZ504557 (study PRJEB26092, sample SAMD00036243) | human gut metagenome | host: Homo sapiens | study: EMG produced TPA metagenomics assembly of... | reverse complement strand
CGCACGAGCCGGAAAGCACTTAATGTGCTTTCCGAGCGAGCCCAGGACCTGACCGAGCGGAAACCTTGCGCCTGGCCTTCGGCGGCGCGTGCCGGATGGTGGAATTGTGTGCAGCCCGGTTTTCCGTTGACCGACGCCAGGGTCCCCGCCATAATACTTTCGGTTCACGCACGAATCCGCTGCCAGAGACAGCCGGTGCAAACGGGCATCGCCCGCGAGCTTAATGGGATATCCCGCCAGCCGAGGTGGTCGAGTAGATATGTCTTCTCGCCCCCGTCGCTCATGCAGCGCGGGGGCTTTCTTTTTGGACATGCCCCCGTCACGTCCTTGTGGCGGACCGTGCCCGGAAAGAATTCGAGGAGGTGTAATTCATGCCCCAGCAGTACAAAATCGACAAGGTTGCAGAGATCGAGTCCCGTATCGCCGAGAACGCCGGTCTGTTCGTCGTCAACTACAACGGTCTGACGGTTAAGCAGGCTCAGGAGCTGCGTCATCAGCTTCGCGAGTGCGGCGCCGAGATGAAGGTCTACAAGAACAACCTGGTCAAGATCGCTCTCAAGAACCAGGAGCAGCCCGAACTCGACGAGATTCTCGCCGGCCCCGTCGCTTATGTGTTCTACGAGACCGAGCCGGTCGAGGCCGCTAAGACCCTTAAGGACTTCTCCGCTAAGTCTAAGGCGTCCTTGAGATCAAGGGCGGTATCTCCGACGGCAAGGCCGTTTCCGCTGATGATGTTAAGGCTATCGCCGAGCTGCCCACCAAGGACCAGCTTCTCGGCCAGATCGCCGGTCTCATCTCCGGTTTCGCTCGCGACATCGCTGTCTGCGTCAACGGCGTTTCCTCTGGTCTCGCTCGTTCGATCCAGCAGGTCTCCGAGCAGAAGGCAGCCTAGTCGCTGTTTTCACCCGCGGCGGCAACGCCGCACCCCTGACGCATTCGCGTCGTGTTTTAACTGATCTCCGTGCACAGACACGGAAACCGAAAGGACTTAGAAATGGCTAAGCTTACCACCGATGAGATCATCGATGCTCTTAAGGAAATGACCCTTCTCGAGGCTTCCGAGCTCGTTAAGGCTATCGAGGACACCTTCGGCGTTTCCGCCGCTGCTCCTGCCGCCGTTGTCGCCGCTCCCGCTGCTGGCGCTGCTGAGGCCGAGGAGAAGACCGAGTTTGACGTCGTGCTCGAGGGCTTCGGCGACAACAAGATCCAGGTCATCAAGGCCGTCCGTGAGCTCACCAACCTTGGCCTGAAGGAGGCCAAGGAGGTCGTCGAGGGCGCTCCCAAGGCTGTTCTCGAGGGTGCCAAGAAGGAGGACGCCGAGGCTGCCAAGGAGAAGCTCGAGGCTGCTGGCGCTGCTGTCACCCTCAAGTAATCAGCTTTCTCGCCAGATTTCTTTGCAGACGGGGTTCGCATTGCGAGCCCCGTCTTTTTCGTTTTGATCCCTCTATTTTGTTGGCTCGGCATACAAATTGCTGCCGCTTGCGGTGCTTTGGGGTCGCTACCGTTGGGCGATAAAATTGCACCATTCGAGCAATAATTTGCGTTGACCTGCTGAAGAATGGCGCTTGCCTACATTAACGTTAATTAACGGCGGTAAGATAAACCGGTATCGCAATTTGGTCTGCGGCCGCCGTGCCGCACGCACAGGGCGCATCCTGCGCCTGCGAAAGGATCCCTGAATACTATGAAGGCAATCATCCCCGCCGCCGGTCTTGGCACGCGTTTTCTGCCTGGCACCAAGTGCACGCCTAAAGAGATGCTGCCGGTGCTCGACAAGCCGGTCATCCAGTACGTCGTCGAGGAGGCGCTCGACCCCGAGGAGGTCGACGACGCCATTATCGTCACCTCTCCCGGCAAGCCCGAGTTGCTGAGCTACTTCCAGCCCGATCGTTCGCTCGAGAACCTGCTGCGCGAGCGCGGCAAGGATGCTTATGCCGACGCCGTCGCCCATGCGGGCGGTATGCCGGTCGACTTCCGCTATCAGTACGAGCCCAAGGGCCTCGGTCACGCCATTCGCTCTGCCGCTGACGCTGTGGCGGGGGAGAACTTCCTGGTTCTTCTGGGCGACTACGTTGTGCCCAACCGCGACATCTGCGACAAGATGCTTGCCGTCTCCAAGGAGCACGGTGCGCTTCTGTTATCGCCGTTGCCGCGTGCGCTCCTGAGGAAGTCAGCCGCTATGGCGTTATCGCCGGCGATCGCGTGGGCGCTCTCGAGGGCTTCGAGAATGCGGCCGACGACGAGCCCGGTGCCGTTTGGCGCATCGGCGGCCTGGTCGAGAAGCCCGCTCCCGAGGCGGCTCCGTCCAACCTGTACATCGTCGGTCGCTACCTGCTGAGCCCGTTGGTCATGGACCTGCTGGCCGATCAGCAGGCCGGTAAGGGCGGCGAGATCCAGCTGACCGACGCCATGGCCCGCTCGCTCGACCGCGAGGCCATGTACGCCGTCGTCATCGACCCGCTGTCGGGCTACGATACCGGTACCCCGTCTGGCTGGATGGCCACCAACGCCCTCATGCTGCAAGCGATCCTCGCTTTGCCGGCGCCTTCTGGGATGCCATCGACGAGCGCGGCGGTTTGATGCGTAAGTAAGCCTTCGGGCATCGACATTTACGGGTGCGGACTTCGGTTCGCGCCCGTTTTTTATAAGAGCTGCGATTGCTAGCCTCTGTTCACAGAAAATATATGAACAGGTGTTCGATGCACATCCATCTACCTGCATGTTTTCTGTCGAAAAACTTTGCTACTCCAAAAACTCAATCACGTCAAGGCTTTTCTTGCTCAACGGTCGGTACCTGATAAACTATTAGGTTGCGATAACTGGCGAAGCTATGCCTCGCCAATCCACCGAGCATTTCCGTGAAGGAGGAAAAACCTGGTGACCTACGCATACACTGCCACTGAGCGCAAGCGCGTCAGCTTCGGGAAAATCCCGGAGGCCATGGAGCTCCCCAACCTTATCTCTGTTCAGAGGGAATCCTTTGAGCGTTTTAAGGACGAGGGCCTTCGTGAGGCGTTCAAGGAATCCAGCCCCATCCAGAGCCAGAACCATGTTCTCGAGGTTACCTTCGGCGAGCATCAGTTTGGCGATCCCGCGCACACCGTCGAGGAGTGCCGTGAGAAGGACATGACCTATCAGGCTCCGCTTCTGACCGACGTCCGTCTCACCAACAAGGAGACCGGCGAGATCAAGGAGCAGCTCGTCTTTATGGGCGACTTCCCCATGATGACCGATCAGGCACCTTTATCATCAACGGTACCGAGCGTATCGTCGTCTCCCAGCTCGTCCGTTCCCCGGGCGTGTACTACAGCTCCGAGATGGATTCGGGCAAGCAGATCTACAAGGCTCAGATCATCCGTCCCGCGGTGCCTGGCTCGAGTTTGAGGTCGACAAGCGCGACCAGCTCATGGTCTCCATCGACCGTAAGCGCAAGCAGAGCGCCACGATGTTCCTGCGCGCCCTTGGCATCGCCGTCACCAACGACGATATCATCGAGCTGCTCGGCAACTCCGATGTGATCAAGCGCACCCTCGAGCGCGATACCGCCCTTACCCGCGAGGATGCTCTTATCGAGATCTACCGTCGCCTGCGCCCGGGCGAGCCTCCCACCGTGGATGCTTCCCGCAGCCTGCTCGAGGGCCTGCTCTTCAACCCGCAGCGCTACGATCTGGCCCGCGTCGGTCGCTACAAGGTCAACAAGAAGCTCAACCTCACCACCGAGGAAGAGGTCACGGTGCTCACCGACGAGGATATCGTCGCTACGCTGCGCTACCTGCTGTCCCTCGCTGCTGGCGAGCAGGGCTTCAAGGTCGACGACATCGACCACTTTGGCAACCGCCGCATTCGCACCGTCGGCGAGCTCGTCGCCAACCAGTTCCGTATCGGCATGAGCCGTATGGAGCGCGTCGTCCGTGAGCGCATGAGCTCCCAGGACATCGACGAGATCACCCCGCAGTCGCTCATCAACATCCGTCCGATCGTGGCTCTATCAAGGAGTTCTTCGGTTCCTCGCAGCTCTCGCAGTTCATGGACCAGGCAAACCCCCTGACCGGTCTGACCCACAAGCGCCGTCTGTCCGCGCTCGGCCCTGGCGGCCTTGCCGGCCACAAGTCGGGCTCCAGCCGCCGCACCAACGTGCCGACGGCCGTCCGCGACGTTCACAACTCGCACTACAGCGCATGTGCCGATCGAGACCCCCGAAGGCCCCAACATCGGCCTGATCGGCTCGCTCGCCCTCTACGCCCGCGTCAACGAGTATGGCTTCATCGAGGCCCCGTTCCGTCGTGTCGAGAACGGCGTTGCCACCGACCAGATCGACTGGATGACCGCTGACGAGGAAGAGAAGCACGTCATCGCGCCGGCCAACACGCCGCTCGATCCCAAGACCAACGAGTTCATCACGACCGATGCCGAGGGCAAGATCGTCCGTCCGCATACCGTGATCGCCCGTACCCGCGACTTCGACGGCTCCTTCGGCGCTCCCGCCGACGTGCCTGTCGAGGACGTCGACTACATGGACGTCTCGCCGCGTCAGATGCATCTCCGTCGCAGCCACGCTGATTCCGTTCCTCGAGCACGACGACGCCAAGCGTACGCTCATGGGCGCCAACATGCAGCGTCAGGCCGTGCCGCTGGTTCACCCCGCCGCCTCCCTATGTCGGTACCGGCATGGAGCGTCGCGCCGCCCTGGACTCTGGCGAGGTTACCCTGGCCAAGAACGCCGGCGAAGTCATCTATGCCGACGCTCCAAGATTATCGTCAAGCACGCCGGCGGCATGGACGAGTATCACCTGGCCAAGTACCAGCGCTCCAACCAGTCCACCTGCATCAACCACCGTCCGCTCGTGCGCGTCGGTGACACCGTTGAGCAGGGCGAGCCTCTGGCCGACGGTCCTTCGACCGATCATGGCGAGCTCGCACTGGGCCAGAACCTCACCGTGGCATACATGCCGTGGGAAGGCTTCAACTACGAGGACGGTATCGTCGTGTCCGAGCGCCTGGTGGCCGAGGACCTGCTGACGACCATCAATATCACCCGTCACGAGATCGACGCCCGCGACACCAAGCTCGGCCCCGAGGAGATCACTCGCGAGATCCCGAACCTCTCCGAGGACATGCTTGCCAACCTCGACGAGGACGGCATCATCCGCATCGGCGCCGAGGTCGGCCCTGGCGACATCCTGGTCGGCAAGGTCACGCCTAAGGGCGAGAGCGCTCTGACCGCCGAGGAGCGCCTGCTGCGCGCCATCTTCGGTGCCAAGGCTCACGATGTTCGCGACACCTCCCTTAAGATGCCTCACGGCGCTTATGGCCGCGTCATCGACGTCGTCCGCTTTAGCCGCGAGAACGGCGACGACCTGGCCCCCGGCGTCAACGAGCAGGTGCGCGTCTACGTCGCCCAGCGTCGTAAGATCCAGCAGGGCGATAAGATCGCCGGTCGCCACGGCAACAAGGGCGTTATCTGTAACGTTCTGCCGGTCGAGGACATGCCCTACATGGCTGACGGTACCCCGATCGACGTTATCCTCAACCGCTGGGCGTTCCTTCGCGTATGAACGTCGGTCAGCTGCTCGAGTGCCACCTTGGCTGGGCTGCTGCCTGCGGTTGGGATACCGAGGATGCCGACTCCGACAAGTATGTCCCCGGTCCGTTCTTCGTCTCGACGCCCGTCTTCGACGGCGCCAAGGAGGACGAGATCGCCGAGGTCATCCGTCGCGCCAACAAGAACATGCTCAACAAGGCCACCGCTGCCTTTGGCGATCACATGCGCCCCGAGTTTGTCACCCAGCTTGACGAGCGCGGCAAGACCCGCCTGTTCGACGGCCGCACCGGCGAGGAGTTCCGCGAGCCATTACCGTGGGTACGTCCTACATCCTCAAGCTCGGCCACATGGTCGACGACAAGATCCACGCCCGTTCGACCGGCCCTTACAGCCTGGTTACCCAGCAACCGCTGGGCGGCAAGGCTCAGTTCGGCGGCCAGCGCTTCGGCGAGATGGAAGTTTGGGCACTGTACGCATACGGTGCTGCCAACGTCCTGCAGGAGATCCTGACCGTCAAGTCCGACGATACCGTGGGCCGCGTCAAGACCTACGAGTCCATCGTCAAGGGCGAGAACGTTCCTGTCCCGGGTATCCCCGAGTCCTTCAAGGTTCTCGTCAAGGAGATTCGCTCCCTCGCGCTGGACATCGAGCCCATGCACGATGCCGACGAGGACGCCTCCGCCCCTGTGACCGCCGAGGAGACCTCTGCCCTCGATGACCTGGCTGCGCTCGCCGGCGTTGCGCCGACCGTCGAGGCCCAGGATGCCGGAGACCGCGAGCGCCCGAGGCTGTCGCCGCCACGACCACTGATAAGGAGTAGTTGACTGTGGCAGATTTCGAAGCTACTGATTTTGACTCGGTAAAAATCTCCCTTGCCTCCGCCGACCAGATCCGTTCCTGGTCGCACGGTGAGGTCAAGAAGCCGGAGACCATCAATTACCGTACCCTCAAGCCCGAGAAGGACGGCCTGTTCTGCGAGAAGATCTTCGGTCCCGCCAAGGACTGGGAGTGCTCCTGCGGCAAGTACAAGGGCATCCGCTTTAAGGGTATCGTCTGCGAGCGCTGCGGCGTCGAGGTCACCTCGGCCAAGGTGCGTCGCGACCGCATGGGCCACATCGAGCTCGCCGCTCCCGTGTCCCACATCTGGTACTTCAAGAGCCCCACGAGCTTCCCGATGAGCCGTATGCTCGACATCAAGTCCAAGGACCTCGAGAAGGTTCTGTACTTTGCCAGCTACATCATTACCGAGGTCGACTACGAGGCTCGCGAGGCCGACGCTGACGACCTGCGCGAGGAGCTCGCCGCCGACCTGGAAGAGATCGATGCCGAGTGCGCCCGCCAGATCGAGTCCCTCAAGGAGCAGGGCAACCCCGAGAACTTTGACGAGTTCTCCGACGAGGAGCCGCTGACCCCCGAGGAGATCGCCTCTGGCATCGTCGACATCGAGGAAGAGTGCAAGGACGAGAAGCAGCTCCGCACGGACGCCTTCAACGCCTTCATGAAGCTCACCGAGCGCGACCTCATCTCTGATGAGCCGCTGTTCCGCGAGATGACCCGTTACTACTCCATGTACTTCAAGGGTGGCATGGGTGCCGAGGCCGTCCGCGACCTGCTCGCTGCCATCGACCTCCCCTCCGAGGCCGAGAAGCTCAAGGCAATCATCGCCGACGAGGACTCCCAGAAGCAGAAGCGCGAGAAGGCCGTCAAGCGCCTCGAGGTCGTTGACGCCTTCCTGAAGGGCGGCAACAGCCCCGCGAACATGATTCTGGATGTCATCCCGGTCATTCCGCCCGATCTGCGCCCGATGGTCCAGCTCGACGGCGGTCGCTTCGCCGCGTCCGACCTCAACGACCTGTATCGTCGCGTGATCAACCGTAACAACCGACTCAAGCGCCTGCTCGACCTGGACGCCCCTGCGATCATCGTGAACAACGAGAAGCGCATGCTCCAGGAGTCCGTGGACGCCCTGTTCGACAACGGCCGTCGTGGTCGCCCGGTCTCTGGCCGTGGCGGTCGCCCGCTCAAGTCGCTCGCCGAGGCCCTCAAGGGCAAGCAGGGTCGTTTCCGTCAGAACCTGCTGGGCAAGCGTGTCGACTACTCTGCCGTTCGTAATCGTTACCGACCCCAAGCTGCTGCTGCACCAGTGCGGTCTGCCCAAGACCATGGCGCTGGAGCTCTTCAAGCCCTTCGTCATGAAGCGCCTGGTCGAGCTTGGCAAGGTCGAGAACATCAAGGGCGCCAAGCGCGCTATCGACCGCGGTGCCACCTTTGTGTGGGATATCCTCGAAGAGGTCATCGACGGCCGTGTCGTGCTGCTCAACCGTGCACCGACCCTGCACCGTCTGTCCATCCAGGCCTTTGAGCCGGTGCTGGTCGAGGGCAAGGCTATCCACCTGCACCCGCTGGTCTGCTCGCCCTTCAACGCCGACTTCGACGGCGACCAGATGTCTGTCCACGTGCCGCTGTCCAGCCAGGCTCAGGCCGAGGCTCGCGTGCTCATGCTCTCTGCGAACAACCTGCGCTCGCCGGCATCCGGCAAGCCGGTTAACATCCCTTCGCAGGACATGATCATCGGTGTGTACTACCTGACCCAGGTCCGCGAGGGTCTGCCGGGCGAGAACCACGTGTTCTCGAGCTTCGATGACGCGCTGCACGCCTATGACTGCCGTTCCGAGGTTGACATGCAGGCCAAGATTCAGGTCCGCGTGTCCGCTGCCGATGCCAACGTCATCAACGAGGACGGCACCCGTATCTTCCGCGTCAAGAACGGCAAGAACGAGTTCGTCGACTACGATGTCACCGGCAATAAGACCGCGCGCTTCGAGACCTCTATCGGCCGCATCATCTTCAACCGCCAGTGCCTGCCCGAAGACTACGAGTTCATGAACTACAAGATGGTCAAGGCGACGTGGCCAAGCTGGTTGCCGACTGCTGCGATCGTTACCCCGAGGCCAAGGTCGGCCCGATCCTCGACGCCATCAAGTACTCCGGCTTCCACTACGCTACCCGCGCCGGCCTCACCATCTCGGTGTGGGACGCTCTCATCCCTGCCGAGAAGCAGGAGCTGCTCGACCGCGCCCAGGCCAACGTCGACCAGATCAACGAGTACTTCGAGGAGGGCTTCATCAACGAGACGGAGCGCCACATCGAAGTCGTTAACGAGTGGACCGCTTGTACCGATAAGGTTGCAGCGCTCATGCTCGACATGTTCGACGAGGAGAACCCGCTGTACATGATGGCCGACTCCGGCGCCCGTGGTTCTAAGACCCAGCTGCGTCAGCTCGGCGGCATGCGTGGCCTGATGGCAGACATGTCCGGCGAGACGATCGACCTTCCCATTAAGGCGAACTTCCGCGAGGGTCTGCTGCCGCTCGAGTACTTCATTTCGACCTACGGCGCCCGTAAGGGCCTGGTCGATACCGCATCCCACACCTCGGACTCTGGTTACCTGACCCGTCGTCTGGTCGACGTGGCCCAGGACGTCATCGTCCGCGAGGAGGATTGCGGTACGCACGAGGGCGTCACCTACAACCTCATCATCCCCGGCACCACCGACCTCAACACCGACCTCGTCGGCCGTTGCTTCATTGAGGACGTCGTGGCTCCCGATGGCACCGTGCTCTTTGAGCAGGACGGCTACATCGAGAAGGTCGCCGACATCCAGAAGATGGTCGATGCCGGCCTCAAGAAGGTCAAGCTTCGCGCGCTGCTTACCTGCCGTTCCAAGTACGGCGTGTGCCAGAAGTGCTACGGCTGGGATCTTTCCACCCGTCGTCCGGTCGCCATCGGTACCGCGGTCGGCATTATTGCCGCCCAGTCCATCGGCGAGCCCGGTACGCAGCTTACGATGCGTACCATTCACTCCGGCGGCGTCGCTGGCGTCGACGATATTACGCAGGGTCTGCCTACGGTCAGCCGTATGTTCGATATCGTCGGTAACGTCAACGAGAAGATCCTGGGTCGCGAGGCCGAGCTGGCTCCGTACTCCGGCCACCTCTCGATTAAGCCCGAGAAGTCCGAGTACGTGCTGACGCTCACCGACTCCGAGGATCACACCCGTGTCCTCGACGAGCGTCGCGTCCCCGCTTCGGTGCGCTTTATGCCCGAGATCGAGGACGGCTGCGAGGTTCGCGCCGGCGACCAGATCACCAAGGGCTTCGTCAACTTCCGCAACCTGCGCAAGCTGACCGACATCGAGTCGACGATGCACACCTTCGTCGAGAGCGTCAAGGACGTCTACACCAGCCAGGGCGTCGACCTGAACGACAAGCACATCGAGGTGCTCGCACGTCAGATGCTGCGTCGCGTTCAGATCACCAACCCCGGCGACTCCAAGTACCTGCTTGGTCAGTACGTCGACCGCTACGAGTTCGCCGACGAGGTCGAGCGCGTTGCCCGTCTGGGCGGTCAGGCTCCCGTGCCGAGCCCGTCATCCTGGGTACGCTCAAGGTCGCGTCCAACATCGACTCCTGGCTGTCGAGCGCTTCGTTCATCCGTACCGCCGGCGTCCTTACCGAGGCTGCCATTGAGGGCAAGGTCGACCACCTGCTCGACCTTAAGTCCAACGTCATCGTTGGTAAGAAGATTCCTGCCGGTACCGGCTCAAGCCGTACGCCAACGCCAAGCTGACGTATCGCACGGCCGATGGCTACGTGGACATCGATGGCCCGGCTTCGCCCAACGCCAAGTCGCTGCCTGAGTGGGCTCCTGTGGAGCTCAAGGACCTGGACGAGCAGCTCCCGCAGCAGCTCGACTGGGCCGCTACGACGAGTTCGGCGGTGCTGACGGTTCGTTCACCGCAACGGCCACACCATCTCCGCCGAGAAGGCTCGCCTGTACCTGTTCGACGACCTGGGCGTGTCGCAGCGCTGGACCAACAAGTTCAGCGAGGTCGGCATCGAGACGGTCGGCGACCTGGTCGGCAAGTCCGAGGAAGATCTGCTGCGCATCGATGGCATCGGTGCCAAGGCGATCGAGGAGCTCCGTGACGGCCTGGAGGCCCACGACCTGCTCTACATCCTCGAGAACAACGACGACGTTGCCGACGAGGAAGACCTCTCGCAGCTGCTACAGATGGTCTTTAGCCCCGACGGTCCGGACGATATTCTGCTGGGTACCTCCGCTCCGACGCATCACGCCGACGCCGACGAGGAGCTCCTGGGCGCCCCGATCGACGACAAGAAGCTCCCGCCAACGGTGTCATCAACGAGGACATGGCTTCTCTCGATGAGCTGCTCAACCAGCTCGTGGACACCGACGACGCCGAAGAGGCCAAGGACAACGACGAGGAGTAACTTCCAAGTACGTTAACCGTCCTTCCAAAGACCCGTTTCCCAGTAGGGAAGCGGGTCTTTTTTGATGAGGAACGTTGCCCCGACGAGCGCGTCGGATTCCCGGAACGGCCGCCCGCTGTTTAAGTTTGTCGCGAGTTCCGCATGAGCCGGAGGCACTTAATGTGGCTCCGTGCGAGCCAGGACTGTAGAGCAGCAAACTTAACCCCTGTGCCGCCCGGCCCGGGAATCCGCCCCCCGCGCACAGGAGGAGATTCCTTTTGTGTAGGCTTTGCGGAAATGTGCTCATTTTGGGATACGCCCGGCGGCGTGGTCTGTTGACGGCACAGCTAACGGCACGTATCCTATCGAACTGCGTGTTTCGTAGGGGGATGCTGACCCCTCGATTCAAGCCGTTGCACTTTACAGAAAGCTGGAATCATTCGAGAAGGAGTACGCTTTGCCTACTATTAACCAGCTGGTTCGCCAGGGCCGTCGTTCCGTGCCCAAGAAGTCCAAGAACGCTGCTCTGCAGCACAACTCCCAGAAGCGCGGCGTGTGCACCCGCGTCTTCACCACGAGCCCCAAGAAGCCGAACTCGGCTCTTCGTAAGGTTGCCCGTGTTCGCCTTGTCAACGGCATCGAAGTTACTGCTTACATCCCGGGTGAGGGCCACAACCTGCAGGAGCACTCCATCGTGCTCGTCCGCGGCGGTCGTGTCCGTGACCTCCCTGGTGTCCGTTATCACGTCATCCGTGGCGCCTACGACGCTGCTCCGGTCCAGAACCGTATGCAGGCCCGTTCCAAGTACGGCGCTAAGCGCCCCAAGCCAAATAAGCCAGATAACGTTTTGATACTTTCGCCGTGTGCCGTCTTGAGCGCCGCACGGTAGACACTTAAGGAGATTTCACATGCCGCGTCGTGCAGCAGCTAATCGTCGTGAGGTTCAGCCTGACGCCGTTTACAACAACCGCCTGGTGACTCAGCTCATCAACAAGGTCCTTCTTGACGGCAAGAAGGCCACCGCTGAGCGCATCGTTTACACCGCTTTCGAGATCGTTGCCGAGAAGTCCGAGGGTGGCGACGCTCTCGCTACCTTCAAGAAGGCTATGGACAACGTCAAGCCCACGCTCGAGGTTAAGCCCAAGCGTGTCGGTGGCGCTACCTATCAGGTCCCGATGGAGGTCAACTCCCGTCGTTCCACCGCTCTGGGCATCCGCTGGATCGTCAACTTCTCCCGCGCTCGCAAGGAGAAGACCATGGCCGAGCGTCTCGCCAACGAGATCCTCGACGCCTCCAACGGCCTGGGCGCTTCCGTCAAGAAGCGTGAGGACGTCTTCAAGATGGCCGAGGCCAACCGCGCGTTCTCTCACTATCGTTGGTAAGTTAAGGTAAGGAACTAACATGGCTAAGCTAAGTACAAGCTTTCCGATACCCGTAACATCGGCATCATGGCCACATCGATGCTGGTAAGACCACCACGACCGAGCGTATTCTTTACTACACCGGTAAGACCCACAAGATCGGTGAGGTCCATGAGGGCGCTGCCACCATGGACTGGATGGTTCAGGAGCAGGAGCGCGGCGTAACCATTACCTCCGCTGCTACCACCTGCTTCTGGAACAAGGACGGTAAGGACTACCGCATCCAGATCATCGACACCCCGGGCCACGTTGACTTCACCGCCGAGGTCGAGCGCTGCCTGCGCGTCCTCGATGGCGCTGTCGCCGTCTTCGACGCCGTTGCCGGCGTCCAGCCCCAGTCTGAGACCGTTTTGGCGTCAGGCTTCTACCTTCAACGTCCCCCGCATCGCCTTCATCAACAAGTATGACCGCGTGGGCGCTGACTTCTTCAACGCTATCGAGACCATGAAGGATCGTCTCGACGCCAACGCCGTGGCCGCTCAGGTCCCGATGGGCGCCGAGGACAACTTCTGGGGCGTCATCGACCTGGTCACCATGACTGCATGGGACTTCAAGGCCGACGAGAAGGGCATGACCTACCCCGAGCCGATGGACGAGATCCCGGCTGAGTTTGCCGACATTGCTGCCACCAAGCGCGAGGAGCTCCTCGACGCTGCTGCCAGCTTTGACGACGAGCTCATGGAGAAGATCCTCATGGAGGAGGACTTCACCGTCGAGGAGCTCAAGGCTGCTCTGCGCAAGGGTGTTCTGGCCAACGAGCTCAACCTCGTCTTCGTGGCTCCGCCTACAAGAACAAGGGCGTTCAGGAGCTGCTCGACGCTGTCGTCGACTACCTGCCAGCCCGCTCGACGTCAAGGCCATCACCGGTACCGATCCGGACACCGGCGAGGAGATTCAGCGTCATCCTTCCTTCGATGAGCCCTTCTCCGGCCTGGTCTTCAAGATCATGACCGACCCGTTCGTCGGTAAGCTCACCTATGTCCGCGTTTACTCCGGCCGCGCCGAGTCCGGCTCCTACGTGGTCAACGCTTCCAACGGTCAGCGCGAGCGTCTCGGCCGCATCCTCGAGATGAACGCCGCCGAGCGTATCGACCGTGACGACGCTGCCGCCGGCGACATCGTCGCTTGCGTCGGCTTCAAGAACTCCACCACCGGTGACACCCTGTGCGCCGAGGGCAAGGAGATCGTCCTCGAGAAGATCGAGTTCGCTAAGCCCGTTATCGACGTTGCCATTGAGCCCAAGACCAAGGCCGAGCAGGACAAGATGTCCCTGGCTCTGACCAAGCTCGCCGAGGAGGACCCGACCTTCCAGGTGTCCACCAACCACGAGACCGGCCAGACCATCATCGCCGGCATGGGCGAGCTGCACCTCGAGATCATCGTCGACCGTCTGCTCCGTGAGTTCAAGGTTGACGCTAACGTTGGTAAGCCCCAGGTTGCCTACCGCGAGACCGCTGGTCACGACGTCGAGAAGGCTGAGGGCAAGTTCGTCCGTCAGTCCGGCGGTCGCGGTCAGTACGGCCACGCCGTCATCAAGCTCGAGAAGATGGAGGAGGGCTTCGGCTACGAGTTCGTCAACGCTATCGTCGGCGGCGTCGTGCCCAAGGAGTACATCCCGTCCATCGACAAGGGCATTCAGGAGGCCCTGAACACCGGTGTTATCGCTGGCTTCCCGGTCCTCGACGTTAAGGTCACCCTGTTCGACGGTTCTTACCACGAGGTCGACTCCTCCGAGGCCGCCTTCAAGATCGCCGGCTCCATGGCTATCAAGGACGCCCTCAAGAAGTCCGATCCGCAGCTGCTCGAGCCGATCATGGCTGTCGAGGTCGAGACCCCCGAGCAGTACATGGGCGACGTTATGGGCAACCTCTCCGGTCGCCGCGGCAAGATCGAGGGCATGGAGGATCGCAAGAACAGCAAGCTCATCCGTGCCAAGGTGCCGCTGGGCGAGATGTTCGGTTACGCTACCGACCTTCGCTCCCAGACCCAGGGCCGTGCATCCTACACGATGCAGTTCGACTCTTATGAGCCCGCGCCCAAGTCCATCGTGGACGAGGTCATGAGCAAGAACGCCTAAGTTCGAGCTCCCTGTTACGTAATCCTGCGAGAACATCTCTCGCACTCTTTGGAGGTTTAAGTTGGCTACCCAGAAGATCCGCATTCGCCTCAAGGGCTATGATCACGAGGTCGTCGATCAGTCCGCGAAGCTCATCGTTGAGACCGCTCAGAAGACCGGCGCTCGCGTTTCCGGTCCTGTCCCCCTGCCCACCGAGCGCAACCTGTACACGGTTATCCGCTCGCCGCACGTGAACAAGGACTCCCGTGAGCAGTTCGAGATGCGCACCCACAAGCGCCTCATCGACATCCTCGACCCCACCTCGGGCACCGTTGATTCGCTCATGCGTCTCGACCTCCCCGCTGGCGTCGACATCGACATCAAGCTCTAAGCGATATCGCTCATAGCTTAAAGGCCCCGCTGCCGTTACGGTAGCGGGGCCCTTTTGTTTTGAGTTTAGATTTTGGGATAGCGAATTCGTCTGCCGAGCCGGCGGCTGCGGCGCCCTATTCGCTCAGGGGGGCGCAAGGATGCTTCTTCGAAGTGGAAGACGCACAAGCCGCTCTCGGTCTCAATGCATGCGCGGCCGCAATCGTCGACCGTTCTAAATATGCCTCGTGCCAGCTCGTCTCCAGCGGGGGAGCGGGCGATAACGTGCTTCCCGATCCAATTGAGGTGAGCGATATATTCGTCGTGGACGGGCGCGAGCGGACCGGCGTCTTCTTCCTTGGCGTTGAGGCGCTCTGCCCAGCTATCTACAGCGTCTATAACTGCGTGATAGACTCATCGAGGAGCATGTCGACGGCGGGAACGCTCTCGTTGAGGTCCGAGAGGCCAATTGCCGCCAGGCGCCATCGGGCACCTCTTGGGGCGTGTAGTTTACGTTGACACCAATGCCGCAGACGGCGAAAGGTTTGCCTTCGTTATCGCGTGCGGCCTCGACCAGAATGCCGCCGAGCTTGCGTCCTCGCGCGACCAGGTCGTTGGGCCATTTGAGGCCAATCTCGTTTGCAAGACCCTGCTTTTCGAGTGCTTCGAGCACCGCTAGGCCGCTGACGGCGGCAAGACCAGAGTACTTTGCGGGATTAACGCATGGACGCAGGACAATCGAAAGCAATAGGTTGCCGGCGGTTGAATCCCACTTGTGGCCGCGCCGGCCGCGTCCTGCCGTTTGCGCGCGGGCGGCAAGTCCTGTGCCGTGCGGCGCACCCTGTTTTCCTGCCTCGAGCAGGCCATCGTTGGTCGATCCGGTTACGTCGACGATCGTTAATTTGGCATCCATAACGGCTGCTACCTCCTAAGTTAATAAGGCAATCGCGCAATGGTGTCGAGAGATAGACACAATGTGAAGCCTTTGTCGCATTTGGACAATTTAATGTTAACACGTCAACAACGACTGAAATGCGCTATCCTCTCTTGGTCGATGTAAACACGTCAACAACTCAAAGGAGGTTAGTGATGGGTTTCACGATTCTTGGAACAGGCTCGGCGCTTCCTAAGCGCAGTGTTTCCAATGACGAGCTGTCTGAGTTCCTCGATACCTCGGATGAGTGGATTTTTACCCGCACCGGTATCAAGAGCCGCCATGTCTGCACCACCGAGTTACTTGACGACCTCGCTGTAGCGGCGAGCGAGCGGGCACTCCAGGTGTCCGGAATCGACGCGAGCCAGCTGGATCTGATCGTCTGCTCGACGACGACGGGTGACCACCTTGTTCCCGCTGAGGCGTGTGCCGTTGCTGAGCGACTAGGCGCGACGTGCCCTGCCTTCGATGTCTCGGCGGCCTGCGCCGGCTTCG
>ENA-OQBT01000826-OQBT01000826.1-human-gut-metagenome-genome-assembly--contig:-NODE-826-length-16131-cov-1.683017_pt1 | contig 16131 bp, 24 predicted proteins | sample MGYA00242749_ERZ504557 | MGnify/ENA primary metagenome ERZ504557 (study PRJEB26092, sample SAMD00036243) | human gut metagenome | host: Homo sapiens | study: EMG produced TPA metagenomics assembly of... | reverse complement strand
CAAAATAAAGAAAATGCGCGATTAGCTCAGTTGGTAGAGCACCTGACTCTTAATCAGGGTGTCCAGGTTCGAACCCCCTGATCGCGCAGTTAGGAAGCACTGTTTTTTGCAATCTTTGAATTGTGGGGGCGGTGCTTCTTTTCGATATTTTTTCATAGATTTTTAAGAAATTTCTCAACATTTTAGAATGCAGTTATGATATAATGCTGAACAGTGGAGTGAAAGGAGACGGAAATGTTCGGATATGTGACGGCATATAAGCCGGAGATGAAGATGAAAGATTTTTATAAATATAAGGCATACTACTGTGGACTGTGTCATGTGCTGGAAGAACGACATGGACTCAGAGGTCAGGTTACACTCACATATGATATGACATTTCTTGTGACGCTGCTCACTTCCTTGTATGAGCCAAAGACGGTTCATGAGAAGCATCGGTGTATGGTGCATCCGCTAAAAGAGCATGACATGCTTTTCAATGAGATTACAGAATATGCAGCGGATATGAACATTGTGCTGACGTATTACCATTTTCTAGATGACTGGAAGGATGAGAAGAGCAAGACGGCGCTTGTAGGACTTCATACTTACCGGAAATTATACCGGCAGGTAGAAGAGAAGTATCCGGAGAAATGCAGAGTGATCCGGAAATGCCTTGCAAAGCTTCAGAATTATGAGAAGGCGGGCGAGACGGATATCGATGCGGTTTCAGGCTGTTTTGGGAAATTGATGGGAGAACTTTTCTTATTTCGAAAAGATGTCTGGTCGAAGAATCTCTGGAAGATGGGGTTTTATCTTGGAAAATTTATTTATATTTTAGATGCCTATGACGACTTGGAGAAAGACCGGGCGCAGGGCAGTTATAATCCGCTTTTGAAGATGGCAGACGAAGAAGGATATGAGGAGAGATGCAGGCAGATGCTCACGATGATCCTTGCAGAGTGCAGCAACTGTTTTGAAATGTTGCCATGTGTGGAAAACATAGATATTCTGCGAAATATTCTGTACGTTGGCGTTTGGAATAAGTTTGAGGAAAAGTCTGCGGCCGAGGACACGGCAGGAAAGAGTAGATTAGAGGAAGAAATAAAAGGAGAAGACAGAGGAGAATTATGATTACAGATCCATACAGTGTGCTGGGAGTGCCGTCGAGCGCTTCCGATGATGAAGTAAAGAAAGCGTACAGAGAACTGATCCGGAAGTATCATCCGGATTCCTATGTGAACAATCCGCTTTCTGATCTGGCGGAGGAGAAGTTTAAAGAAGTGCAGGAAGCTTATGACCAGATTATGAAGCAGAGGGAGAATGGAGGATATTCTGGAGGCTATGCGGGAAATTATTCCGGAGGGTATTCTAGTGGTCAATCTTATTCTTCCGGCAGTGAGGATGATGTGAAGATGCAGGCGGCATGCAATTATATCAATGCAAGACATTACCGGGAAGCTTTAAATGTACTGTCAAGCATGTCGAATCAGAATGCGCGCTGGTATTATTGTAGTGCGATTGCCAACTATGGTGTGGGAAATAATCTTGTGGCAATGGAGCATGCGCAGCGTGCAGCATCGATGGAGCCGGGCAATCCGGAATATACAAATCTAGTCAATCAGTTCCAGTGGAGGGGACAGCGTTATCAGAATACCGGATATGGTTATGGCAGACCGACATTTGGAACTGGAAATATGTGTTGTGATCTGTGGTGTGCGGATCAGATGTGTGAATGTATGGGAGGCGATCTTTGCTCATGCATGTAAATGCAAGAAAAATAGCATTGTCAGGGGTACTGGCTGCATTTGCAGTCGTGCTGATCGTGCTGGGGAGCATATTTGAAACAAGTACCTGTTTCTGCTGGCTGTAGCGGGCATTTTGTGTTGGAATAGTGGTCAGAGAGTGGGGGATTGCTTACGGCGCAGCATTTCTTACGGCATGTACTCTGCTTGGTGTGATCGTTTCTCCGCAGAAGATGTACTGTGTGACATTTGCGGCAATGGGAATTTATCTTCTGCTTGCGGAGGCCGGATGGGAAGCGCTTGCGAAAGCAGAACGCATCCAGAAGAAAAAGATAATTTTGTGGGTGTGGAAATATCTCGTATTTAATAGTATGTTTCTTCCGGCATTGTATTTTTTTCCATCCTTACTGGTTGCCAAGAAGATGACGAAGACGTTGTTTTTCGTTATGGCAGCAGCGGGACAGGCCGGTATTTTTATTTTTGACAGAGCATACATTTATTTTCAGGCAGAAGTATGGGGCAGGCTTAGAGGAAAGGTAATGAAACAGTAAGGGAAGCCGGTGAGGAGCTTTGTTTACAGAAGTTCCCATGAAAAGTTTTCGGCACGATTCTTTAAAAAAACGAAAAAACATGGTATAATAAAAATGTTACAGGAAAATCAGCAGGAAAGGAAAAAATTATGTGGATAGATGATGAAGCACTGGCGAGAAAGGACAGGAATCAGAAGCGCAAGTTTGAAATGCTGAAGAAGATTGCGATTACTCTCGCAGGGATCGCACTTGTGGCAGGGCTCGCAGCAGGAGGAGCTGTCGGTATTTTCGTTGGAAAGAGGACAGAAGCAAAAGCAGTTGATGCCAAAGTTGCGAAGGCAGTCAAAGAAAGTGAAGCCAAAGCGGCAAAGCAGAGTTCGGATAAGGAAGAGAAGAACACTGTCGATGAAGAGAAGAAAAAAGAGTGGAATTTGACATTGGTGAATAATACACATCCGCTGGATGAAAATTATCAACCGGAACTTGCGGAAGTGGAGAATGGTTATACATTTGATGCAAGAGCAGCAGAGTCGCTCAAGGAGATGCTTGCAGCGGCCAGAGAAGCGGGACTTAGTCCTCAGATTTGCTCGGCATATCGTACGATCGAGGAGCAGAAGGCAATCTATAATCAGACGATGCAGGAGTGGATCGATCAGGGCATGACCTATCTGGAGGCATTTGAGGAGACAGGAAAGTCGGTGGCATACCCGGGAACGAGTGAACATGAGCTGGGACTTGCTGCGGATATTGTATCTTCTTCTTACGGGATGCTGGATGAAGCTCAGGCAGACACCGAAGAGGCAAAATGGCTGGAAGAGAACTGCTATAAGTATGGATTTATTTTAAGATATCCACCGGATAAGATTTCGGAGACAGGGATCATCTATGAATCGTGGCATTACCGGTATGTCGGAAAAGAAGATGCAAAGAAGATCATGGACAGTGGTGTGACACTGGAAGAATATCTGGGAGAAACTTATTAAGAATCGTTTCCAAGGGGAAATGTCTGCAATGGCAGAGAGAAAAAATTCGCATGCAGACAGAAAATAGGCAGTAAAAATAGGCATAGAAACTTGTATAGGCAGGCAGTATAAGGGGAAACTACACTTATACTGCTGCTTTTTTTGAAGAGGAAGTCATAAAGAATTTACGTTCTGTTCTCTTTACCTTTTTTTCTATTGTCTGATAAAATAGAACCCAAAGAATTGGCGATAGATTCCATATCCTTAAATTTTTTAGAAAAGAAGCGAGTGTGAACAAAGTGAAAATAGAGGTAATCGATACGCAAAAAGAAGACCGGACGGAAAACCTGCAAAAGAAGCTCAGCGGTAAGACGATGTTGGAGAGGAGATATGAGCAGGAATTGATGAAGGTGAAAGCGGCGGCAGACGCAGAACTGGAAGACCGTGACAAAGGAGAAGTGAACCCGTATACAGGCAGAGAATATGATACAAATACAGTCCGGGTACACGCAGGTAAGATTGGATATGTGCAGGTGTATGACCGCAGTATCCATGGGTGGGAGACCATGACGGAATGGGCATTTCTTGGGAAGGAAGAACAGAAGAAAGTGACGCTGGGGGATGCCTATGAACCACCAGTATTCGTGTAATCCGGCAAGAGAAGAGGAAAAGGAGCAAATATGGAAAGTTACAAAGAGTTTTTAAAAAGTGAAGTACAAGAATTTAGAAAAGCAGGACACAGATTTTTGGAGAAGGAGATCAGCAAGGCAGAATTTAAAGGTATTTCCGGTGGGATGGGTGTATATGCGCAGCAGGATCAGAAGTCCTTTATGATCCGTCTGCGGACACCGTCGGGATTGATTTCCAAGGAACACTTAAATCTGATTCTTTCTTATGTGCACAAGTATGGTCTGGAGAAAGTACATTTGACGACGAGACAGGCAGTGCAGCTTCATGATCTGGATATTGACAGTGTATGCGATATTATGGAAGATGGGATCGATCATGATCTGTTTACAAGGGGAGGAGGCGGTAATTTTCCGCGGAATGTCTCCTTGTCTCCGCTTGCGGGAGTGGAAAAAGCAGAGGCATTTGATGTGACACCGTATGCGCTGCAGGTTGGAAACTATTTCCTTGGAAATGCTCCTTCATACAAGCTTCCGAGAAAATTGAAAGTGGCATTCTCTTCGGATGAGAAAGATACGGCGGCTGCGTCTATCAATGATATGGGATTTATGGCAGTGTCTGAGAAGGGGATTCCGATGTTCCGCATGTGGCTTGCCGGTGGGATGGGACAAGGTCCGGCAGTAGCAGTTCCTTACCCGTCACTGGTCCGTCCACAGGAAGTGCTGTATTACGTTGAGGCGATGATCCAGCTGTTTATTGCAGAAGGGGATTATGAGAATAAGGCGAAGGCACGTACGCGTTTTATTCCGAGAAGAATGGGGACAGAGGCGTTCTTAGAATGTTTTGAGAAACATCTGGAAGAAGTGAAAAAAACACATCAGTTCGAGGAGATTGCGCCGGTTGCGGCAGAAGGAATGTCTTCTTGTGAAGACTTGAATGGTACTTGCATCGCACAGCGTCAGGAAGGTCTTTATACAGTGATACTTCACCCGGTATGTGTCAGCTTGCGGCGCAGGATCTTGAGAAGATCGCAGTATTTGTGGAGCGAGTGGAAGCGGCTCAGATTAGACTGAGCATGGAAGAAGAGATGTATGTCCGCAACTTGACACGGGAGCAGGCGGAAGAGCTTCAGGCGATGATGGCGCATATGATGCAGACACCGGTTGCACGTACACTGAGTTGTGTCGGAACTCCATCTTGCCAAATGGGAATTTTGCAGAGCCAGAAGCTTTGCAGGGGAATCCTTGCGGCAGTGAAAGAAGCCGGACTTTGCGAAAGCCGGCTGCCAATGATTCAGATCAGTGGATGTCCGAACAGCTGTGCAAGGCATCAGGTGGCAGAGATTGGATTTGCGGGAAGAAAAGTAAAAGTCGGAGATCGGCCGGAAGATGCGTTCCAGCTTTTCGTGGGCGGTTCTGTTTCCGGAGCAGATACACATATGGGAGAACTTCAGGGAGTAATGCTTGCAAGTGAGATTCCGCAATACATTGTAGAATTAGGAAAGCTTTTGGAGCGGGAAAAGAAGACTGTGACAGAGATCGCAGAGTGTGAGTGCTTTAAAGAACTGACAGAGAAATTTTTAGTTTCATAGAAGGACAGAGCGTGTTTGAAGGTGCAGAGAAGCTGAAGTTCAGACACGCTCTGGTTCTTTTTTCCCTGGCTTGTGCATAGATTAAGAAAAAGACAAGTTGAGGGATGTTGCGGAAATATGGGACAGCAAATCTGTTATTTATATGAATATAAAGAATCTGTACCAGTGAGAAATGTTGGCTTTATCCGGGCAGAGCAGAAAAGAGACGGAGCTGTTTTTAGCATCAGTGCGAAAGGAATCGTGGAACATGCAAATGAGAAATTGGAAATTTTTGGATTTTGCATGAAACATGGAAGTTGTGAAACAGTCTCTCTTGGGGAGCTTCCGATCGTGCATGGGAGTGTATCGCAGATGGTGGAGACAGAGGAACGGCTGGATAGTCTGGATGGGATTTTGATCAAGTGTGAAGAGAAGGTTCTCTACGCGGCGGTATGGGAGCCGGTAAAAGTAAATTTTACCGGATGCGTCAGAAGAGAAAGCCAAAAAGAAGAGATAGCAGAAAAAGCCAAGTGAAGAAAATGACGCAGAGGCGGAAGAAAGCTTTGCGGAAGAAAGTGTGCTGGAACAGGAGATTGCCCCGGAGCAGTGTGCGTGTGCAGGGGGACAGACAGACGATGAGGAGTGCGGTGGAAAGGAACGTCTGCAATGCAGGAAAATTCGGAGAATGATCTGGGGGAACTTGCGCGCGGAGAATGGAAGCTGGCGAACAACAGTTTTTTGCTGCATGGTTACTACAACTATCATCATCTGCTTCTGATCGAGGAGGGGGATGACTGCATACTTGGTGTGCCGGGGATTTATCACCGGAGAGAGCGGCAGGCGGCAGAGTGCTTTGGTTTTTTGGAATTTCGGGAAGTAGAAGGATTGCCGGTCACACTTTCTGAGCAGGAGCGAAATGATTATGAGAGATTTGGCTATTGGTGCAGAAAAGTAAAAAAGGATAGTAGAAAGAGAGCAGAGGAAACAGGAAGATGAATCAGGATGAAAAGTACATGAAAGAGGCGATCCGGCAGGCAAAGAAGGCATATGCGCTGAAAGAAGTGCCTATTGGCTGTGTAATCGTATATCAGGATAAAATTATTGCAAGAGGATATAACCGGAGGACGATTGACAAGAATACGCTTGCCCACGCGGAGTTGATTGCAATCAGGAAGGCGAGCAGGAAGATGGATGACTGGAGGCTGGAAGAGTGTACTATGTATGTTACATTGGAGCCATGCCAGATGTGTTCGGGAGCGATCGTGCAGTCGAGGATGAAGAAAGTTGTTGTCGGATGTATGAATCCAAAGCGGGATGTGCAGGTCGATTTTAATCTGCTGCAAGTGCCGCAGTTCAATCATCAAGTAGAACTGGAGATTGGAGTGTTGGAGGAGGAGTGCAGTCAGTTGATGAAATCTTTCTTTCGGGAGCTGAGAGAAGAAAAGGCAAGAAAGAAAGCGGAGGAAAACTCCGTGGAATAAGAGGGCGATTTGTGGAAAAGAAAGCAAAAAAACAGAAGGTACGTGGATAACTTTCCAGTGCCTTCTGTTTTTTAAAAATTATAATGCGAAGTGAGCCATTGGATCCCAAGGTTCGAGGAGGATCGGTTCAGATTCATATTCTTTGACAAATTGTTCCGGAAGGTATTTTTTATTGACAACAACCTGGTACATATATTCGTCAAACCATGCATCACTCATGACATAGTAGCCTTTCTTACCGGATTTTTCTCCCCAACTGTTCTCGACACGCCAGCGATCTGGGTTTCCGTTCTCGTCTAGATTGACACCCATAAATGTCATTGCGTGTGTCATAAGGCTCTCATGATAGTCCAGACGCTCGGCTTTTGTCATATGGTAGGTGGTACCGAGAAGTTCTTCCGTCTGATAGAGGTCAAGATCCATCACACCGTTCTCGCCGCAGGAATATTTTCCGACATCACAGCCGAACCATACCGGGGAACCGTCCTGCATCTGTGCGATTGCGGCTTTCTTTAACTCTTCAATTTCCAGGTTTAGGTAGCGAACCGGGCGTCCTTCTTTGACATTTCCAAGATATTTGACGCTGTAGCTGCGGTGGTATGGTTTGTCGCTGGTTGGAGCATTGATCAGGCTAATATAGTCATCGAGATTCAGACCGATGTACTTTTCGTAAAATTGCTGCGGAGTGATCTGTGTATCGCGATGGAAGTTCTTATCTTTGTCGCGCACTTCAAAATCGAATGTCTTCGGAGGTTCACCGAGACAGATGCAGAGAATGCGGTAGATTTCATTCATCATAGATTCTTTCTGCATGCGAAGTTCATCGATAGAAGCCCCGGATTCGTTCGCTTTGCGGAGGGTGCAGGCAAATTCACGAAGTTTTTTTGTCATATATCCTGCCATTTCGCGTGTTGCAGAAGAGCAGGCTGTCTCCGGCATCGCATCCTTCGGGACGAGACCGTATTTGCGGATAATGCTGCACAACATATCCCATTGACCACCGTCTCCGAGCGGGTCTGTAAGAAGGTGGGAGATCAGTCTTCCATTTACAGGTTCCTTAAGTGTGTCAAGAATGCTTTCTAAGAAATAATTTGCTTTCTCAAGTTTGTCGTAGAATAAAGTATAATTCTGTGACAGCTCAAATGTCTCGAGATTCAGTTTTTTCATGACTTCAAAGCGGAATGTGTTGAGTGCGGCGAACATCCAGCAACGTCCACTCTGCATCTGATTGGTAATCTCTCCTTGTTCAAGGGAGATGGAAAATTCGTGTCTTGTGCTGCGGGCTGCCTCGCTGTTTCTGGATGATTTTAAGAGTCCATTTACAGTGACGGCATTTTTCGCAACAGTGTGAAGTGTGTTTGCGCGGAAATCATTCTGAAATGCTTCCAGTGTTTCTTTTGTGAGTGATTCCTTCATTTGATAACCTTCTTTCTGCTCATTCGTTGTGTTAAAGATTTTGTCTATCTGTATTTTACCACCGGAGAAATCTAGTGTAAATGAGGAAATAAAAAAACGGTGAGCATCTGAAAGACACTCACCGCAAGTAAGTCCATATTTTTTCGTGCGTTACACTTCGAACTTACCTCCCGAACGTTACCTCGGTAGTAACTCAGCCCAGGCACCCTTACGGCACCCGGAGGTCTCTGCTTAGTGCTGCTTCGTTCCCGACCTGACACGGTTCACAGAGTTCCGTCGCGTAAGACCCAAGCCTCAACGCCACTTTCCGAGGGCAGCTTCACAAGCATAAGCTCCGTGTAACATCACCCCCACTATAGCGGATTGTGGGTACAAGGTACCGCTAACACCCCGGCTGCACGAGTCTATATTTTACCTTGTTTATGTGAAAATGTCAACTGGGAATTGCGAAAAAGTACAATATATAGTAAAATAAAACAATATTTCAGGCGCAGATTTGCCGCAAGGTACAGTTGGCGCAGAAAAGAGGCGTATATGAACATTTTATTAACAGCGATTAATGCGAAATACATCCATTCCAATCTGGCCGTGTACAGTCTTCGGGCGTATGTGCCGGAATATCGGGAAGAGATACAAATTGCGGAGTATACGATTAACCAGCAGGTAGATAATATTTTGATGGATCTGTACCGGAAGAAACCGGATATTCTTTGCTTTTCCTGTTATATCTGGAATCTGGATTATGTAGAGCAGCTTGTGAGGGAGGCAGGAAAGATTCTTCCAGGAGTGCCAATCTGGATCGGAGGCCCCGAAGTATCTTATGACAGTCCGACAGTTCTTCAGAGACTTCCGGAAGTATTCGGAGTGATGAAGGGAGAAGGGGAAGAGACATTCCGGGAGTTGGTACATTACTATATGGAAGGTGGAAGTCTGGAGAAGATTGACGGGATCACTTACCGGGGAGAAAAAGGGCAGATTCTGGAGAATCCATGGCGCCCGGTAATGGATCTGAGCAAAGTCCCATTTGTCTACCATGACATGAAAGATTTTCAGAATAAGATCGTTTACTATGAGACAAGCAGAGGATGTCCGTTTTCCTGTAGTTACTGCCTTTCTTCAGTAGACAAGTGCCTGCGTTTCCGTGATTTAGAGCTCGTGAAGAAGGAATTACAGTTTTTCCTTGATGAAAAGTGCCGCAGGTGAAATTTGTAGACCGGACGTTTAACTGTAAGCACGGACATGCGATGGAGATTTGGAGATATTTGATTGAGCATGACAATGGGATTACGAATTTTCATTTTGAAGTGTCGGCTGATCTCCTGAATGAGGAGGAACTTTCTTTGATCAGTCAGATGCGACCGGGACTGATCCAGCTGGAGATCGGCGTACAGTCTACCAATGCGAGGACGATCCGGGAGATCCGCCGGACGATGAAATTTGAAGAGGTGGCACGCATCGTCAGACAGATCAATGCTTACGGAAATGTCCATCAGCATTTGGATCTGATCGCGGGGCTTCCGTATGAAGATTACGAGAGCTTCCGAAAATCTTTCAACGATGTCTATGCGCTTGCACCGGAACAGTTACAGCTAGGTTTTCTGAAAGTGCTGAAAGGCTCCTATATGGAGGAACAGAAGGAACAGTATGGGCTTGTGTATAAGAGCAGACCACCGTATGAAGTGCTTTACACAAAGTGGCTCCCTTACAGCGATGTGCTTCGCCTGAAGAGGTGGAAGAGATGGTAGAAGTTTACTATAACAGCAGACAGTTTTCGTACACACTTGGGGCGCTTGAAAAGGCATTTCCGGATTCCTTTTCGATGTATGAGCAGTTGGGCGCATATTATGATGAAGAGGGACAGACCTTTTTAAGTCACGCGAGGGTGACACGGTATGAGATTCTGTATGCATTTGCGAAGAAGATAGATCCGGAGAGGGAAGAATTGTATCGGGAACTGCTTATTTTTGATTTTATCTCAGGGAAAATGCAAAAAGCCGACCGGCATTTGCAGGAGAAGAGACGGTGAAAAAAGAAGAGCAGCAGCAATTTTATGATGAAGAAGCAAAAGCACATAAGTATCTTGTCGGATATGAAAAATGGGACAAACGACAGTTGCGGAAGATGACACATATCGAACGGTTTGGCTATCGAGTGACCGAAGATGTTGCCAGAGGAGAAACGGTACTTTTATTTGATTATCAGAATCGGAATCCACTGAACTATGAGGCGCGTGTGGTAGAAGTTTGTGAGATGGAAGAAGAAACAGTATTTTAGAAAAAGATTCGGGAAAATCCGCTTTTGGTTTCTTGCAAAAGAGGAAGAAACGGTATAGAATGAAGAAATATCTTCCGGCAGGAAGGGAAGAAATGTGCAATAGTAGTTGGTGGAAGAAAGGAAGAAGAACAATGAATTTTTATAATAAGAAATTTCGAAAGATTGCATCGGTGATCATTATCGTAATTATTGTAGCAATGATTCTGACCGGAGTTGTGCCATATTTGTTCTAATCATATAGGAGCAGAGAACAGATGATGGGCAGAACAAAAGAAAGGACTGGGAAAGCATGAAAATAGGGAATGTGTCAGGAACTGTGCTGAAGCGTTCTATTTTAAAACAATTACATACTGTCAGAGATGAGTCGATGTTTGAACCGACTTCTGAGGAAATGTGTGCGGGGATCCGTGTAAAAGAGTCGGCTCCGGTGATTTTTTCCGGGACTTCGGTGTATGGAAGTGCGAAAAGTATCGGCATATTTGCGATGGCGCGAGCGGTAAATGATATCGCTGCCCGAGGTGCAGATCCAATCGGTGTGGATGTGCAGATCCAGCTTCCGCCTTATGCATACGAATCCAGATTGAAGGCGATGGTAGAATGGATGGAGCAGGCGGCAGAGAGGCAGAATCTTCAGATCCTCTGTGCCAAGGCAGAAGTAAGTCCCGCCATCTGCGAGGCGATTGTGCATGTCAATGCAGTTGGAACGGCGGAAGAAGAGATTCCTCAAAAGATGGTAGCAGAGGCAGGGCAGGATATTGTGCTTGCAGGATGGATCGGGCTTGAGGGAATGCTGCGGGTTGCAGGCAGGAAAGAAGAAGAGCTGGCGAAGAGATTTGTTCCGGCATTTTTGAATCGAATCAAAGGGATGGAGCAGGAATTGTTTGCGCTGGAACAGATCTGGACTGCCAGAGAGCATGGCGCTTCGGCAATCTATCAGATCGGTCCGGGAGGAATTCTGGCGACACTGTGGGAAGCAGCCGAGGCAGCTGATGTAGGGCTGGAAGCAGATATGAAGAAGATGTCTATTCAGCAGGAAACAGTAGAAATCTGCGAATATTTCCGCTTGAATCCGTATCAGATGACGTCAGTGGGAAGTCTTCTGATCTTTACACAGAATGGAGAGGCGCTTGTGCAGAAACTTCAGGAGGCAGGAAAGCAGGCAGCGGTCATCGGACATACGACGAACAGGAAGGAGCGCGTGTTGTCTGGGGGAAGCGAGCGGCGTTTTCTGGACAGACCTCAGCCGGATGAGCTTGCAAGGATCTATGAGTCATTTATCGAACAGGACAGGAAAGAAGGGAAAGTATAATGAGAAGAGAGATTTTAAAATATCTTGAAAGAAACAGCAAAATAAATCTGCAGGAGTTAGCAGTGCTGCTCGGATCAGATGAGGTGATGATTGCAAATGAGATCGCGCAGATGGAGAAAGAGAAGATCATCTGTGGCTACACACGCTGATCGACTGGGAGAAGACCGGTGAGGAGCAGGTGGTTGCTTTGATCGAGGTAAAAGTGACACCACAGAGAAATCAGGGATTTGACAGGATTGCAGAGAGAATTTACAACTATCCGGAAGTCAATGCGGTGTATCTGATCTCGGGGGGATATGATTTTCTGATCACATTGAAGGCAAGGACTTTAAAAGAAGTGTCTGAATTTGTGTCAGGAAAACTGGCGCCGCTGGATGCCGTGCTGAGCACAGCGACCCATTTCGTATTGAAGAAGTACAAAGATCATGGAGCAGTACTTGTGGCAAAGACAGAATCAGAAAGGATGTTGGTGACACCGTAATGAGGAATCCGTTAGCAAAAAAGTAGTAGAAATAGAGCCTTCGGGAATCCGTAAGTTTTTTGATGTCGTCAATGAGATGAAAGATGCCATTTCTCTTGGAGTTGGGGAGCCAGATTTGACACGCCTTGGCGGATCCGGGAGGAAGGAATTTATTCTCTGGAAAAGGGAAGGACATTTTATACATCAAACTCTGGGCTGAAGGAATTAAAAGAAGAAATCTGTAATTATATTCAGAGAAAAATATCTGTCGTATACGATCCAAAGTCAGAGGTAGTCGTGACAGTCGGCGGGAGCGAGGGAATTGATATCGCAATGCGTGCAATGCTCGATCCGGGCGATGAAGTGCTGATCCCACAGCCGAGTTATGTATCGTATCTTCCGTGCGCGGTACTTGCAGGCGTGTGCCGGTTGTGATCCCTCTTCAAAATAAAAATGAGTTTAAGCTGACAAGAGAGGAGTTGGAGCGGCAATAACACCTCGCACAAAGATTCTTGTCCTGCCATTTCCAAATAATCCAACGGGGTCGATCATGACGAGGGAGGATCTGGAACCGATCGCAGAAGTGGTAAAAGAGCATGATCTGTTTGTGATTTCGGATGAAATTTACTCAGAATTGAGCTATCAGGGAGAGCATGTATCGATCGCAGAGTTTCCGGGTCTCCGGGAGCGGACGATCATGATCAATGGATTTTCCAAAGGGTTTGCGATGACCGGATGGAGGCTTGGGTATGCGTGTGGTCCGGCGGAGATTATTGAGCAGATGATTAAGATCCATCAGTTTGCGATTATGTGTGCGCCGACAAACAGCCAGTATGCAGCGATCGAAGGACTTAGAAACTGTCAGCCGGAAGTTGATGAGATGCGGGAAGCTTACAATCAGAGAAGAAGATTTCTCATGCATGAGTTCAGAAGGATTGGGCTGAAATGTTTTGAGCCGTACGGAGCATTTTATGTGTTCCCGGATGTTTCCGAGTTTGGAATGACATCAGAAGAATTTGCCACGAGATTTCTCGAGGAAGAGCGGGTGGCAGTTGTGCCGGGGACTGCCTTCGGGGCAAGTGGGGAAGGATTTATCCGTATTTCTTACGCGTATTCTCTGGAAGATCTGAAGGTGGCGCTTGGAAGGCTGGAAAGATTTATTGAACGTCTGAGGGAGCAAAAGAGATAAAGGAGGCAGAAGAAATGTTAAATATCGTGTTATTTGAGCCGGAGATCCCGGCGAATACAGGAAACATCGGGAGGACGTGTGTGGCAACAAACACACGTCTGCATCTGATCGAACCGCTTGGATTCCGACTAAATGAAAAGCAATCAAACGGGCCGGTATGGATTACTGGGACCAGCTGGATGTGACAACCTATATTGACTACAATGATTTTCTGGAGAAAAATCCGGGGGCAAAGATTTATATGGCGACGACAAAGGCGCCAAATGTCTATACGGATGTAAAGTATGAGCCGAATTGTTATATCATGTTCGGGAAGGAGAGCGCAGGATCCCGGAGGAGATTTTAGTCCACCATAAAGAAGACAGTATCCGTATTCCGATGGTAGGGGATATCCGCTCACTGAACCTTGGAAATTCTGTGGCGATCGTACTTTATGAGGCACTTCGTCAGAATCAGTTCGCAGGAATGAATTTAGAGGGCATTTACACCGGTTAGAATGGGATATATAATCATAGGAAGATTCACTAAAATTATAGACAGAATTAATAAAGAAACTGTAAAAAACCTAGACAAGAACCCTAAAAATGTTATAAATAAAAAGGACAGGAAAATATGAATTGAAAGTAGGGATCGAGTTATGAAGTATAAAAGAAGTGTGTATCGTACATTTGCACTTATTACACAGCTTGGATTAAGTATGATCACCCCTATTTTTTTGTGCGTTTTTCTTGCGGTGTTTTTGGAAAAAAAAGTTCTCCATTTCACTGTTTATCCCATTGGTGATCATGGGTGTGCTGGCCGGAGGACGCAACACATATTACTTGGCAAAACATGCAAATGAAGATCCAGAAGAGAAAGAGGAACATAAAGATGAATAGTGCAGACAATACAGTGAAGGAACTGGCGGCTGGCATAATTGTATATGGAATTCTGGCACAGATCATCTGTCTGGTCGTGACGGATAATACGTTGTCTGTTGCGGTTGGTCTCTGGATCGGAATTGCAACGGCACTCGGTATGATGATACATATGAAGCGGTCGATCGAGGATGCTCTTGACTTTGGGGGAAGAGGGTGCACCGAAGCATATGCGTAAGACATATGTGATCCGTCTCTTTGTTGTTGCAGTCGTATTTGGAGTGACAGCTTACTTTCAGGTAGGCAATATCATTGCGGCGCTGATCGGCGTTATGAGTCTGAAGATCTCGGCGTATCTCCAGCCGTGGACGCACAGAGTATTTGTAAGACTCCAAAAATCTAAGTAAAGGAGGGTGATCATGTGGGAACTGGCTTAGGAATTTTAGCTGCAGACGGACCTGATTTTATGATACACGGGCTTGTCAAATTTCACTTGTTTGGGCAGGAACTGTGGCTGACAACGACACATGTCAGTGTACTGGTTGTGTGCGTACTTCTTATCATTTTTGCACTCATTGTCCGCAGTAAGCTCCGGGATACCGAAGGGGAACCTGGAACATTGCAGAACATTGCAGAGATGGTTGTGGAAGCGCTGGACGGCATGGTAAAAGGCAGCATGGGAAAAAATGGAATCCCTTACCGGAATTATATCGGAACGCTGTTTTTATTCCTGATCGTCAGCAACCTGTCAGGGCTTCTTGGACTTCGTCCACCGACAGCGGATTACGGTGTAACACTTCCACTTGGTGTGATAACGTTTATACTGATCCAGTATAATAACATTCGTTACAACAAGGTCGGAGCATTCACCGGATTGTTTAAACCGCTGCCAATTTTATTCCCGATCAACTTGATCGGTGAGATCGCGGTACCGTTCTCGCTTTCATTGCGTCTGTTCGGAAACGTTGTATCCGGAACAGTTATCATGGGTCTTTTATATGGCCTGTTATCGAAGTTCGCAATCGGATGGCCAGGTATCTTGCACATATACTTTGACATCTTCTCAGGATGTATTCAAACATATGTGTTCTGTATGCTGTCAATGGTATTTATCAATGATAAATTACCGGAAGCAGAATAATCAGCCTCTTAGCAGGCAGGGAAATTTTACGAAAATGAATTGTAAAACAGGAGGAATTTATTATGAGTCAAATTACAAACGAAGCATTAATCTTAGCGTGTTCAGCAATCGGTGCAGGTCTTGCGATGATCGCAGGTATCGGACCTGGTATTGGACAGGGTGTTGCAGCAGGTCATGGTGCATCTGCAGTTGGTAGAAACCCGGGAGCAAAATCAGACATCACATCCACAATGCTTTTAGGACAGGCCGTAGCAGAGACAACAGGTCTTTATGGTCTTGTTATCGCGCTGATCTTATTATTCGCTAACCCATTATTAGGTCAGTTATAAAAAAGAGATTCCGTACAGAAGCAGATTGAAAAACGGAAGAGATGAAAATAATAGAAGGAAGGAGGCTGAACCTTGGAACGTTTATTTAACCTGGATGCACAACTGCTGTTCGATGCGTGTACACTTGCGATTGCGATGTTCGTACTTTTCACACTGTTGTCCTACCTGTTATTTGAACCGGTCAGAAAGATGCTTGACGAGCGTAAGAGACGGGTAAAGGAAGAACAGGATACTGCAAAGAAAGAGAGAGCAGATGCTGTCG
>ENA-OQBT01000825-OQBT01000825.1-human-gut-metagenome-genome-assembly--contig:-NODE-825-length-16145-cov-3.463166_pt1 | contig 16145 bp, 26 predicted proteins | sample MGYA00242749_ERZ504557 | MGnify/ENA primary metagenome ERZ504557 (study PRJEB26092, sample SAMD00036243) | human gut metagenome | host: Homo sapiens | study: EMG produced TPA metagenomics assembly of... | reverse complement strand
AATCGTTGTTAAAGTTGTAAATGAAAAATAAAGGGCACCCAAATAAGTAAAATGTTCTACATTTGCATAAAAAAGTGTCCCACTGAGCAATAAAACAGCAGTGACACCAGCAATTCCTCTGGTTTCATCATCCTTAAAGATTGACCACAAGACACGCAATGTCCGACGCATTTGTAAGAAAAAAGTAATCATGACGTCTCCTTTACTAAACGACCCTTTTTTGAATCGGTAAGATTTGACCTCATTATATCACACATCGCATCTCAAGACAAATTACTACTGATAAGCAGCAATCTCTTCTTCTCGTAAAACGCCGTCTTCCATGACCAACAATCGGTCACAATAAGAGACTAAACGTCTGTCGTGCGTAACCATTAAGACTGCTTTATTCTTTTCTTTGGCCTCGTCGGCTAGAATTTTGACAACTTCCATGGCTTTTTCAGTGTCCAAACTCGCTGTTGGCTCATCAGCAAGATAATCGTTGGGTCATTATACAAGGCTCTGGCTATCGCCACTCGTTGCCTTTGCCCGCCAGAAATTTCCTCAGGATATTTGTCTGCGATACTGGCAATACCCAGCTGGTCAAAAAGGCTGTCAATCGATTCGCGCTGTTTTTTCTTATCAACCTTGTCAACCAAGCGTAGCTGATCTTTGATTTTTAAAAAGGGTACTAGGTTGGAAGCTTGCAAGATAAAGCCAATCTGGTCAAAACGCATCTTAGCACGCGCTTTTTCTTTTTTCTGGCTAAAAGCTTGGCCGTTCAATCTCACTTCACCTTGTGACGGTGATTGCAGGCCACCAATAATGGTCAAAAAAGTACTTTTTCCAGAACCTGACGGGCCAATAACGGCAACAAATTCACCTTTGTTAATCGTCAAATTTGTCTCTTTCAGAGCTTCAATTTGATCTGGACCATCTTTGAAATATTTTTTGATATTGATTAATTCAATTGCTGTCATAATTATCTCCTAACCGATTGCCTTTAAAGGGTCAACTTTGACAATGCTTACCACTGAGAAAAGTGCACCAAAAACGGCAATAAGAACCATCAGCACACTAATTCCTGCAAAAAAGAGTGGATTTACCTGAAACGGAACTGATGTTGGTAGAAAAACGGCACTGAGCAGGGTTAACGCTAAGCCGAGACTAACCGCTAATATGGCTAAAATAAAGGTCTGTGCGAAAACCATCCGTGATAGATAGCCGTTAGAAATGCCTTGCGCTTTTAAAACACCAAAGATTGCTTTTTTCTGCAGTGTCAAAATATAGATGAATATTCCAATGACAATCGCTGCTATCACAATCAAAAAGCCAATCATAAAGGAAAAAGTCAGATTCTGAGCTTTATAACCTGGAAGATTTTCAATAAACGTTGATGTGGTCATGCTCTCAAGCTCTTTAGGAACCTGATTTACCTTGCCACGAATCACTAGAGCACTGATTGTATTTACTTGAGCATTATCCGCAAGGACGCTTGCCAGTGTTTCTTTTGTCATGTAAAGGACTGGCTGAACATTAAAGCTCGCATTATCTGTAAAACCAGTAATAGTTAGCTTTTTAGTACTATCTCCAAGAGTAATTTTGTCACCAATTTTTAATTGATATGATTTTTTTAAGCTACTATCAGCGACGACTTCTCCTGTTTTTGAGAAAAGCTTTCCTTCACTCAACTTCGGACGTAGAAATTCATCCTGCTTAATCGCGAATAAATTGACATTAATTTTATTTTTTTCCTTGTCTTTAATTGTCGTAGAAGCTTGTGTCAATTCTGCCATTTTATCAGCGTTAACATCATTTTTTAAGTCGACTGAAAAGCGTGACATGCGCAGATTTTTATTAGCTTGCTCATTTAAAATGACATAATCAGATTTCCAAGAATCAACCGCCGAGCGATTGGTCTGGGCTAAACCATTAGCCAAACCCGTCAGGAAAAAGACCAAGTAAGCAATCAAGAAAATCACTCCAACCACTAATCCATAACGCAGCTTCGAGTGTTTCATTTCATTCCATGCTAAAAACATAACTGCCCTCCTCTATTTCGAATACTGTAAGCTTACTATGATTTTCAAATAAAGTACATTAATTTGATTGTAAATTTTACCGCTTTCATGAAAAACCAGACGTAGTAAGGGATAGGAAAAAAGCACCTCAAAATGAGATACTTTCTAAATCTTTATTTCCCTTCCAATCGTTCTTTGAGTTTTTCAACAAAGAGGTAGGCTGCGGGGCAGAAAAGGGTGTTTTTGATGGTTAGGTTATTAATTTGATAGATTTTTTTGCGGTCTGTGTGCGGAAATTCACGGCATGCTTTTGGTCGGACGTCGTAAATGGTGCAAAGGTTGTCATCGCCTAAAAATGGACAAGGCATTGATTGAAAGACTTTGTCGCCGTCTTCATCGACACGAAGGTACATGTCTTCAAATACGCCAAGTTTCATGCGAAAGACTTTTGAAATGCGTGTGATATCTGCTTCTGTAAACAGAGGACCTAAGCTTTTGCAGCAGTTAGCACATTTTGTGCAATCAATCTCGTTAAAAACTTCTGTGTGAATTTCTTGAGTAATTTTATCAAGATTTTTAGGAGCTTTTTTCTTGAGTGTTGCTAAAAATTTGCGGTGTTCTTTTTGTTTTTGTTGAGCTAGTTCATGATAACGTTCAATGTCAATATCTGTCATTTTCATACTTTCTAATATTGTTTTCAGTCAGAAAATATTATAGCACAAATAAAAAGCGGACTCAAAAACCTCTTTGATTGTCAGCGCAGCTTTAGCAAAGCCTCGCGCTCTTGTTCTTTTATCTCTTGAATAAATCTGTCAAACTCTGCTTTTGCTGCTCTGCTATTTTTCAAATCACAATCAAATAAAAGATTCTCTAAAAAGACGGGGTCAGTTCCTTTTTCTTGATAAATATTTCCTTGAAAAAAATAACGGCGAGTCTTTCGGTCAATCGCTACAACCGACGAGCGCCAGCGTGCATTGTGCTGATTGTCGGGTTTCCAATTGATTTTGAGCTGCTGCCCATGATAATACCAGCCCATCAATTGCAGAGCAATTTGCTTGTTTTTTTTCGGGTCTTGGTAAAAACATGGAGTAGCAACGGCTTGATTATCTAAAAGTGAAAAAGGATGGAAATCCTGAATACCCTGATAATCATCATAAGATATGGCATTGTCAGAATCATCTGAGTGAAAAAGCGCCGAGTGCGCATCACGAAAGGGATCATAAACATCGTCTAGGTTGGCTTTCTTGCAAAGCACAACCAATCAATGCTTGCCTTATCGTAATAGGTCACGTAAGCCTTCAGCAACTTTTTATCACTTGGTACCTGCAAAATCTGAATCGTCTGACGTGCCTTTAGCGGAACGGATAAAATCCCTTGATAAAGTGTCGATTTGGTAAAACGTTTGAGACGTTTCAACTCATGATCATATCCAAGTTTTGAACGATTGAGGGCGTAAAATGCCTCGTCGTCATCTAATTTAAAAACAATGACAAAATGAAGGTGCTTTCGCTTGTGGTCAATTCTAAAAATCGGTGTTGTAAATTGAGAATCATTTTTAAAAAGTTGTAAAAAATGACCAGCTTGCACAATTCTTTTATGAGTGATGTGAGTCATAAATTTAGTTTAGCATGGTTAGATAAAATTGTCACGGTAGTCACATAAAAAACGCCCAAACCGTTTTCAGCTGGGCGTTAAGCGAAATGAGATTGTTTTGTGTTTTGATTGTATGAGTAAAATGTAATTGTAAAAGAATAGTTTAAAGGGCGTTGTATCGTCGTCGCTAACGGCTTCTAGCCAAGTATTTGACGTGTTTTCGCCAGGAACTTCCACTGAAATATGGCTAAACCATGAATCTTTTTTAGCGCCATGCCAATGTTTTGTATTGGCTGGAATCACGATAACTTTCCCTGGTTCAAGGCTCACAGCTTCTTTTCCTTCTTCTTGATACCAACCTTGACCTGCTATACAAATCAAAATTTGTCCGCCACCTTTATCAGCATTGTGAACATGCCAATGGTTGCGACAACCAGGTTCAAAAGTGACATTCGCCAAATGAAGAGGTGAGTCAGGATCAACCAATGGGTTCAAGAATGATTGTCCGTCAAAATATTGCGCAAAAGCGTCATTTGGTTGTCCTTGCCCGAGTACATTTTCTTTGTCAAAAGTTGCTTTATCTGTCATTTGTTATCCTTTCATTTCATATCTTTCTTAATCTTCATTCCAAACTTCTTTGGCAAGGTTAAAGACTGCCCAGCCTTTTGGCCAACCTGCATAGAAAGCCACGTGTGTAATGACTGCTGCAATTTCTTCTTTGCTAACACCGTTAGCTTTCGCATTTTGCAAATGGAATTTTAGTGAGTTGTCTGTAATGCCTGATGCCATAAGTGCCACAACTGTGATGATACAGCGTGTTTTTAAATCAATATCGTTATTATTCCAATTTTCACCAAAGAGCACATCATCGTTAAAATGTGCAAATTCTGGCGCAAATTCCCCCAATTGGTCACGTCCTGCTGTTTGTTTAATTGTCATTGTTTTTCCTTTCTTAATAGGGTTTATACTGCCGTTATACGCTTCTCGTTTTTAATAACAAATACTTATTTGACATAGTGTTCTATGCCTTTTAAGCATAATTTAAATCTTAAACGAGCTAATCATTTTAACTGTTTCAGGGTCTGCATGTGAGAAGAATTGGCTTTCACCCATATCAAGTTTCAAAATTTCTGCCATGTCATCATCTGTTAAAATAAAGTCAAAGACATCAAAATTTTGTTCCATACGATTTTTATGAACTGTTTTAGGAATAACAATAACATCACGTTGAATCAAGTAACGTAGGGCAACTTGCGCAGCTGATTTATGATATTTTTGTCCAATCGCAACAAGTGTTTCATTGGTAAAGAAATCATTGCGCCCTTCTGCAAATGGTCCCCAAGATTCGATTTGAACACCATATTCGTCCATTGTTTTGCGAGCATTTAATTGTTGATTGAAAACGTGCGTTTCAACTTGGTTAACCATTGGAGTGACATCCGCAAAAATAGCCAAATCTGCTACACGGTCTGGTGCAAAATTGCTGATACCGATTGCTTTGATTTTACCAGCTTTGTAATATTCTTCCATGGCACGATAAGCACCATAATAATCACCAAATGGTTGATGTAAAAGCATCAAATCAATGTAGTCTGTTTGAAGTTTCGCTAAAGAAGCATCCAGAGAAGCTTTGGCTTTTTCATAGCCATAATTGCTAATCCAAATTTTAGTTGTGATGAAAAATTCTTCACGCGCAATACCAGACTTGCGGATAGCATTTCCAACAGCTTCTTCATTCATATAAGCTTGAGCGGTGTCAATTGAGCGGTAACCAACCGAAATCGCATCACTAAACACGCGCTCACATTCGTCAAGATCTGGCACTTGATACACACCAAATCCTAAAATCGGCATTTTAACGCCATTTGATAACGTTTTGTAGTCCATTTGCTTCTCCTTTACTCGTTTTCATTCCCTTCAAACAGAGCTTGTTCTTTTTTAAGATGATATTTTGATAATTTTCAATTTTGTGATTGAGCCTATCATGTGCACTTTGCAATTCAGCAATACGTTCTGCCAATTTATCACGTTGTTCTTCAAGCAAAGTCATGCGTGCCTCTTCAGTTCCGTCACCTTCTTCCACCAAGGCCATGTATTCAATTAAAGATTCAACGCTCATGCCTGCTTTTCTGAAACAACGAACAAATTCCAAAGTGGCGATGTCACGCTCTGAAAAATCACGGACTCCTGATTTATTACGCGTTACTCGAGGAAGCAAGCCAATTCGTTCATAATAGCGAATGGTATCTGCTGAAATTCCTGTCTGTTCGCTTACTTTTTTGATATTCATACGTCATCTCCTTTCTTATTTCACTCTCAGTATATACCTTAGAGCTAACTCCAAGTCAAGCAAAAAACGTCAAATTTATTGAAAAATCGTCGATTTTTTAGCGATACAAGCCTAGGCTGGTGTTAAGATAAGTTTCTGGTTGGTCAATGATGTGTTTTACGAGTGTCACGATTGCTTTGCGAGAAACGTCATGTCCATAGAAAGTCTCACCTTTTTGCGTAATCTGACATGTGCTATCTTGGCCATTGTCAAACCACCCTGGGCACAAAATCGTGTAATCAAGTCCTGACTGTTCAACAATGTCTGCCGCTTTGCGATATGGTTTAAGAATCGGTGCGACAACACCTTTTGGTTCTCCTGCCACTTCCCCATAAATGCCCATTGATGAGACAAAGACAATTCTAGCCACACCAATACGTTTCATACTAGCAACGATTTCTCTTGCCATTTTGGGTAAATCACCTGATAGAGCTACAAAAACAATATCTTGGTCGGCTAAAACCTTGTCTAAATCATTGCCAGATGTTGCTGACCCATTGATAGCTTTTTCATTACTTGCCAAAGCTAAGCTTTCTGCACGACGTGAGAAAAGTGTTACGTTATAGTCAGCTTTATCTTTTAATTCTTCACGCAAACTGCGTCCTAATGAACCAGTTACACCAATAATCGCTACATTTGTCATCATATCTGCCTTTCTAATCTAGTAAGTGCTTGCACTTTATTTGATAATTTTCCAATCACCGTCAATCTTTTCAAAATCCATTTTAATTTGCAGGCGCCAAGTGGCTGGTCCTGCTCCCCAAACTCGTGCTTTAACACGACTTTGCCCAACAAGACTGGCTGTATTGTCAGTGATATGAATGGCTTTTATGGCATCTTCTTGCCATGCATAATAGCGCATTTCTTCGCTCTCAATTTGCGCTAGCCATTCTTTCACAGGTTGTACATAACCCGTCATATGAACGAGAACCGAATCAGGTGCTATCAATTCAGCCAAGGTTTTCTTGTCCTTTGCGACCATAGCATCGTTGACTTGGCGATAACGATTTTTTAGGATTTCTTCAATCATTTAATCTTTTCCTTCTGCCACACCAGTTTTGGTATTTGGATTTAATAGTCCATAGAAATAAGAAGCTGTTGCGCCACCGTCAATAAGGAAGGTTGAGCCAGTAATGAACTGCGTACGTTCACTCATAAGCAATTCAGCGACATCTGCTACTTCATCTGCTGTCCCAGGACGTCCAGCTGGTGATTTGGCAAATATATTTTTGTGGAAATCACCTCGAATACCATTGAATTCGTCAATAGCAAGTGGTGTAACAATAATTCCTGGTGCAATATCGTTAATTCTGGCACCACGTTCTCCCCAACGAACAGCTTCGTACATGGTACGTTTTTCATTGGCACGTTTTGCCAATTGGTAAACATGAAGGCTATTTTCAATTCTATCTTCTTGTAGAAAATCAAGTATCAACAATTCTTCCGTTGGTGTCATGGTAAGTGCCAGATCTTGTTTGGCAGTCAAAGCAGGCATACGGTGACCTGATTGGCTAGAAATAGTGACACCTGCACCGCCTTTTGCAATGACTTTTCCAACTTCTTCTAGTAAAACAGATGTTCCGTAAAGGTCAACTTTTAGCACGGTTGCAATCGAAGCTTGCGATGGCGAAACACCCGCACCATTAACCAAATACTTAATGTCACCAAAAGTTTGCGCATAAGCAATCATCTCTTTAATTGATTGACATGATGACAAATCCATTTCAAATGTCACGACATCAAAACCAGCTTCTGTTAAGGTCTTAGCAATTGCTTTGGCATTATCAAGTGAGCGGTCACCTAAAACAATTTTTTTACCATATCCCATGCGGCGTGCAATCGCCATTGAAATCTGCCCAGCACCTGTTACTAACATAATATCTTTTGTCATTTATCTTTCCTCCTGATTGTTTTTACTTTAACTTATCGGCAGCTTCATTGACACAACGAAGAGCATTTAAACTACGTGGATAACCAATGAATGGTAAGGCATTTGAAATAACTGCGATTAGAAATGCTTTATCGTTGCCAATTTTCATATTTGCTGCTGCCTGCTAGTCAATTGTGGCTCAACACCACCTTGAGCTGCCAAGAAACAAAATGTTATCAACTCACGTTGCTTATCATCAAGACCTTTACGTGTGTAATAATCTCCGAAACAATTATCAGCCAACCAATAATTGATATGGGTACTTTCCTTAGCACCTGATTGCCAAAAATCACGCATGCCTTCACCCAAAATATCCACTTGCGCTTGTGTACCAGCTTCACGACGATTGTCAATGGTTGTGGTTGCTTGTCCTTCAAGTGGCAATGTAACGCCTTTTTCTTCCAATACTTTATTGGTTGCTTTTAGAAATGGAAAGACACGCCCAATTCCCAAATAAGCCACCGCTTGATAGACAATTTCTTTGATTTCAACTGGTGTAACGCCAAAATTTAGCGCTGCTGGCTCAATAGTTTGAAATTCATCAATGCCTTGGCAACCTAGTAACGTCGCTAAAATCACCTGCCTTCCCGTTGCTGTTTCTTCTCCTGCCGTTGCAGGTTCTTATCCGCTGCCGTTTCGATGGAGTCCCGGATGGTATCCATATGCTCGGTTTCTCTGTCCCGGAACTCCTTATAGACATCACTCAGAGGACAAGGGAACGAAGCAAAGCCCTTGCCTTTTCCGGCTCAAGCTCCAGCTCCTCCATACACATTACGATGTCCTCCCGCATCGTGTATTCGTAGGTGTGGTTGATGATTTCGGACAGCTCCTGATGCAGTAGCCAGTCTCGGTATTTGTCCTGCTCGGCTTTCATTTTCTCATAAAGGCGAGCGTTGTAATCTGTTTCGCTCATAGCGAACACCTCCTTCAAAATAGAAATAGCCGCCTGATTTCTTTTGAAAACCAAGCGGCTATGTATGTGGTTTATTCTGTTGTTAAAACAAGGCGCAGGATGCAGATCGGAGGGATCAATTCATATCGTTATTATCCTTAATACCTTCGTTCATTTTCTTAATCTTCCTTTTCCACACAGAATACTGAGTTACCCAAGCAGCGAGGAAGATCGCTACGAATATGCCTACATAAGACAGAATTCCAGCGGCCGAATGGGGCATCCAGTTGACAAAATAAGAGATAGGGAACATAATCACGCAAGCAATTGCGAAGTAAATCCCGCTTTGCTTTGCAAGACTCCACGAATCAATCTCCCAAATAACCGAAGCCATTGCAAAGCCTGTGCCCATTATTCCGCTCAGAGCGGTTTGAATGATAACCGCATTTAATACGTTCCCCATTTTATTCACAAGCTCCGGAGTGACCGGATGGAAAAAACCATCCCCAATGCAGATTGAGATAATCACCGTAATGACATATCCGATTGCAATGCCGACAGGGAAACCAAGTAGTCCTCGTCCAATCAGTTTTTTCTTCATTTCTACCACCTCACAGTCCTAACAGTTGTTTGATTTTGGCAACGGATCGCCGTGAAACATAAGTAACCGTACCGTTTGAAAGCGTAATGCAAATTGTCCCAGCAAAGCTCAAATCAAAGCTCTTGACCTTTCTCAGATTGATAATATCCGAGTTTGATATTCGGACAAAAATCTTGCTGTCAAGCCGTTGTTCCGCCTCATATAACCTCAGACGGAGCGCATACTCGCCGTGATCTGTCTCGGCAAACACCTTACCTGATTCGGCAAAAACACGGTAGATCTCAGACGGTTCCAGAACCTCGACCATATCCTCCCTGAATCCGGCAATAACCTGCGGTTGCTCGTCTGACAATCTTTTTATGATTGCATTGACTTCATCGGTCATTTTGTCCGTCATCACGATGATTTTTGGCTCTTTGTATTTTTCTTCTATCTTGATTTCAATTTGCATCGATTCATCTCCTTGCTACAGTTATAGTATAGGAAAATCAAGAACCGATTTCTACCGATTCTCGATAGGTGGTTGTTTTAAGAACATAGGTGGTGATTTCTACGGGAATCTCATACCGGTCTGTATGGGTAGCTGATAAGTATCTGCGGTATGGGGCTACTCCCATATCGCAGACGGATTATCTTTCCGGCTCGTTTTTGCGCTTTGTGCTTCTCTGAACCGAAATGGAGAGCAGCTCTCTTGTGCGCTCTCCGAGTTGCTTTTCAATGGCTGTCAGCCGTTCCTCCAGCAGATTCAGGGACGGATGGCGGGGGAACTTGAAGTCCACCATTCGCCGTAGCTGCGCTTTCTGCTTTGCACCCATTACCTCTTTACACACATCCTCATAGGAAATGCGGTAGGGATTGGAACGAGTCTTTGCATACACACTCAGGTTTTTGAAATCATCCGGCATTGCATCATAGTTGAACAGCGACAAGCCGTTATCGAAGATGGTCGCAGGGGCAATAATTTCGCCCGTGTGATTGTTCCGCGGCAAGCCGGCAACCTCCTTCTTAGACTGAAAAAGCCATTTTTATTTCAATTTTTTAGTATTCAAATAGCTCAACAAGCTATTAAAATCAGGAAAATTAAGGGCAATGCGATCTTTTCCCAGACTTCCCAGTTTACTATGTCCGACAAAAGCTTCAAGAAATAACTTCGCTGATTTGGCAAGGAGCAACTTCTTCTCCGCTCCAATAGAATAAAAAGAAGCAATGCTTGTTGCCAATTTCGCGCCAAATTCTCGGTCAATCGTCACATCGTTAATGCTTTTGATACCGCTTGACATCAAGGTATCAAAAAGGGTATCAAAAAGAATTTTCAATTCTTGACTGGACAATTCATCCGTCCATTGTTTAAACGTTTTTTCAAGATTACGGCTTAAATCGGTTGGCTGTTCTGCTAAAATCAACTGCCCCGTCTCAGCATCAAATTGCCATGTCGTCAAAGCATGTTGCATGATTCCAGAAGCCTGACTTTTAACCACAACAGGATCAATGTCATTATAAAGCATAATACCAACGATGGATCCTTCAGGGCGAATGACACGCACACGCTCACGAATAGCTTGGTATCCTACTCGCTCAAGTTCTTTTTCTTGCAAACCTGGTGCATCAAGCATATAAACTTGCTTGATTTGCGGACGCCATTTTTCCTTAACATGAGCTGCAGCGTACAAAGCCAAATTCCCACCCTTAGAATGCCCTGATACCATGATAGGCATTGGATGACTCGCTAAGTAACGCTCAAGATAAGTCACCGCTGCACGATGAGCAGGAATTTCACGAACATAAGTTAGTTTAAAATCTTCTTTCCAGCCAATCAAGGTATCATCTGTCCCACGAAAAACTAATTGATAATGATCAATTTCAGGTAAACTAAAGACCATAGCAGAGAATTGTCTCTCATATTCGGAATCAACATCATTAACATAAGCTGACAGATGCAAATCAGCAAACCGTCGTGATGAGGCTACATTTTTTAGCAATTCAACACGCGCCTTGGTGACCAAAAAACTATGATTGAATACCTCTCACCAGCCTCGTAAGGCACCAGAATGTCATGTAATATCAATTCTTTTGAAAAATCAAGCGTATTATCCAAATCTTCAAAGCAAAAATACCCCAGTTCATTTAAACAAAGAATATCTGCTTCGTTAAATGGAAATTGCTCAAACGTTTCATTTTTATGTTTTGCTAGATAATCATTAATTATTGCCATATCGTCCTCTTTACTCTCTTGAATTTTACAAGCATTTTCCAAGAGTGTCAAGAAAAAGCCAAAGCTGTCACATCAAGAGACTTTCAACACTCCAAACATCCTTAAAATAAAACTAACCCTAGCTCGTATGTAAAAACTAGGGTTACTGTTTTTATCGTCTCTAAAGTGTCATCAGCCGCTTACGAATTTCTTCTAAACCAACGATGACAAATGGGCAAAGTATAAGATAAATCCAATGCCACACACCCAAACTCGCGGTGTTAAAGAGATTATGGAAAATAGGCACATAAACTAATAGGATAAAAATAGCTAATTCAACTACCAAGCCAATATTGATTAAGGAATTGCCAAATAATGACAATTTACGAATAGATTGGTCAGAGGTACGGATATTCATCACCATACCAATTTGACAGAAAATGATAGCCCCCAAAGTCATGGTTGTAGCCTCACGATAAAGTTGACCTGAACTAGCAAGTACTGCCAAATTGCCATTATGTAAAAAATAAGTGATAAAGAAAGCACCCATGGCAAGTGCCGACTCAATCAATCCATACCATAGAAACGCTTTAACAAGAAGTGATTTACTTAAAAGACGGTCTGATAATTTGCGCGGGGGTTCTTGCATCACATTGGGTTCTGGAGGTTCAACTCCTAAACCAAGAGCAGGAAGCATATCCGTTCCCAAGTCAACCGCTAAAATTTGCATAACCGTCAAAGGGAGTGGGACAAAACCGCAGGACAAGAGGAAAACGGCAGACGGCACCGCTTCTGGCGTATTTGAATTGAAAATATAGGTCAAGAATTTCTTGATATTATGGTAAACCGCTCGCCCCTCTTCGACTGCATCAACAATGGAAGCAAAATGGTCATCCGTTAAAATCATATCAGCAGATTCTTTAGCTACATCCGTTCCCGTAACACCCATGGCCACGCCGATATCAGCTTTTTTCAAGGCCGGCGCATCATTAACACCATCACCAGTTACCGCAACAACTTCGCCTAATTCCTGAAGGCTGTTACGACACGATATTTTTGTTCAGGTGCCACACGCGCAAAGACAATCTCACCAGTAAGAGCTTCTTTAAGGTCCTCGTCAGACATCTTTTCAAGTTCCAATCCAGTTACCACACGTGCATCATCGCCACGAACAATACCAATTTTCTTAGCAATACTAAGTGCGGTCAAACCATAGTCTCCCGTCACCATGATAATGCGAATACTAGCTTTATGGCATTTATCAATCGCTTCGCGCACACCTTCACGTGGTGGGTCACTCATGGCAATCAAGCCAAGAAAGACCATGTGCTGTTCAATATTTTCTTGAGTCCATTGACTTTCTTGAACCAAATTCTCCTTTTCCAAAGCACGGTAAGCAAGAGCTAACACACGCAAGCCATTTTTAGCAAAGTCATCATTTGCTGCTAAAATACGCGCTTGGATATCGGCAGTCATTTCATGCAAGCCCTCTTGGTCTTTATAATAATGGCAGAGCTCAGTCATTTCTTTTGGAGCCCCTTTGGTAATCGATACCAAAGAACTGCTATCAATCAAACTATCAATGCGATTAATCGTTGTCATTCGCTTGCGCACAGAATCAAAAGGTAATTCTTTCACGCGCGGTGCCCAGCGATTATTATTTTCAAGAGTAATTCCAGCTTTTTCGGCAAGAACATTCAAACAAGCCTCGGTTGGGTCGCCAAGAACAGTATAAGAAGCATTCTCGTCATCAGGTGGCAAGACTTGTGCATTGCTACAAAGGTGAGCGAAGCGGACAAGTTGTTCAAGCGATTGATTTTCGACAAGCGAAGCTTTCTTACCACCGCTATTACGAATGTCTCCTTCTGCTGAATATCCTAGCCCTGTTACTTCATAAGCTCCAGAAACTTGCCAGAGGTGATTAACTGTCATGGCATTTTGGGTCAATGTTCCCGTTTTATCCGAGCAAATGACAGAAGTTGCTCCCAAGGTTTCAACAGAAGATAATTTCTTAACCAAGGCATTTGATTTAGCCATACGTTGCACCGCCATTGCCAAAGAAAGTGTAACGGTCGGAAGCAAACCCTCAGGGATAAAGGCAACAATCATACCGAGCGCAAAAATGAATGCTTTAGCAAATGGCTCATGAACAAACAGGGTTGCTGCGATAAAGAAAATGACACCAACTGTAATCGCAATAACTGAGATTTGCTTTGTCAAATGGTCTAGTTCTTTTTGAAGCGGACTCTTGTCATCAGCCATATTTTGGGTCAAGTGAGCAATTTGTCCAAACTGTGTTGCCATGCCAATGGCAGAAACAATCATTTTCGCAGAACCAGATGAGACTGTCGTTCCCGCAAAGACCATATTATCGTATTCAAGCGCTGTCTTTTGTGGGTCATTATCAGCTTCACTCGTTTTAAAAACGGGATTTGATTCGCCTGTCAGCGCTGATTGATTAACCTGCAAATCAGTCGCAAAGACAATCCGACCATCTGCGGAAATACGGTCCCCTTCTTCAATCAAGACGACATCGCCAGGTACCAATTCTTCTGCTAAGATTTTCTCTTCTTGTCCCTCACGAATAACACGCGCATAGGAAGGTAACATTTTTTTGAGAGCTTCTGTCGCTTGGCTGGCACGGTATTCTTGTACAAAACTGAAAATCCCATTGACAATATTGACAAACCAAATGACAAGCCCAAGTTCTAAACTATGAGACAGAATAGCAATGCCACCACCTACCCAAAGCAAAATTGCCATTAGACTTGTAAAATTTTTAATGAAGGTAAGTACAATAGGTTCTTTGTCAGCTTTTTTCAGTTGATTCATTCCATACCGTTTTTGCCGTTCTTCAACTTGTGGTTGCTTTAACCCAGAACTTTGCGTATTAGCAGCTTGGTAACGTCGTTAGCTGCGTAAGTTTCAAGTTCAAGTTGATTAACTTTTTCATTTACGTTATCAGTCATAACTTGTTCCTCAATTTCTAAAAACGGTTACATCGTTCTTACCGTTATTATACTACTTTTTTGAAAAAGTGATAAAGATAAGTTGTTTTAATGACAAAACTTCTTTTTAACTCCTAAAAAGCAAGGAGTTATCCTTGCTTTTTTAGGGGGTGTTTAGGCTAGTACAGTTTGTTTTTGGATTTCACCTAGGAAATAACGAGCGATCGGACCAACCACGACAAAATTATATGGTAATGCGACAACAAAATTTGTTAGCCAAGCTTGTCCATAGGCTGCAAGGCTGACACCTTCCAAGCCTGAATTGAAAATGATGCCACTGAATGACATTTTTCCAAACCCAACAGATACTAGAACTCTAGAGCCATTCCTAAACTCTATCCAAACTCTGGATTTATTCCAACATATTGTAGCCGATGCAGGTTATGGAAGTGAAGAAAACTATGTTTTTATCATGGATGAGCTGGAAAAACACCTCTAATCCCTTATGGCATGTATCAAAAAGAATTAACGAGGAAATATAAGAACAGTCCTAATAATTCCTGTAATTGGAATTATCTTGAAGAAACCGACCAGTTTATGAAACCAGACGGAGTGATTTATTCTTTTAAGTGCTACGCTCGTCGATGTGATAAGTATGGCTTTAAACGTGATTTTAAAATCTATGAGGCAGATAAAAATACAAGACACACCAGAGTTGGAAGAACTTGCCAAAACAGAAGGTGGCAATCAGAAACACATTTATTACAATCCAACTTGGAATTACTTTAAAGAACTCATAAAGGAAAAATTGAATAGCGAAGAAGGCTCTCGTGTCTACGCCAAACGGAAAACTAATGTTGAACCCGTTTTGGTAGATTGAAGAGTGTTTTTGGCGTTCGCAGAGTCCACGTTAGAGGGAGACAAGCTATTCAAACAGAGATTAGATTTCTCTTCATGAGTATGAATCTAACAAAATTGGCTAAGAATCTAGCCTTAAGAACGTTAAACACTCAAAAACCACACAGTGATTTTATCATCTTGATTGTTTTCAAGACTGAAATCGTTGTGTGGTTTTATTTTAAAGCTAGTTTTTGCCCAACCTCTTTTTTCCTTTTTTCATTAAAGACCCAGTAATATTTACGAATATAAGATGATATAAAAAAGCATACCCTACTCCTAATAGGTTAAGTGTTATTCGTAGGAGTACCGTTGTTTTTAGTCCAAATATTAATGTTGCTGAAGTGATTGCTCCAATACAATTTAAAATCGTTTTGTTTTGATATGTTGCACAAAATCCTAAGCATATTCCGCCTAATATTCCAAGATAATTTGTTGGAATAAGAAGCAGAAGTAACCCTGATAAAATTGATCCTCCAAAGATTCCAATAACTCGCTCTTTTGCTCTTTCAGAAATTTTAAAAGTGTTATATCCAGAAAATAGAGAGGAACAAGCAAAAGTCGACCACATAAATCTATCAATCGTAAATAAGTTCCTAGAAAGAGTAATAAACTAATTCCGAACGCATAGTAAAAATACCAAATATTTTTGTTATTTATATGTCTATTTTCTTTTATTATATGAATAAAGGAAATTGTTTTCATTTGAAAATTTATGTTTATGATAGAAGATGATAGCAAAAAGTCCATAAGAAAATAATAAA
>ENA-OQBT01000824-OQBT01000824.1-human-gut-metagenome-genome-assembly--contig:-NODE-824-length-16152-cov-4.619033_pt1 | contig 16152 bp, 11 predicted proteins | sample MGYA00242749_ERZ504557 | MGnify/ENA primary metagenome ERZ504557 (study PRJEB26092, sample SAMD00036243) | human gut metagenome | host: Homo sapiens | study: EMG produced TPA metagenomics assembly of... | reverse complement strand
CGACGCACCTGCTGAGACGCCCGCCGCTGCAAAGGAGGCCGAGTAATGCAAAAGGCTATCTATACCACCGTCGGGATCGACAAGCTCCTGTCGCATGTCCAGGCGCTCAAGGCGTCGGCGCGCGCTTTGTGCAAATGCATGCCGAGCGCAACGTCGACGACGGCTCGTATCGCTTGGTCTATACGTTTATCAACGTCCGTGCTGCTCAGGAGCATATTGCGCAGGACGGCAGCTATGCGATCGAGAACCTGGTGGTCGAGGGCATCGACCAGTACCAGGAGATTCCGTCCATCAGCTCGTATTACCCCGCGGTGTTCCCGTTTGAAAACGAAGCGCACGACCTGTTTGGTCTTGCCATCACCGACATGCAGGTCGACTTTAACGGCTTTTTCTACCAGGTCTCGACCGCCGAGCCCATGAGTGTGATCACGCCCGAGGTGAAAGCTGCGCGCGAGAAGGCCAATGAAGGTCGCGCGGCTGCCGAGGCCAAGGCGCGCAAGGCCGCTGCCGAGAAGGGCCGCTGCGGGGAGGGTACCGCTGCTCAGCCGCTGCGCTGCCGGCTCCGATGCTCAGCACGATGAGGCTGCTGCGAAGGCCGCGCTCAAGGCCGCCGAGATGGAGGCAAAGCTCGCCGCCATGGATCCCGAGAAAGCGGCCAAGGTCCGCGCGGCGCTTGCCGCCAAGGCCGCCCGCGACAAGCAGAAAAAGGAGGCGTAAGGTCCATGGCACATCGCTCCGTTATTCCGTTTGGCCCGCAGCACCCGGTGCTGCCCGAGCCGCTTCATCTGGACTTGGTGATCGAGGACGACCGCGTTATCGAGGCAATTCCACAGATCGGCTTTGTGCACCGCGGGCTCGAGACGCTCACCGAAAAGCGCGATATGCATCAGTTTGGCTACATCGCCGAGCGCATCTGCGGCATCTGCGCCGTGGGCCACAGCTACGGCTATGCCAGCGCCTGCGAGCGTATGCTCGACATCGAGGTGCCCGGCCGTGTGCAGTATATCCGCACCATTCTGCATGAGCTTTCGCGCATTCACTCGCATCTGCTGTGGCTGGGCCTGCTCGCCGATGCCTTTGGCTTCGAGGCGCTGTTCTATCGGTCATGGACCCTGCGCGAGCAGATTCTCAAGATCTTCGAGAGCACCTGCGGCGGCCGCGTGATTCTGTCGATCAACGAGATCGGCGGCCTTAAGCACGATATCGAGGACTCCGAGCTGGCGGGCATTGTCCAGACGCTCGATGCCATGCGCTCCGACTACGAGGCCCTGGTGCATACGTTTTTGGACGATGACAGCTGCGGCGAGCGCCTGCATGGCGTGGGCGTGATCAGCAAGAAGGACGCGCTGGATCTGTCGATGGTCGGTCCGTTTGGGCGCGCCTCGGGCGTGGATTACGACGTGCGCATGTTTGGCGATGGCGCCTATGCAGACCTGGCCGCGTTTGAGCCCATCGTTGCTACCGACGGCGACTGCTATGCTCGCTGTCAGGTGCGTTGTGCCGAGGTCACGCAGGCCATGGACATTATCAAGGAGCTTGTGGGCAAGATTCCGCACGATGGTATCGGGGGACGCACCAAGCTCACACCGGCCGACGGCGCGCGCGGCGAGGTTGTGATTGAGCAGCCGCGCGGCGAGGCGTACTACTATGTGCGTGGCAACGGCACCAAGAACTTGGACCGTTTCCGCGTGCGCACGCCGACGTCGCAAAACCTGGCGGGTCTGACACATGCGCTGCAGGGCGTGCTCCTTGCCAACGTGCCCATGATTATCCTGACCATCGACCCCTGCATTAGCTGCACGGAAAGGTAGGCGCGGCATGAGTTTACTGACATTTGCCAAGACGGCCTTGGGCTCTATGGTCAAGCAGCCGGTAACGGTGTGCTACCCGCAGGAGGAGCTGACGGCGCCCGAGCGCTTGCGCGGACATATCGTCAATGATATGGACGTGTGCATTTGCTGCGGGATGTGCGCGCGTCGCTGCCCGGCGGCGCGCTCGCGGTGGATCGCAAGGGCGGAACGTGTCGATCGACCCGTATGCTGCGTGGTGTGCGGCGAGTGCATCGAAAGCTGCCCCAAGCACTGCCTGACTATGGACACCTCCCGCACTCCAGTCGCAGCGGACAAGACTCCCGCGGTAGAAACTAAGCCGGAGTAGCGCGAGGACGGACCAAAAAATGGGCCGGTGATTCGCCGGCCCGCATATCGGGGCTTGCCAGTTGTCTGGTGGGTCCCGATTTATATGATGGGGAGATATGGAGGGAAGTTACCCCTGCTTTTTATGGATGCCGGCGATGTGCCGTGCGGTGTTCTTGAGCTTTGCCATCATGCTCGGGTCGGGGCGCGCGGCCTCTCACGCTTCCCGCTCGCGACGTTTCACATACTCGTTTTGGATGGGCCCGCCGTACTCCTCGACAAGGCGTTTGTACCGGTCGGCTGCTCCTTGGACTTCTTCTGCGGTGGGGTGGCCCTTCATGATGCCGCCCACGAGTTTGAAGGGTCCGAATGTGTCATAGCCGCATGCGCCGTAGGTTCCGATATACGTTGCGCGTTGAGTCCTTGCGATTCCCTCGAGATCGCGCGTGTACCATTTGTTTTTGCCGCCATAGGTCATGAGGCCAAAAACCATGTAGCCATCGATCGGCCAAGGGGATGATGCAGATCGGGGTCGCTTACCGTTATCTGCATCGACGGGGTTAATAAAGTAAAGGTGCGCCGCTCTTTTGACATCCTTGATTAGAGCAAAACTACCGGATCGAAAGCTACGCATACACTGGTATTTAATAACAATTACCAGCGGTTATATCATTGATACCAATTGGTATCAATGATATAAAACCTCTACTTATTCAATACCGTTGGGGTATTAATATCGACCGTTTGCTAGCTGCTGGCCGATTGCCAAGGTTCGTGCTGAATGGCTCCTCTATCATGTTTACATTTGCTGGATGCGCCAAGAGAGTTACGTCTGATGACCGTAGGGCGGCGCGGCGCAGATTGAAGAGAAAGGGGAGCGAATGCTCAAAAAACGCTATTTTACCGCCACCGTTCTTGCAATGGTGGGCCTCTTGGGGCTGTCAGCTCCGCCCGCCGCATACGCGGACGGATATGGCAGCGTGGGCGTGAACAAAAAGATCGGTATTATAACTATCGGGAATAATGCGATTTCTAGAACGTTTAGCATCGCAGACGGCAAGCTTACGACTGTCGAGATTAACAATAAGCTTGCCTCGACCAAGCTTGTTCCCGGATCGTGATCCGAGGAATTCGTCATTCAGTCGCTCGCCGAGGCCACGCGTCTAGAGCCGACGGCTGCGCTCACGAGCGTCAAGCCTACGGCGGCAACTGCCGTGGGGTCCTCTGTTGATTCGAGCGAGGGCGCGCTGGCGTCAAAGGCAATCGATGGAGATGCAAGTACCTACTGGGCTTCTTCTGCGGAGACTGCGGGCACGGCAAACCTCGTTGTAGATTTTGGTGGAATCAAAACCATCGCTAGCGTTAGCTATACGCCGCGTCACCACGATTCGGCGGGCTATAACTGCACGGGTCGAGTCAAGACGTACAAGCTCGAGTACCAGAATGCCGACGGTGCATGGGTGACGCTCGTGGAGAATGGCACCATGAAGGATACGGGTGCTACCACTATCACCTTTAACGCCGTGGAGGCAAAGGCGATTCGCCTGACCGGTCTCACCACATACCATTGGCAGTCTTCCAATGAGAATAAATACATGAACGCGGCGGAACTCGACGTACTCGACGCTTCGGGCGATTCCGTTGTGCGCGAGGCCAAGGCTGGACTGTGACGGGAACGTCCGTTGCTACCAACGAAGGCGGCGGATATGAGGCTCTGATCGACGGTGACCTCACCACCTACTATCATTCTCGCTATGGTGCGGGCGAGGGCGACACGAAGAAGCTTCCTGTCGATTTGACGATCGATCGCGGTGAGGGAGCGAACAGCTCCTTCCAGACGGTCGGTTACGCAGGCCGCAACGTCAAGGGTGCCAACGGTACCTTCAAGAAGTTCGCCGTGTATGTCTCGGACAGCAAAGATAACCTGTTCGATAACGCTAACAAGAAGGGCACGTTCTCGGTCGATCTGAGCTCTTCCTATAATGATGATGGTACCTGCAAGATGACCTATTTTGGGCTTGATAAGGCTCAGACCGGTCGCTATGTGGGTATTCGCGTGCTCGAGGCACAGGGCGGCAGCTTCGCCTCCGGCGCCGAACTCGACCTGTATAAGGAGAAGTTCGATACGTTCGAGAGCGGTTCGGGTAAGCCGCAGCTCAAGACAAGCGATCTTGAGCTTGATGGAGAGGCTCAAGTCAGCGATACTTCCGCGACAATCAACGATGTCAAGAAATCCGGCAAGATGCTGACGTTCACCTTCAAGCCGGTGCAGTTCGGTAACGGTTCGGCCACGGTGACCGAGAAGGTCGTCATGTATGATGGCGATCATTTTATGCGCAAGTTCCTCGAGGTCAAATCCGAGGATAAGGACATCCGTTTCGACTATATCGACGGTGAGCATCTCAACGTTAAGGGTGCGGGTTATACCTGGACCATTCCCACGGGCAAGGGCGGCGTTGTCGAGATGACCGAGGCCCGTGCCAACCTGGGCCAGCCTATCTACGTCAACGGCATGTTCATGGGCTCGGAGTTCCCCGAGACCGATACGCAGATCGTTGATAGCCTGGGCCGTATGCGCTACTGGACCGGTAAGAATTTTGCTGATTTTGAGCGCGATGGCCAGCTCACTTCGGATGGCAAGTACGTCTCATGGCAGACTGTTGTGGGCGCTACCCATTCCGACGGTTCGAACAACGATGTAGTCCGAACCGATTTCTACAGCTATATCAAGAGCATTTCAAAGCCGAGCGAGTTCCGTATCCAGTACAACTCCTGGTTTGACAATATGATGCTCATCGACGAGAACAACATTCTCGATTCCTTCAAGGCGGTGGACAAGAACCTCTCCGCCACGCGTGTTCGCCCGCTCGACTCCTATGTCGTTGACGACGGTTGGAATAACTACAACAACACTGAGACTTCGGTTGACCCGGGCCGCTCCGGCACGGGCAAGAACACCGAAGGTTTCTGGGCGTTCAACTCCAAGTTCCCCAACAAGCTCTCGACGTCTTCGTCGCTTGTGGAGAAGCTCGGCTCGAATTTCGGCGTTTGGGTAGGCCCGCGCGGCGGCTATAACTTCTACGGCCAGCTTGCAGACATCATTTCCAAGGCGGGCAACGGATCGGCCGCTGGCGGCTCGATTGACGTCGCAGACCAGCGCTATGTCGATAAGTTCCAGGATCTCGCACTCCAGTGGATGACCGATTACGGCGTTAACTACTGGAAGTGGGATGGATATGCCGATAACGCACAGTACAACGCATTCGCGCAGGGTGAGGGCGTTGTTGGCTACGACGAGAATCACCATCATATGTATGGTGGACCAAACGGTTTCTATCATTCCACCGACTTGTGGGAAAAGTGGATCGTTCTATTCGAGAACGTATGGGGCAAGGCCGATGAACTCGGCATCGACAACCTGTGGGTCTCTCTCACCTGCTATGTGAACCCAAGCCCCTGGTTCTTGCAGTGGTCCAACTCGGTGTGGATTCAGTGCACGCACGACCGCGGTGAAGTCTCCAATTCAACGCTCAACAACAAGATGGACAACATGTTGAGCTATCGAGATGGAGCGTACTACGACTTCGTCAAGAATCACGACTTCCAGTTCCCTCTTTCCAACCTCTACAACCATGACCCGATTTACGGTAAAGAGGCACGGGTATCACGGCGACCTCTATGGACGGAGCGCAGTTCCGCAACTATCTGTACATGATGGCTACGCGCGGCACATCGTTCTGGGAGCTCTATTATTCCGATAGCCTGTTTGACGATGAGAAGTACTTGGTGAATGCTGACTTCCTTGAGTGGGCTGAAGAGAACTTCGATAAGCTTCAGAACGCCAAGATGATTGGCGGCGTTCCGGCCTCGGACGTCAAACTCGGTGGCATTAGCGGTGCGGGAACGCAGGAGGCTTACGGCTTCTCTTGCTTCAATAGCGACGGCGACGAGGGTATCGTCTCGATGCGTAACCCGTCGGCCAGCGAGAAGACCATCACCTTCAAGCTCGATGCCGGTGTAGGCGCCTCGCACGCTGGCACCTTTAAGCGCTCAATCGTAGAGTCCTACACTTCGGACGGAAGCGCGCTCGGTTCTTCGAAGGATAGCTATGCCCAGGGCGATACGGTTACCGTGACGCTCAAACCGGGCGAGACCCAGATTTGGAATCTGAGCCAGAAGGGTGACACTCAGGCTCCGAAGCTCGACACGATGTATGTCAAGGGTGCAAAGAGCCTTCGTGTTCAGGCAAGTGAGCACGTGACCGGTGCTAAGTTCACTGTTACGGTTGACGGCAAGCAGGCCGAATGCAAGAGCGTTGAGGCATCTGCTGATATGCGCACATTTGACATCAAGCTTGTTGACGCCGTGAAGAGCGGCAGCAAGCTTGAGGTTACGGCTGCCCAAGGCCAGGATGCTTCTGGTAACGGCCTCGAGGGAAGTGTCTCGGGTGTCTATCGTCAGAATGGCATCATCGCCTCTGCGGAGACTTCGACCGGCGGAGAGCTTTCGAATGCCAAAGACAGCGTAGAGGGCAAGAACGGCTTTACTGTTGCCACGAGCGTTTCTGACGCGGCATCCTCGACGGTGCTTCTCTCTCAGGGTGAGGAGTGGAAGCTCGGCATCGACAAGGACGGCAAGGCGTACTTTGTCGTTAACGGTACGACCGCTACCTCCGATGTGACGGTTACGGGCGGCAACGTAACGATTGCGGGTGTTCGTGAGAATAACGGCATGCTTAAGATCTATGTTGACGGTGAGCTTGCCGGCAGTGCCTACCTGGGCGCGAAGAATGCCGACCACGCCGTGAACGCCGGTGCGATTACCGCTGGCAACGGTACCAAGCAGACTTCGCTTGCTGTCTACGATCATGCCCTTGGCTACGACGAGGTGCCTACGTCCGCACTGGCGGAGTTGATTGCGACCGTCGAAGCGAAGAAGGATTCGGTGAGCGACGTATCCTGGGCAAATGCCGATATGGACAACCTGTTGGCCCAGGCAAAGGCGGCGCTTAAGGGTGACGCTGCTGCCAAGAAGGCCGCATATGACAACCTTTATGCGGGTTATCTCAAGCTCGTTCCTGCGAACAAGATTGTGAACCTTGCCTTGGGCAAGGTGCCGACGGCTGCTTGGGTCGATGGCGACACGGCCACTCCGGTGACGAATTCTAACGCTTCTCGCGCCCTGACCGTTGCGACCGATGGCAACAATGCAAGCGCAGACGGCTATTGCATCTTTGGCAACGATGCCAAGGAGGCAGGTTCGTACATGCAGGTCGACCTCGGATCTGACTGCGAGATCACCGGAGTGAACCTGTGGCGCTATTGGACGGACTCGCGCACCTACAAGGCAACCGCACTTGTGGTTGCAAGCAAGTCCGACTTCTCGGATGCTCAGGTTCTTTACTATTCGGGCGATAACGACGTGTTCGGTTTGGGCGAGGACCCGAAGGATAATTTGTACGCCGAGACATCTGCGGGCAAGCAGCTCTTCGACGCCTCCGACTCCAAGCCGGCGACGACGGCGCGTTACGTGCGCCTGTACGCCTCCGGTGTCAAGGGCACAGGTACTTCGAAGGAAAACCACGTGGTTGAGCTTCAGGTTTTTGGAATCGCAAAACAAAACGATCCGTACGACCTGAACGGCGAGAACGGTTTGCTTTCCCTGATCGCTCGTGCAGAGACCGCTCAGAAGAATGCCGATTCGTATGAGTCGGTGGAGGGTCTTGTCGATCCCCTAAAGCGCGCACACGACGTCATCGATCGTATCGATGCTGGACAGGATGTGACGTACGGCGAGGTCAAGGATGCCGCCGAGGCTCTCAAAGCGGCGCTTGACGCTCTGGTTGTCAAGGCTCCTGCAAAGAAGGTTACCGTGACGTTTGATGACGGCTGCGGGAATAAGTCTACGGTCGAGCTTGACGAGGGCGGCAAACTGGCCAAGCCTGTTGACCCCACGCGAGAGGGTTATGACTTCGCTGGGTGGTGTATTGACAAGGACGGCGAGCATGCGTTTGACTTCGACTCTGCGGTGAACGCCGACATTACGCTCTACGCCAAGTGGAACAAGCAGCAGTCCGGCGGCTCCGGCTCCGGTAACGAGGGTGGCTCCGGCTCCGGTAGCGCTTCTACAGATAAGGACACCACGGTTCCCAGAACAAGGGTAACAAGAAGGGTACCAAGGTCGATCTCCCCGGTACGGGTGACAGCTCCATGTTCTTCGTGGGTCTTGCACTTTGCCTGGGCATGATAGCCATTGCGGCTTCTCGTTTCCTCGGGCGCAAGCGTAAGGAGTAAGTCCTGGCGACAGGTGCCTACAAGGTGCTTTATGTGGGTGAACGGGTACGGTGCGCAGGCGCCGTGCCCGTTTTTATGCCGGGGTTTGGGGAGCTAAAACGCGCCCATCTGATTCGCCGCCAGCATCAGCTGCGGGGCGTGCTGCCTCTCTCTCGGCACAGTTCTCGATTTGACGAGCGACGATTCTCTCCGGATCGCGGTCCATGACGAGGGTATCGATTTTTTGGCCCGCCTTTTTGAGTCTCCCCCGTTTTCCTGCGAAAACCCTCGTGTCTCAATGTTGGTGAGACATTTGTCTCACGCCCTAAACCGAATCTGGAACGTGTGTCACCTGCCCAAATTGTGTCTCATTTCGTAACTTTAGGCTGATACAAGGTCTAAGACCGCGAGAAGGGAGACGCGATGAGTAGGTACACGAGGGGTCTCTTGGCGGTGATACTGGCCGTAGTGCTAGTGCTGCCGGCTGCAGCATTTGCCATGCTGCCCGAGGCCAACGCCAGGTCCAGCACCGGAATGGACGGACCGACGGTGAGCAAAAAGATAGTCGACCCCGACACCAGTAACCACTGGAAGTTCTGGGCCGGCGGCTATGACGGCAAGGAAGTGACGACTCAAAACGTCGGCCGAATCTGGACCGATAAGACGGTCAAGAAAGTCGAGAGCGGGGATTCGGATTTCCTGACCACGCTGTCAGTCATCTCTTCGACATCCGATACGACGGTTTCCGGCAAGCCACTCGACATCGTGATGGTGCTGGACGCTTCTGGCTCGATGAGTGACCCCATGGGTAAGGGCGACCGTACAAAACGCATCGATGCGCTGAAGACGGCCGCCAATAGCTTTATCGATGCCATCGCCACACAAAACCAAAGCATCGCAGATGCGTCCAAGCAGCATCAGGTTGCCATCGTTAAGTTTGCAGGCAATAAGACTCCTGAGGTTGGAAACAAAACATATCGCGATGGTTGGTTGGGAAGACCCATCTGCAACTACTCACAGACCATGAAGAACCTGACGCCCTGCAAGGGCAAGGACGCGGAGAGCCTTAAGAGTACGATCGACTCCATCAGTCCCGCTGGCGCCACGCAAGCCGACTATGGCTTGCAGCTGGCTGAGGGTATTTCGTCTGATCGCTCGGACGCCAAGAAGATCGTTGTCTTCTTTACCGATGGCTCACCTACAAGCTCTAATGGATTCGAGAAAAAGGTTGCCAATAGCGCCATCCTTAGCGCCAAGAACCTCAAGAATAAAGGTGCCGACATTTATACGATCGGCATCTTTGACGGCGCAAAGCCTAGTGACGACCCCACGGAAAAGCACACAAGCAAAGAGAATAAGTTCATGCATGCCGTGTCGAGCAATTATCCCGACGCAAATTCGTATAAGAGCGATGAGCTTGGCACACGTGCAGAAAACTCCGATTACTACAAGTCGGCAACCAGCGCCTCTGAGCTCGAGAAAATCTTCGAAGAGATCTCGGGAAGCATTATCCAAGCTGGTTACCCGACCGAAGTTCACGGCGGTTATGGCGAGCATAAGTCTGGCTACATTACGTTTACTGACGAGCTGGGTGACTTTATGCAGGTCGACAACTTTACGTCTGTCGTGTACAACGGCGAGACGTTTACTGGCCCGGCAATGAAGGCCGAGGGCAATGTCGATACCTATACATTTACTGGTGCCGCCGCGAACTTGGTTATCACCGTTCAGCATGCCGGAAAGGGCGAGCCCCAGACCGGCGATATCGTAACGGTCAAGATTCCCGCGTCGCTGATTCCGCTGCGCCACTTTAAGATTACCGATGGCGTTCTTACGGTCGACGATACTGAGCCCATCCAGGTGAGCTACACCTCGAGCGTTAAGAAGGACGCACTCGATAACCTGTTTACACCCGATCTGGTAGCGGGGCTCGAGGACTACATCAAGAGCAATACGACCGCCACGGAGAACGATTCCAAGACCGTAAGCTTCTACGCGAACAAGTGGAACGGCGGTGCGCTGGGCGATACGATTGCCAACTTTGAGCCCGCGGATTCCAACCGCTATTACTATTTCCAGAAGCAGACCCCCATTTACATGGATGAAAGCTGCACAACGCCTGCGACGGGCTCGCTGACTGCCGATGGTATCTATTACTACAAGGATGAGTTCGAGGCGAAGGGTACAGACGACAAGGCCGAGCCCCGTACAGCTGTTATTGAGTTTACCGGTGGACATGCCGCGCAGTTTGGGGGCGCAATCGTGTCCGATGCGAGCGGCAACCTGTCGTTTAGTGAGGGAACCGCGCGCCTGGCCTTTATTGACGAGCTTCATACCACCAAGGAGCGCGTGGGCGGCAACCTCACCGGCACCGCGACCGATGTGCTCAATCCCAAGTGGAATAACACGTCTGCCAAGTCGAACGCCACGGAGGTTGACGTTCGCCTGGGCAACAACGGCAAGATTAGCTATAAGTACGATATGACGCCGGCGACGGTGGATACCAAGACTGACTTTGGTCTGACCAAGGTGCTCGAGGGCCGCAAGTGGGCGGATACGGACAAGTTTGAGTTTGGGCTGACGCCCGAGGGCAACGCCCCAATGCCCGCGTCCGCGATCGCGACTGCGACCAAGGGCAACACGGCTATCGATTTCGGTGAGATCACCTACAGAGAGCCCGGCATGTATGTCTACAAAGTCAGCGAAAAGAACGCCGGGACCACGGTCGACGGCATCACCTACAGCGGAAACGTTGCGGAGATTACCGTGACGGTAACGCCCAACAAGAAGGGTGAACTGAGCGCTGAGGTGAAGGTGGTTTGGAGCGAAGCCGACGTGACCGAGTTCAGGAACACCTACGCTACGAATCCTGTTGAATCCAGCGTTACCGACCAGATTGCCGTGACCAAGGTCCTGACCGGGCGCGACCTTACGGCCGGCGAGTTCAGCTTTGAGTTGCGCGAGGTTAAGGGCGAGGACTCCGAGCTTATTGAGACCGTTGCGAACGCCGCCGACGGCAAGGTGACGTTCAGCCCCATCAGGTACACCGAGATCGGCCAGCACACCTACACGCTGCACGAGGTTGAGGGCGACGCCGGTGGTATTGCCTACGACAACACGGTCTACACCATCGTGACGACCATTGCCGACAACGACAAGGGCCAGCTGGTGGCTACGCACGAGCTGAAGGCGCCGAGGGCGTCAAGAGCATTAAGTTCGAGAACGCCTACAATCTGACCCCCAAGAGCTCCAGCGTCACCGACAAGATTAAGGCAACCAAGTCCCTGCCGGGCGCAAGCTCAAGGACGGCGAGTTCTCCTTCGAGCTCGTCGAGGGCGAGGACGACAAGGTTGTCGCCACCGGCACCAACAATGGCGACGGCAAGATCACGATGAGCCCCATCGAGTACACTGCTGCTGGCAAGCACACCTACACGCTGCGAGAGGTCAAGGGCAACGCTGGCGGTATCACCTACAGCGATGCCAAGTTCACCATCGAGACCACCATCACGGACAACGGCGACGGTACGCTCAGTGCCACGTATGTTCTGAAGGACGTCAAGGTTGCCGAGTTCAAGAACTCCTACAACGTGACCCCCGAGAGCTCCAGCGTCACCGACCAGATCACCGCGGCCAAGGTCCTGACCGGGCGCGACCTCAAGGAAGGCGAGTTCTCCTTCGAGCTCGTCGAGGGCGACGAGGTTGTCGCTACCGGCACCAACGACGCCGCTGGCAAGATTACGATGAGCGCTGTGAAGTATGACAAGGCCGGAACGCACACCTACACGCTGCGCGAGGTCAACGGCGGAACCACCAGCAAGGGCATCACCTACGACGGCACGACCCATACCATCGTGACCACCATCACTGACAAGGGCGATGGCACGCTCGAGGCAAAGCACGAGCTGAAGGCGCCGAGGACGCCAAGAACATTAAGTTCGAGAACACCTACAGCGTGGCCCCGCTCGAGACTGAGGTTGACTTTGGCCTGAGCAAGTTCATTGATGGCCGCGGCTGGACGGACGCCGACAAGTTTAGCTTCACCATCACCGCCGCCGAGGGCACCGACGCCCCGCTGCCCGATCCCGCGACCGTAACCGTGGACAATCGCGATGCGAACGACGAAGCATCGCCGCCATCAATTTTGGCAAGATCCGCTTTACGGCTGCCGGAACCTACAAGTACGAGATCCGCGAGAACGCGGGCAACGCGGCCGGCATGACGTATGACTCCCGTGTCGCGACCGCCGAGGTGACCGTGACCGAAAACGGCGAGGGCAAGCTGATCGCCAACGTCACCAAGAAGGAAAACGGAGACTTTACCAACAAGTACCGCACTGAGCTCAATTACACCGCGGCCGGCGGCCTCAAGCTCCAAGACCCTCTCCGGACGTCCCATGACCGAGGGCCAGTTTACCTTTACCGTGACGCCCGCCGACGAGGCTTCGGCCAATGCACTCGACTTGCACGAGGGTGCCAACAACTTTATGTCCCATGCGACGGCAGAGGTGCTGTCGACCGGATTAACATTCTGGCCGGCAAGGAGGTCAAGTTTACGCAGGCTGACGCCGGTAAGACCTTCAAATACACCGTGGCCGAGAAGAACGACGGCAATCCCGGTTACACTTACGACGATGCTGTCCGTACCGTGACGATTGCCATTTCCGACGATGGTGCCGGAACGCTTACCGCTACGACGACCGTCTCCGGCGGATCCGACGTCCCGCTGACCACCGAGTACAAGACCGGTGCCAGCGCGGTCGAGAGCGCTGTGGTCCCGTTTGCCAACAGCTATAGTGCATCGACCGTTAAGCCTGCGCAGATTGTCGCCACCAAGAAGCTGACCGGTCGTCCGATGGCCGACGGTGAGTTCTACTTTGGCATCGCCTACGCGGGCGAGACGGAAGCCATCGAGGGCACTGTTAAGACCACGCTCAATGGTCAGGTGAGCTTCGGTGCGCTGCATTACAACACCGAGATGCTTGCTAATCTGGTGAGCGCCGGGCGTGCCATCCGTACCGACGCGGACGGCAAGCTTGCGTGGACCATCAGCTACACGGCCTTTGAGTACACATCCCCGCTCGCGGCAAAGGGCATTACCGCCGCGAAGTCGAGCTTTAACTTCAAGGTTATCGTCGTTGACAACGGCGACGGCACCCTGACGGCAACGCCCGACTATGATGGCGCCGAGCCTGTGTTCGAGAACGTCTATGGCGCTGAGGCCGTCGATGCCGCACTCGCCGGCACTAAGAAACTCAAGGCCGCCGAGGGTCTGACCCCGGCCGACATCGCGGGCAAGTTCACCTTCACCGTGACTGCCGACGAGGCGGGCGCCCGATGCCCGAGCTCACGACCGCAACCAACGACGCGGTCGGCAACGTGGACTTTGGTAAGATTCACTTTACGCTTGATGACCTCAACCGCGCCCTGGGCGTGATGGTTGACGCTTCTGACGATGCGTCGAGCGACGCCGAGGCCAACGCCGACAAGGCCGAGGTTGACGCTGACGAAGCCGAGCCCGAGCCCGCCCCCACTGCTCCGCGCTCGCACACCTTTACCTACACGGTGTCCGAGTCCGGTAGCGCCCCTGGCGTAACCAACGATGCCAACGTCACGCGCAAGGTTTCCTACACCGTGACTGATGACGGCGCCGGACATCTGAGCGTCGTGCGCAACGGCGAGGACGGTGCGGACTTCACGTTCACCAACACCTATGGTGTGGTGCCCACCGATTCTTCCGTGACCGATCAGGTCACGACGGTCAAGCGTCTGACCGGACGCGACCTTGCAACTGGCGAGTTCACGTTTGAGCTGCTCGAGGGCACCAAGGTTGTCGCTAGCGGCACCAATGACGCCAACGGCACCGTTACACTGAGCTCGATCCACTACGAGGCGCCCGGCACGCACGCCTACACGCTGCGCGAGGCTTGCCCCAACGCGCTCGGCCTGTACAAGGGCGTCACTTATGACAGCACGACCTACACCGTCGTGACCACCGTCTCCGACAACGGCGACGGCACACTGACCGCGACGCACAAGCTCGAGGGAACCACCGAGTCGGCTGGCTTTACCAACAAGTACCACGCCATGCCCACGCAGGTTTCCATCGGCGCCATCAAGGTGCTCGAGGGACGCGAGCTCAAGAAGGACGAGTTTAGCTTTAAGCTCGTTGGCGAGGACACCGAGTCCACCGTCACCAACGATGCCGACGGCAAGATCAACTTCGACAAGTTCGAGTACAACGAGCCCGGTACGTACGTCTACACCATCAGCGAGGTCAAGGGCGACGAGGCCGGTATGACCTACGACAAGTCCGTCTTTACCGCGACGGTCAACGTGGTCGATGACGGCGAGGGCAACCTCAAGGCGAGCGTCGCCTTTACCAAGGGCGACAAGAGTGCCGAGGGCATCGTGTTCAACAACATGTACAAGAAGCCCGAGACGCCTAAGCCGGCGCCCGATCCTGGCACGCCCAAGACCGTGACGAATATCGTTAAGACGGTTACGCGCTACCTGCCCACCACGGGCGACCAGCAGGCTGCCGCACTGCTCATGGCATTTGTCATCGCCATGGCCGGCGTCGGAGCGCTGGTTTGGGGTATCCGTAAGCGCTAGGCACGATGACAGCGCCCGGGGCCAAAAGGCCCCGGGCGGCCGGCGGGAGCCAAAACATAGCCCCCACCCCACCCCCAGCCGCCACGGAGGTATCTCCCTCCTCCGTGGCGGCGCTTTTGTGCGCCGGTTTCGTGGCGAGCGGTTCCGGCTGATCCCTTGGGGACGGAGGAAAACGGATCATTTTGGTCCCGCGAGGCTTGCGGAGGCACTCGTGCAAGGCCGCCCGAACAAAACTATGCCGGTTTACGGGGCCGGATTCCGAATCCCCAACCATACCGAAAAGCGTGAAAATAAAACCGCAGGTAGACGAGCTGTCATTTTGCAGAAAATGCGGGTATGGATAGGGGTCCTGAGTTTAGCCCCGTAAAACGGCATAGTTTTGAAATGGTATTAAATCGGTGGCAGCCATTTTGCTATGCCTGGGCGGTCGGCCGCTGGTGATTATCCCTGCAGGTAGGCGATGGCGATCTGTGTGCGGTTGCGCAGACCCATTTTTGCCAGAATCGAGCTGATGTGGTTGCGCACGGTGCCTTCGCCCATATAGGCGGTGGCGGCGATCTCCTTGTTGTCGAGGCCGCGGGCGATGAGCTCGGCGACTTCGAACTCACGGTCGGTCAGGCTGGCAAAGGCGGCGGGCCGGCGGGGCATGCCCGCCGCGGCACCCGCCCCATCAAAGTTGATGTCCTCGATCGCCTTACCCTCGAGCACACGTTTGCCGTCCATGACCTGCGTCAACGCCGGCGGAATGGCGGCGACATCGGTTTTGATCAGGTAGCCGCGGGCGCCCAGTTTGAGCGCCGATACAATGTACTCGTCATCCGAGAATGTCGTCAGAAACACGACGCGTGCCGCGGGGTCGCGCTCAAGGATCTCGCGTGCCGCCGAAAGTCCGTCACGCCCCGGCATCTGGATGTCGAGCAGCGCGATATCGGGCGCGTGCTCGGCGTAGAGCGCCATCGCATCGTCGCCGTTGGCGCCGGTGCCCATCACTTCGATCTGCGGCTGGGCGCCCAGGATAATCTTGAGCGAATCGACCACCAAGCGGTCGTCGTCGACAACGATGAGCCTCATCGGCCCTCATCTCCTTGCGGTTTGGGAACGGTGACAAACACACGCCAGCCGCCGCCGCCGG
>ENA-OQBT01000822-OQBT01000822.1-human-gut-metagenome-genome-assembly--contig:-NODE-822-length-16167-cov-3.470387_pt1 | contig 16167 bp, 20 predicted proteins | sample MGYA00242749_ERZ504557 | MGnify/ENA primary metagenome ERZ504557 (study PRJEB26092, sample SAMD00036243) | human gut metagenome | host: Homo sapiens | study: EMG produced TPA metagenomics assembly of... | reverse complement strand
TCCTGCAGTACGCCGAAAAGCGGTATATATCAAATATTATGTGCAGAAAGAATCAGTGAAATGATCTGTTCTGCATCACAATATGAGATATCTTTACTGAAGATACCATCAGGTATCAGTCATCATAGGAGATGTGAAGAATCTCTTTCATATGTTCGATAGGCATTGGTTCGCCTGTCCATAACTCAAATGCAGCGGAACCCTGGAATAACATCATTCCCAGACCATTCATTGTCTTACATCCAACTTCCTTGGCCATGGAACGCATTTTTGTTTCCAGAGGAGAGTAAGGAACATCAATAACGATCAGCTCAGGACGGAAGTAAGACTTGTCCGGAACAACGGACTGGCCTTCCAGTGGTTTCATTCCCACACCTGTAGCATTGACAAAGATAAAACTGTCATCCATCTCAGCTTTCAGTTTATCAAGATCTGCCAGATCATAAAGAACTGCATGGCAGGATGTCTTTGTGTTGATCTTCTCTACTGTGGATACTGCACGATCCCAGAATTCATCCTTGCGGTTAAAGATTGTGATCTCGGCAACGCCGTCCAAAGCAGCCTGGATCTCGATAGCAGTGGCAGCACCGCCTGCACCGACGATAGTCATTTTCTTTCCGATCACATCAATATCATTATCTTTCAGGGCAGACATAAATCCGATACCGTCAGTGATATGACCTGTAAGATGACCGTTGTCATTTACGATCGTGTTAACTGCACCGCATAATTCTGCTGCAGGAGAAAGCTTATCCAGGTATTTTCCAACCAGAGTTTTGTTTGGCATGGAAACATTGGATCCTCTCATTTTCAGAGTACGGATTGCTTTTACTGCATCCTCAATTTCATCTGCGCCAACTTCGAAAGCAAGGTAAGCGTAGTCATACCCGAGTTTTGCAAAAGCCTCATTCTGCATTGCAGGAGAGCTGGAGTGACGGATCGGGTAAGCCATCAGACCGATTAATTCAGTATGTCCGGTAATTCTTTCAGCCATTATAATATCCCCTTTCGTATTTTGTTGTAAAGGTTTTTATTAAAGGTATCCCATCTGAGTCAGTGTATTAAGGATATTTCTTCCTTCCAGAGTTCCGTCGATGATCCTTCTTGCACGTTTGCTGTCTCCGATGTTCAGGATCTCAATATCATCAGAAACAAAAGCATCGGAAAGCTCTGCGAAAAGCTGTCCCTGAGCTCTCATACCAAGACATACGAATCCGTAGTCAAATGGAAGCTCACGTTCACCTTCTGCATCTTTTACAAGGAAAGAGCTGTCTTTTACTTCCTGAAGAGCTGTCTTTGTAAGCTGGGCCACATGATGTTTCTTCATCTGGTCCTTCGTGTCATTCTTTGTAACAGGATCCAGGTCACGTCCGATCTGATCCATCATCTCCACAATAGAGATTTCAGCATTTCTTGCTGCAAAGAATTCCACAACATCAAGACCAACAGCACCGCCGCCACAACAACAACCTTCTTGCCTGTCATATCTTCCGGATAGTCATTGATGTGATTGATCATTCCCAGGATAGAAGCAACCTTGCTGCCTTCTTTGTCAATGCGGTCGTGAAGTCCCCTGATCGGAGGAAGCAGTGGTGCGGAACCTGTGGAGCTTACGATCAGGTTCGGATGGAACTTGCGGATATTTTCCGGTGTTCCTTCTGTGTTTGTGAAGATATAAAGATTCTCAAGCTGCTCTGCTCTGTGAATCAGATAGTTCGGGAAATCAGCCAGACGCTTCTTTGCAGGAATCTTAGAGATCACAGAAGCAAGACCGCCAAGAGTCTCACCTTTTTCCAGGAGGAAGGTATTACAGCCTACTTCTGCGGCTGTACAGGCAGCTTCCAGTCCGGCAGTACCGCCTCCGATTACTACAACATTACAGTTTTTGTTCACTTTCTGATTCTTATAAACATCACCTTCCAGAACAGCCGGGTTTACAGTACAGCGGATCGGACGGTTAAAGCCGATTCTGTTTCCTGCACATCCGATGTTACAGGAGATACATTTGCGAAGGTCACATTCTCTGCCTGTAGCTACTTTGTTCACCCATGCAGGTTCTGCGATAAGACCACGTCCCATACCGATCAGGTCTGCATCGCCGTCAGCGAGGATCTGCTCAGCAACCTTCGGGTTACGGATATTTCCCATGGAGATACATGGCTTGCCGAATTTCTCTCTGACAGCTTTAGGCATATAGGAACGCCATCCGTCTTTCATGTAGTTGGCATCGATCTGATACTGGATAGAACCGTTTAAACCGCAGGAAACATCGAAGATATCAACTTCATCCTGAACATATTCCAGATATTCAAGAGTATCCTCAAGAGTGTTGCCGCCTTCCATCAGCTCATCTGCGCTGAGACGGAGCATGATCGGGAAGGAAGGTCCGACCTGTTTTCTTACTTCTTCAATGACCATACGGCAGAAACGTGTTCTGTTTTCCACAGATCCGCCGAACTCATCTGTACGTTTGTTTGTAAGAGGAGAGAGGAACTGGCTGATCAGATAGGAATGTCCCGCATGGATCTCTACTGCGTCAAAACCTGCAGCCTGGGCTCTTTTTGCAGCCTCGCCGTATTTCTTTACAATGTGATGGATTTCTTCCACTGATAACGGACGCGGGATCTCTCCGCCTTCTTTGGACGGAACATCAGATGCGGAAACCGGCTGCATATTTGTACGTGCGGAAACAGCGGAAGCACCTGCGTGGTTGATCTGGATCGCAATACAGGTACCATATTTGTGGATCTCTTCACAGAATTTGTACAGACGCGGCAGATAGTTGTCGTGGTCAATACGAAGCTGAGTAGTTCCGTTGGAACCCTGCGGAGAATCTACGCTTGCATTCTCTACGATGATCAGACCTGTGCCGCCTTTGGCACGCTCTTTATAATAATTAATGTGAAGAAAACTCATTTCGCCGTTCTGTTCCCCGTAATTGGTTCCCATAGGCATCATAACGATACGGTTTTTGATAGTCATATTTTTTACTGTGAGTGGTGTGAAAATATGCTGGTAATTGCTTTTCATTACGTCTTTCCTCCTGAAATTTTCTGTTGTATCTATAGCTGTTCAGTGCTTTAGCTGTGGCCTGAATTTCTTTGATGTGTTAATTATATAATGGGATAATCCGTAAATCTAATTGATAATTCGTGCTATATAATAAAAAACATCTATGGTTTTCCGTGCACTGTCCGCGTACTGAATGAAAGCATTCGCAACTGCATCCACAGCATGGGAAAATCCTGCTGAACCTGTATGACTATAGCATTTTTTCACCGAGCTGCGCTGAGACTTTTATACTTGTGCAGTCGGATTCTCAGACAAGTGAGTGGTATAGTCACCTCAAACACGCTCTGGTGTGCCGACAAGTTGATTCTTGAAACAATCTTGCAGGATAGAAATAAGAAATTCAGACGCAGGATTGTTCGAGAAATCAACTTGTCGACACACTGGTTTGCGGGAGAGGGTGAAATACAGGACAATACAAAATAACCGTAATACCCTCTATTAAAATAGGAAGAAATGCTCAAAAAAACAAAATTTGGAGAAACCTGACAAATTTTTCTGCTATATTTTTAACGAAAATGACAAATAAATGTTGAAATTTTCTGCTGAAAAAGGTAAAATTAAAATCGGCTAAATTTTTGGGTTAACTTTTAAATATTCTCATAAAGATGGAGGGCAAACAAGAATGAGTAATGCAACACAAAGCTTAGCAGGCACAAGAATTACTTCTTTGCTTGACGCAAACAGTTTTGTCGAAATCGGACAGGGTGTAACAGCCAGATCCACAGATTTCAACATGACTGCAAACAAGGCACCATCTGACGGTGTTATCACCGGATATGGTGTGATCGATGACAAACTGGTTTATGTATACAGCCAGGATGCATCTGTATTAAACGGTACTGTTGGTGAAATGCATGCAAAGAAGATCACAAGACTTTATGATCTTGCCATGAAAACAGGCGCTCCGGTTATCGGACTTGTTGACTGTGCAGGTATCCGTCTTCAGGAAGCAACAGACGCACTGGAAGCTTTCGGACAGATCTATCTGAAACAGACATTGGCATCCGGTGTGATCCCGCAGATCACAGCAATCTTCGGAACATGCGGCGGTGGTATGGCAGTTATCCCGTCCCTGACAGATTTCACATTCATGGAATCCAAAAAAGGAAAAATGTTCGTCAACACACCAAACGCACTGGAAGGAAACAACACAGACAAATGCGACACAGCAGCAGCTGATTTCCAGAGCAAAGAGACAGGTGTGATCGATGGCGTTGGTACAGAGGATGAGATTCTTGGCCAGATCCGTTCCTTAGTATCACTTCTTCCTTCTAATAATGAAGACACAGACAATTACACAGAGTGTACAGACGATCTTAACCGCGTATGCGCAGATCTTGCAAACTGTGCAGGTGACACAGCAATCGCACTTTCCCAGATCGCTGACAACGGTGAATTCTTCGAGACAAAAGCAGACTATGCAAAAGACATGGTTACAGGCTTTATCCGTTTAAACGGCGCTACAGTAGGTGCTGTTGCAAACAGAAGCGAAGTATATGACGCAGAAGGCAAGAAAACAGAAACATTTGACGGAAGCATCTCTGCAAGAGGCGCAAGAAAAGCAGCAGATTTCGTGAAATTCTGCGACGCTTTTGATATTCCGGTACTTACACTTACAAACGCAACAGGCTTCATGGCAACCTTATGCAGCGAGAAGATGATGGCGAAATCCGTAGGTGAACTGGTAGCTGCATTCGCAGATGCAACTGTTCCGAAGGTAAATGTGATCATCGGCAAAGCTTACGGTACAGCTTACGTGGCAATGAACAGCAAATCTATCGGTGCAGACCTTGTATATGCATGGGATAACGCAGAGATCGGTATGATGGATGCTTCCCTGGCAGCCAAGATCATGTACGCAGATGCAGATGCTGCTGAACTGAATGAAAAAGCTGCTCAGTACAGAGAGCTTCAGAATGGTGTTGCTTCCGCAGCAGCAAGAGGCTATGTTGACACTGTGATCAGCCCGGCTGACACAAGAAAATATGTAATCGGTGCATTTGAGATGCTGTTCACAAAGAGAGAAGATCGTCCGTCTAAGAAACATGGAACGGTCTAAGCGGGGTGACGCATATGAAAATGATCAAAAAATAACTTCTGTATTCATGACATTTCTCGTAATGGCTGCGCTGGTGATTGGCAGCACCTCTGTGGTATTTGCCGCAGATAAGGTTGATGATACTGTTAAGTCCACACTGGTAACTACAGCAGAAGGACTGACAGATGCCATTGTCCAGCTTAAAGATGAAGAAATCGAGAATTACATGAGTTCAGGAGATGACTTTACAACAAGTGCCATGCAGTCCTGGCAGACATCCAAGGATGAACTTGGCGCAAAGAAGGAAAGCAATGGTGAAACCACTGTAACTTTCAAAGATGATCAGTACACAGTTACTGTTCCTCTTAAATTTGAGAAAGCAGATGCAAACTTTGTATATGTCTTTGACTCACAGGGAACACCGACTTCCATGTCTGTAGATGTACAGTATGGTATGGGCAAGACTCTTCAGAGAGCAGGCCTTAATACTTTGATGGGTATTGGAACTGTATTCGTAATGCTGATTTTATTAAGCCTTCTGATTTCTCTGTTCAGATTTATTCCGAATCCGGAAGCAAAGAAAGCAGCAGAAGCAAAAGCAGCCAAAGCTGCAAAAGAGGCAGAGGCAGCAGCCATCGCACAGACAGCACCTGCACAGGCAGAAGAGAACCTTGCAGATGACGGAGAGCTGGTAGCTGTTATCGCAGCAGCCATCGCAGCAGCAGAAGGAACTACAACAGACGGCTTCGTAGTTCGTTCCATCCGTAAAGTAAAAAGAAATAGAAGATAATTGTCATTTATTTAGGAGGATTTTAAAATGAAAAGCTATACAATTACAGTAAATGGTACAGCATATGAAGTAACTGTTGAAGAAACAGGAAGCGTATCCGCTCCTGCAGCAGCTCCAAAAGCAGCACCTAAGGCTGCACCTGCAGCAGCTCCGAAAGCAGCAGCTCCTGCAGCAGCGCCGGCGCAGTAAAAGTAACTGCTTCCGTACCTGGCAAAGTTGTCAAAGTAGCAGCAAGCGTTGGACAGGCAGTAAAAGCCGGAGACAGCGTAGTTATTCTTGAATCCATGAAAATGGAAATCCCTGTAGTAGCTCCTCAGGATGGTACTATCGCAAGCATTGATGTTGCAGAAGGTGCCTCTGTAGAAAACGGAGATACTTTAGCAACAATGAACTAAGACGGGAGGTAGTCAAATGTCTTATGTAACAGAAACATTGTCCAACCTGATTCATCAGACAGCATTCTTCAGTTTGACATGGGGCAATTACCTGATGATCGCAGTAGCCTGCGTATTCCTTTACCTTGCTATCAAGAAGGGATTCGAGCCGCTTCTGCTTGTTCCTATCGCATTCGGTATGCTGCTTGTAAATATCTATCCGGACATTATGGCAAACCCGGAAGATATGTCTAATGGTGTAGGTGGACTTCTTCATTATTTCTACATCCTTGATGAGTGGAGTATCTTACCATCCCTGATCTTCATGGGTGTAGGTGCCATGACAGACTTCGGTCCGCTGATTGCAAACCCGATCAGCTTCCTGATGGGTGCTGCAGCACAGCTTGGTATCTATGCAGCTTACTTCCTTGCAATCTTCCTTGGATTCAACGGAAAAGCAGCGGCAGCTATCTCCATCATCGGTGGTGCTGATGGCCCGACTTCCATTTTCCTTGCAGGTAAACTTGGACAGTCTGCACTGATGGGACCGATCGCAGTGGCAGCATATTCCTATATGTCACTGGTTCCGATCATCCAGCCGCCTATCATGAAACTCTGCACAACAGAGAAAGAACGTAAGATCAAAATGGATCAGCTTCGCCCGGTTTCCAAACTGGAGAAGATCCTGTTCCCGATCGTTATCACAATCGTTGTCTGCCTGATTTTGCCTACAACAGCTCCGCTGGTTGGTATGCTCATGCTTGGTAACCTGTTCAGAGAGTGCGGTGTTGTAAAACAGCTGACAGAAACAGCTTCCAATGCCCTGATGTATATCGTAGTTATCCTTCTGGTACATCCGTAGGTGCTTCCACAAGTGCAGAAGCATTCTTAAACGCAGATACTCTGAAGATCGTAGTTTTAGGTCTTGTTGCATTCGCAATCGGTACATTCGGCGGATGTATGCTTGGTAAACTGCTCTGCAAACTGACTCATGGAAAGATCAACCCGCTGATCGGTTCCGCAGGTGTATCCGCAGTACCTATGGCAGCCCGTGTATCCCAGAAAGTGGGTGCAGAGGCAGATCCTACAAACTTCCTTCTGATGCACGCAATGGCCCGAACGTTGCCGGTGTTATCGGTACAGCCGTAGCAGCCGGAACATTCATGGCTATTTTCGGTGTATAATTGAATGAAATGAGTTCCCTGCTTTTATTGCGGATGCAATAAGCAGTGGAACAGCTATTCGATATAGAGCCACAGGGTATGACAACTGTCTGAACCCTGAAGTAATATTGGCTGAGTTATTGAGAACAAAATGATCAGTAACGAACAAACTATAAAGGAGATTTAATAATGGCAGAATTAGAGAAAAAACCTGTTAAAATTGTGGAAACCATTCTCCGTGATGCTCATCAGTCCCAGATCGCAACACGTATGACCACAGAACAGATGCTTCCGATCGTAGATAAACTTGATAAAGTCGGCTATCACGCAGTAGAGTGCTGGGTGGTGCAACATTCGATGCATCCCTTCGTTTCCTTCATGAAGATCCATGGGAAAGACTTCGTAAATTACGTGACGGCTTCAAAAACACAAAACTTCAGATGCTTTTCCGTGGACAGAACATCCTTGGATACCGTCCATATGCAGATGACGTTGTAGAATACTTCGTACAGAAATCTGCTGCAAACGGAATCGACATCATCCGTATTTTTGACTGCCTCAATGACCTTCGTAACCTGCAGACAGCAGTAAGCGCTGCAAACAAAGAGAAGGCTCATGCACAGGTAGCTCTTTCCTACACATTAGGAGATGCTTACACACTGGAATACTGGACAGACATTGCAAAACGTATTGAAGATATGGGCGCTGATTCCATCTGTATCAAAGATATGGCAGGTCTTCTCCTTCCAAACAAAGCTACAGAGCTTGTAACAGCATTAAAAGAAACAGTTAAGAATCCCGATCGACCTTCATACACATTACACCTCAGGTGTAGCTTCCATGACTTACTTAAAAGCAGTAGAAGCAGGTGTGGATATCATTGATACAGCAATGTCTCCATTTGCACTGGGAACATCCCAGCCTGCAACAGAGGTTATGGTTGAGACATTCAAGGATACACCATACGACACAGGATTGATCAGAAGCTTCTCTCCGAGATCGCTGACTACTTCCGTCCGATCCGTGACGAAGCTCTTGACAGCGGACTGCTCAATCCGAAGAACCTTGGTGTTAACATCAAGACTTTACTGTACCAGGTACCGGGCGGTATGCTCTCCAACCTGACTTCCCAGTTAAAAGAACAGCACGCAGAAGACAAATTCTACGATGTTCTCGAGGAAGTTCCGCGTGTACGTAAAGACCTTGGTGAACCGCCACTTGTTACTCCGTCTTCACAGATCGTTGGTACACAGGCTGTATTCAACGTACTTATGGGCGAGAGATACAAAATGGTTACAAAAGAAACAAAAGATATCCTGTTAGGAAAATACGGCGCAACTGTAAAACCGTTTAATCCGGAAGTACAGAAGAAGTGCATCGGCGATGAGAAACCGATCACATGCCGTCCTGCAGACCTTCTTGACAACGAGCTTGAGAAACTTGAGAGCGAAATGGCTCAGTATAAGGAACAGGATGAAGACGTATTAACATACGCACTGTTCCCACAGGTAGCTATGGACTTCTTCAAATACCGTCAGGCTCAGAAAACAAAAGTTGACGAGAAAGCAGCTGACAAAAAGAACGGAGCATATCCTGTATAATTGATCAGTAATTAAATATGTCCAAACGAAAAAAGGAGCTTGCGTAAGCAGGCTCCTTTGCGTTATTATGAAAGAATATGATACCCGGGAATATAATGTGCCAATGGGTATATGCTGCCAGTGGTACATATCTATATTGATCTTAGTGAAGCGGAAACGTGGAACTATGATGAAATAGACAATCTGCAGGGTAAAATAAATACAGGAGAATATTCCATGAGCAAAGTTATAATAATCGGCGGCGGAGCCGCCGGAATGATGGCAGGGGTTTTTGCAGCCCGTAATCATCATGAAGTTCATATATTAGAGAAGAACGAGAAACTGGGAAAGAAAGTCTTCATCACAGGAAAAGGCAGATGCAATGTGACAAATGCCTGCGACACAGAAGAACTCTTTCCTGCAATGATGAGCAATCCCAAGTTCCTCTACAGCAGTTTCTATTCATTTACCCCTCAGGATGTAATGGAGTTCTTTGAGAAAGCAGGTGTCCCTCTGAAGGTAGAGCGTGGAAACAGAGTATTCCCACAGTCTGACCATTCTTCAGACATCATCCGCGCTCTGGAGCGTGAGCTGAAGAAAGCAGGAGCAAAGATTCATCTTCACACTGCTGTGCAGGAAATCGTAAAGAAACCTGTAACAGATTCGGCAAATACCCTGGAATCAGAAGCTACATTAACAGAATCAGGATCTAGTGCAGGAAAAGGCAGAAAAGGAAAAAAATCACCTGACATACCGCAGGAGAAGATCACAGGAGTCATCCTTACAGATGGAACCTTCATGGAAGGAGATGCAGTCATCGTGGCAACCGGTGGATTCTCTTATCAGAGTACAGGCTCCACAGGTGACGGATACCGCTTCGCAAGAGAACTGGGACTGAAAGTCACGGACATTGCTCCCTCCCTTGTGCCATTAAAGACAAAAGAAGACTATGTCCCTAAGCTTCAGGGACTTTCCCTTAAGAACACAGGACTCACCATAAAGAATGGAAAGAAAGTACTCTATGAGGATTTCGGAGAGATGATGTTCACCCATTTCGGAGTCACAGGCCCCATGATCCTCTCCGCCAGTGCCCACATCGGTGCAAAACTGGCAAAAGCACCAAACGGCGAACTGTCCGCATATCTGGATCTGAAGCCTGCACTCACCAGAGAACAACTGGATGCCAGGATCCTGCGTGAATTTGAAGCAGGACCAAACAAACAGTTCAAGAACGTGATCGGCGTACTTTTCCCGTCATCTCTGACTCCGGTAATGCTGGAACTGGGTGGAATCCCCGCAGAGAAGAAAATCCACGACATCTCCAGAGAAGAACGCCAGCACTTCATTGACCTTATCAAAGCCTTCCCCTTCACAATCACAGGAATGGGTGAGTTCAAAGAAGCCATCATCACCAGAGGCGGCGTCTCTGTCAAAGAGATCAATCCCGGAACAATGGAATCAAAGAAAATCTCAGGTCTTTACTTCGCAGGCGAGGTACTGGATCTGGATGCAGTGACAGGTGGATATAACTTACAGATTGCCTGGTCTACCGCATATCTGGCAGTACAGGCCATACAGTAAGCTGCTTACTATAGAAACAACAGAAACAAGCAGATGATGAGTACCGTGTATGCGAATTATATCTATGATTCGGTTATGAGCAAGTAGCGAAGCGGATTGAGAATATCTGCTTGACTGATTAATAAACATTAATAATAAAACAGAGAAAATTTGTTTGAATAATAGAAACAGGAGGAACCACGAAAATGGGATGTAACATAGCCATCGACGGACCTGCAGGAGCAGGAAAGAGCACCATGCAAGAAAGAAGCGAAAGAATTATCATTTATCTATGTAGATACAGGAGCCATGTACAGGGCAATGGCTTTATATCTTTTGAATCATGGCGTAAACGGAGAAAATCAGGAAGAGATCGAAGCCGTATGTTCCGGCGCTGACATCTCCATCGAATACAAAAACGGAGAACAGATTGTTATCCTCAACGGAGAGAACGTAAATGCTATGATCCGCACTGAACAGGTAGGAAACATGGCATCCAAAAGCTCCGCAAACCCGAAAGTCAGAGCCCACCTTCTGAAACTTCAGAGAACTCTGGCAGAGAAAAACGACGTAGTCATGGACGGCAGAGATATCGGCACAACCATCCTTCCAAACGCAGAAGTAAAAATCTACCTCACAGCAAGCGCAGACACCAGAGCAAAAAGAAGAGCACTGGAATATGAACAGAAGGGAGAATCCTTCGACCTGGACCAGATCCGAAAAGACATCATCGAGCGCGACGAACGCGACATGAACCGCGAAATCTCCCCTCTGAAACAGGCAGACGACGCAGTGCTCGTAGATTCCTCGGAAATGGGAATTGATCAGGTTGTAGATGCTATTCTTGATGTGTATAATAAGAAGATACAGAAATAACGGTCAGGCGGACAGATTATCTGTTTCAGACTACGCTATTTGCCCGTCAACTACCTATCACCTAAAATGGTGCTGCATCATAGGGTGGTTGACAGCACCCTTTACAGACAAGATATACTCATCTGTAACTGTAAACTTCCCATGCTATACAGCAAACATTCTTTTACGGGTAAGGAAAGGATTTATTTATGAAAGTTAAAGTAGCAGAGACAGCAGGCTTCTGCTTCGGCGTCAAACGTGCAGTGGACAAAGTCTACGAGCTGATCGACACAGAACAGAAACCAATCTTCACTCTGGGTCCGATCATCCACAATGAAGGCGTAGTAGCGGATCTGGAAGCCCGTGGCGTCCATGTTATCGCAGAAGCAGACCTGGATTCCCCGGATGACACCCTGCAGAACGGAACAGTAGTCATCCGCTCTCACGGCGTAGGTAAACCCATCTACGATAAGCTGAAAGAAAAAAACATCTCTTATGTAGATGTGACCTGCCCCTTCGTCCTGAAAATCCACAGGATCGTGGAAAAAGAAAGCCTTGCAGGAAACCACATCATCATCATCGGCGACAAAGACCACCCCGAAGTACAGGGCATCTGCGGCTGGTGTCAGGGGCCGTACACGGTGATCAGAAACAAAGAAGAAGCCGAAGCATTTGTACCCCCAAAAGGCAAAAAAATAAGTATTGTGTCCCAGACGACATTTAATTACAACAAATTTAAAGATTTAGTTGAAATTCTTTGCAAAAAGAGGTATGATAATAATGTTTTAAATATTCTCAATATTTTAAACACTATTTGTAATGCTACCGAAGAACGGCAGAGAGAAGCAAAAAACATAGCCGGAGAGGTAGACACTATGCTGGTCGTAGGCGGTCGGCACAGTTCCAATACTCAAAAGCTGTTTGAAATATGTAAAAAGGAATGTGGAAATACTTACTATATACAAACACCTGTAGACTTGGATTCTGAAATGTTCCAATGCAGTAGTTGTGTAGGTATTACAGCAGGGGCTTCCACCCCAAAGAAAATTATTGAGGAGGTTCAAGAACATGTCAGAGTTAAGTTTTGAACAGATGCTGGAAGATTCCGTAAAGACTATCAGAAATGGAGAGATTGTACAGGTACTGTCATCGATGTAAAAGAAGATGAGATTATTCTGAATATCGGTTATAAAGCAGACGGTATTATCACAAAGAACGAATACTCTAACGATGCAAGCCTTGTACTCACAGATGCTGTTCACGTTGGAGACACAATGGAAGCAAAAGTTCTCAAAGTAAACGATGGAGAAGGTCAGGTTACTCTTACTTACAAGAGACTGGCAGCAGAGAAAGGCAACAAACGTCTTGAAGAAGCATTTGAGAATCAGGAAGTATTAAAAGCTCCTGTAACTCAGGTACTTGACGGCGGACTCTGTGTAAACGTAGACGAAGCAAGAGTATTCATTCCTGCAAGCCTCGTTTCCGACACATACGAGAAAGACCTTTCCAAATATGCAGATCAGGAGATCGAATTCGTTATCACAGAATTCAACCCGAGAAGACGCCGCATCATCGGTAACCGTAAGCAGCTTCTTCTTGCTGAGAAAGCAGAGAAACAGAAAGAATTAATGGAGAAGATCCATGTTGGCGACACAGTTGAAGGAACAGTTAAGAACGTTACAGATTTCGGTGCATTCATCGATCTTGGCGGAGCAGACGGACTTCTTCACATCTCCGAAATGTCCTGGGGCAGAGTAGAGAACCCGAAGAAAGTATTCACTGTTGGCGATAAAGTTAAAGTTCTTATCAAAGAGATCAACGGAGAGAAGATCGCACTTTCCCTTAAATTCCCGGAAGCAAATCCATGGCTCACAGCAGCTGAGGACTTCGCTGTAGAAACGTAGTTAAAGGTAAAGTTGCACGTATGACAGACTTCGGTGCATTCGTAGAGCTTGCACCTGGTGTAGATGCACTTCTTCACGTATCCCAGATTTCCAGAGAGCATGTTGCCAAACCTGCAGACGTACTGTCAATCGGACAGGAGATAGAAGCTAAGGTTGTTGACTTCAACGGCGAAGACAAGAAGATCAGCCTGAGCATGAAAGCTCTTGAGGCACCGGCTGAGGAAGCTACAGAAGAATAATCAAGAGAATACTCATAAATATTCAGAAACCGGCTTTGTATGAGGATGATCATACAGAGCGGTTGATTGTTTTTTCAGATTACGAATGTGGTCAGCAGCTACAGGAGCATCAGAAATGCTGCAGACAGTCAGGAAGGAATTATAGGATGTCCATAAAAGGAATTTATGATATACACTGTCATATTGTACCCGGTGTAGACGATGGAGCCACAGATATAGGAGAAACCGTAAAATTACTCCGGATGGAATATGAACAGGGTGTGCGGACGGTTATTGCAACTCCCCATTTCCGCTTTCGGATGTTTGAAACACCTGCGGAGAAAGTCAGAGAGCAGTTCAGACTGGTGGAGAAAGCGGCATCAGAGATCAGCCGGATCTCCATGTGTATCTGGGATGTGAGTTTCACGCCAATATGGAGATGCTTCCCATGCTCAGAGAACAGAAAGTAATGACAATGGCCGGTTCGCGGTATGTTCTTACAGAATTTTCCCATAACTCGGAAGAAAGCTATATACGGGAACGTCTCGGTGCATTGCTCTCCGGAGGATATAAGCCGATCATGGCACATATAGAACGTTACGAAACCACACGCAACAGTCTGGATTTTGTGGAAGAACTGGCAGATATGGGTGTCTATATGCAGATCAATGCAGACAGCATCACAGGAAAAGACGGATTTTTTACTAAACGGTACTGTAATAAAATCATGAAAGACGGACTTCTTCATTTCGTTGGATCAGACTGTCACAACAGTGCAAAGAGGAGCAGCAGGATTGGAGAGGCATATCGTATGGTTTCAGCGAAATTCGGGCAGGACTATGCAGATGAACTGTTTATTCATAATCCTGCAGAAATTCTGAAACAGAAACAAAAACATGAGGCTACAGATTGACTTTTTTTATTGGCTGATATACAATAAAATCGGTTTATGTCAATTTTGCTGTTTACTTTCAGAAATACATAAGACAGAATATTACCTGTGAACAGTAATGTACAAAACTATAAAGAAAAAAGGGAAAAGGAAATTATCAGATGTTAGACAATTTGAACAGTAACTTTGAGAGCAGCAAAGCACAGAGACCCGATGCAAATGATGATGAAGTCGAAATCGACTTACTGGAAATATTTTATGCGCTCAAGAAAAAAATCCTTCTGGTACTGATGGTTGCTCTTGTCGGAGGCTGTATTGCAGCAGCATATACGCAGTTTTTAATGACACCGATCTACAGCTCCACATCCAGTATCCTTGTACTTTCGAAAGAAACCACACTGACATCACTGGCGGATCTGCAGTTAGGTGCCAGCCTGACCAGTGATTATACAGTTCTGATCACAAGTACCCCTGTGATGGAACAGGTGATTTCAGATTTGGATCTGGATATGACTGCAGAACAGCTGAAAGGAAGCGTAAGTATCAATAATCCTACAGATACCCGTATCCTTGAGATTACTGTCAATAATACAGATTCTAAAATGGCAAAGAAGATCGTAGATGAGATTGCGAATGTTTCTTCATCCTATATTGCGATAAAATGGAAGTTATTCCGCCAAAGATTATTGAAGTTGGTAAGATTGCTACTGTAAGAACTTCTCCAAGCGTAAAGAAGAATGCAGCACTCGGCTTCTTACTCGGTTTCCTTGCATGTGCGGCAATCGTGGTTGTATACGCTGTAATGGATGATACTATTAAGACAGAGGAAGATATTGAGAAATACCTGGGAGTTTCTGTTCTTGCCAAGGTTCCTGACAGAAAAGATTTTATAAATTCGAAGAACAGGAAATCAAAGAACAAGAATAAGAAGCACCATTAAACTGATGGAGGAATCTGAGCAATGAAGAAACTCAATTTAACAGATAAAAGAAATCCGGATTATTTTTACAGTGAGGCGATCAAAACTCTGCGTACCAATATTCAGCTGTCGGGTCAGAGCATAAAGACAATTCTGGTTACAAGCTGTTATCCAAACGAAGGTAAGAGTGATATAGTACTCAGTCTTGCCCAGGAGCTTGGGAGCATTGGCAAGAAGGTTCTCCTTCTGGATGCGGATATCAGGAAGACTGCATATGCCGGACGACTGGGTGTGGAAGAGGAAGTGAAAGGTCTCTCACAGCTTCTGAGCGGTCAGGTGGGATTACAGGAGGTTATTTATTCTACAAACTTTCCGAATATGGATATCATATTCGGAGGTCCAAATGCACCGAACCCGTCAGGACTTCTCAGTGAGAATATCTTTAAGGTATTCTTAAAGGAAATCAGAGAATATTATAATTATATCCTGATCGATACACCGCCTATCGGAACAGTAATTGATGCGGCAGTGATCGGAAGATGCTGCGATGGTGCAGTCTTTCTGATCGAACCGGGAAATGTCAGGTACCGGGACGCACAGAAAGCATTTAAACAGTTGGAAAGAAGCGGATGCCGTATTCTTGGAGCTGTTATGAACAAGATAGATACCAGTGATGACAAATATTATTCTTCTTATTATAAGCATTATGGAGAGTATTATCGCAGAAGTGACGAAGAAGCCAGATTAAATAATACGGGCTGTTATCTGGCAGTAAGACAGAAACCATGATTAATGATAAAGG
>ENA-OQBT01000821-OQBT01000821.1-human-gut-metagenome-genome-assembly--contig:-NODE-821-length-16177-cov-2.192835_pt1 | contig 16177 bp, 21 predicted proteins | sample MGYA00242749_ERZ504557 | MGnify/ENA primary metagenome ERZ504557 (study PRJEB26092, sample SAMD00036243) | human gut metagenome | host: Homo sapiens | study: EMG produced TPA metagenomics assembly of... | reverse complement strand
ATCAAAAGTTTATAGAAGAAAATGGTAGGAAATTAATTTTTATTATTTTTAAAACCTATTATTAAATGGGACAGGAAATTATTATATTGAAGCACGAACGAGAGATAATAAAAGAACAGATATTATCATTGATTATAAAGGAAAACAATTTGTCATTGAATTAAAAATCTGGAGAGGTAATGAATATAACCAAAGAGCCAGACAGCAGATTTTTGAATATCTGGATTATTATCAAAAGGAAGAAGGTTATTTGCTGAGTTTCAATTTCAATAAAAATAAAGAAACAGGAATAAAGAAAATCGAATATAAAGGAAAACATATTATAGAAACAGTTGTATAAATAAATAACAGGAAGGGGAAAGATTATGTATAAAATCAGCAATTTCAGTGATAACGACGATGTAAAGATCATCGACAAATCAGGACCATTTGAAGTCATCGAATACCAGAGAGACTTAAGTGTTATGCCAGAAGATGCTCAGTTAGCATTTTTTGCAGCCAGATGAATGTAAGAAAACGTCAATTGAAATGTGAATTATCCAGAGGAAATGTAACGATTCAGTCAGGTGCCATGCAGTGGATGGCAGGAGATGGTCTCTGCGACAACAGGAATTAAAGGAGCAGGAGATTTCTTATCCAAGACGATCCGTGGAAAGGTTACAGGAGAATCTGTGATCAAACCAGAATATACAGGAGATGGAACTCTTGTTTTAGAACCTACATATAAACATATCATTTTATTAGATCTTGACGAATGGGGAAATTCGATCGTATTAGATGACGGATTGTTTTTAGCATGTGAATCTATGTTAAAACAAAAAGCAGTCAGAAGAAAGACATTTTCTTCTGCATTTGCAGGTGGGGAAGGATTTTTCAATCTTGGGTTAAAAGGAAGTGGAGTTGTGTGCATAGAATCTGATTGTCCGAGAGAAGAATTAGTTGAGATCACATTAGAAGATGATGTTGTAAAGATTGACGGAAACTTGGCGATCGCATGGAGTGGAAGTCTTGATTTTACGGTAGAACGAGCAGGAAAATCTTTGCTTGGTTCTGCGGCCAGTGGAGAAGGATTGGTTAATGTATACCGTGGAACAGGAAAAGTATTATTAGCACCAGTTGGGAATCAGGCGATGAAACCACAACAAGTGATAGAAAAAGAGCCAGTGATCGTCGGTGACGATGACGAATAGAAGAAAAAATAGATGAGGAAATAGCATTTGTTACGAAAAAATAAACAACAGATGCTATTTTTTTGTATGATTAACTCGACAATAAAAAAATGGTGTCGTATAATAAGTAGTGTTACGTTAATCAGTTAAAGTGAAAGAGTAACAAATAATACGAAAGAAGCAGCAGAACAATGAAAATTCTAGTATGTATGAAACAGGTACCGGCAGGTACTAAAGTTGACATTGACCAGAAACAGGGGCAATGAAGCGTTTATCCGGGGAGACAAGAACGAATCCGTATGATTTATTTGCCTTGGAAGCAGCATTACAATTAAGAGAGAAAGTAGGAGGAAGTGTTACAGTTCTCACCATGGGACCTCCACAGGCTGAGGAGATGATGAGAGATGCGTATACGATGGGAGCAGATGATGCAGTCATTTTATCTGACCGCAAGTTTGCAGGAGCAGACGTGCTTGCAACATCTTATGCACTATCTCAGGGAATCACTGCGATCGGAGATATAGATCTTATTATTTGTGGAAAGCAGACAACCGATGGAGATACCGCTCAGGTTGGGCCAGCGATCGCAGAGCATTTAGGAATCCCACATGCAGCATGGGTGTCTGAGATCGTAGATGCAGACAGCGAGTCTATTCAGGTAAAACAGGATTTAGTCAGTGTATCACAGACTTCAAAGATTCCATATCCATGTCTGATCACAGTTGACAAAGACATGTGTGTACCAAGATTACCATCTTATTTACTGCAGAAACAGTCCAAAGACCGCCCAGTGAAGATCATGGCATTTGAAGATATGCAGATCAGAACTTAAGCAAATATGGACTTGTCGGATCACCAACCGCAGTAGAGAAAATGTTTGCACCGCCAGAAGTAGAAAAGCAGGTTTATTTTGACGGGGATGCAAAAGAAAAGACAAAACAATTATTTGACGTATTAGTGAATAAGAAAGTGATTTAGGTGAGATGACATGGAACTAATAAAATTTGATGCAAAACGCTGCAGTCTATGTGGTAAATGCGTGGAAAAATGTCCGTTTGGGGCATTAAGTTTTGAAGACAATGGGATTGTTGTCGGGGACACTTGCCGAATGTGTGGAATGTGTGTCAGACAATGTCCGGAAAAAGCGATTAGCTTTGAGCAGAAAGCAGGATCATTTGATAAAGACAAATGGAAAGATTTTTTGATCTTTGTAGAACAAGAACGTGGAGACATTCATCCGGTTGCATTTGAATTGATCGGTGAAGCAAGAAAGATGGCTTCGAAAGTAAATTTTAAAGTCAAATGCGTGATCGCAGGTGGAGCAGGAACCATTGAGAATGCACATAAACTTCTAGACTATGGAGTTGATCAGGTCTTTGCATATGAGGATGAATCCTTAGAAGGATTCAGAGCAGACTGTTATACAGATGTTGTTGCAGAATGTATCGCAGCACAGAAGCCAAGTTCTGTCTTGATTGGGGCAACAGCACTTGGAAGATCATTAGCCCCAAGACTGGCAAACAAGATTCCATACAGGATTAACAGCTGATTGTACAACCCTTGATATTAAGTCAAACACAGACATGGTACAGATTCGTCCAGCATTTGGTGGAAATATCATGGCTCAGATTTCTATCACAAAATCAAGACCACAGTTTGCAACTGTAAGATACAGAGTTATGGATGCGGCACAGAAGGTTGAGAGCACAAAAGGAGAGGTTATTGTCTGTTCAGTGAAGGAAGAGATGAAACAATCTTCGATCGAGATCTTAAAATCTGAAGTGATCGAGAAGACAAAGAACATTGAAGATGAAGATGTCTTAGTTGTAGCAGGACGAGGGGTCCGCAATGAAAAAGATGTGGAAATGTGTGAAGAATTAGCCAAAGCTTTAGGTGGACAGTTAGCATTTACAAGACCGATGATCGAGAATGGTTTTGGGGATGTTGCACATCAGGTTGGATTATCTGGAAGAACTGTTCGTCCAAAACTGATCATTACTTGTGGAGTTTCTGGTGCGATTCAGTTACATCTTGTATGACAGGATCTGAATGCATCGTAGCGATCAACAATGATCCAGAAGCTCAGATTTTCAATGTGGCACACTATTGTATCGTTGATGATCTGTACAAAGTCGTTCCATATCTGACAGAATTAGTAAAAGAACAGAAAGGGGACGAATAAGATGCCATATCCATATAAGAAGATGACCCAGGAAGATTTTGATAAGATCATTGAGATCACAGACAACGAACGTGTATGGGTCGGCGATGAGATCGCAAAAGAATATTACAAAGACGAGATGCCGGAATATGGAGTATTTCCACCGGAATTATACGTGGAAGTATTGAATAAAGAAGAAGTTTCAGAAATCATGAAATATGCTTACGAGCAGAATATTCCAGTTGTCTGCCGTGGGGCTGGAACAGGACTTGCAGGTGGAGCAACTTGTAAATACGGTGGAATCATGTTATCTGTGATGCGTATGAATAAGATTTTTCCAGTGGATCACAAGAACCAGACGATCACGCACAGCCAGGAGCATTGTTAATTGATATTCAGGCGGCAGCTAAAGAAGAAGGATTATTCTACCCACCAGATCCAGGAGAAAAAACAGCTTCTATCGGTGGAAATGTCATTACCAAGCAGGTGGAATGAAAGCGGTAAGATATGGTCTTACAAGAGACTTTGTCCGTTGTATTGAAGCAGTTATGCCAGATGGTTCCATCATGAATTTCTCATCCAATGTCGTAAAGAATACAACAGGATTTGATGTGAAAGATTTAGTGATTGGTTCTGAGGGAATCTTATGTATTTTGACGGAAGTTACGTTAAAGTTATTGCCTGCACCAACATGTTCAAGTACATTGGTTATGCCATTTAGAAGCTTGGAAGAATGCGCTGATATGGTGCCAAAAGTATTAGATCTGCCATTTGTTCCAACAGCGATTGAATTTTTGGAAAGAGAATTGATCGATATTGTAGAAAGAAGTCTACATAAACTGTTTCCAGTGAAACACGGAGAAGCGGTATTGATCGTTATGTATGATGCATCAAGCAAAGAAGAACTTGATCGTGCAGTAGAAGCAGCTGCAGAAGCTGCATTAGAAAATGGAGCTTTAGATTGTAATATCGCAGGAACGCCAGAACGTGCGGCATCTGTGTGGGAAGTACGAGGAGCAATTCTTGAAGGAATGAAGGCAGATTCCGTTGCACAGGAAGAATGTGATGTTGTTGTTCCAAGATCAGAGATTGCAGAATATGTAAAACAGGCAAAGAAGATTGCATCTGCACATGGAATCCGCGTAGAGCCATGTGGTCATTGCGGAGATGGAAACATTCATACCGAAATGCTTCGTGGACCAGAGATGAGCGATGAGGAGTGGAAGAAGGCAACCCATGAATCATTAACAGAATTATATGCATTATCAAAAAAACTCGGTGGACAGTTATCTGGAGAACATGGAATCGGAAATGGACGTCTTGATTTCTTAGAGGAATTTGCGGGACCAAGAATGATCGAACTATACAAGTCTATTAAACGTGCATTTGATGATAAGCTGATTTTGAATCCAGGAAAAATGATCAAGATCGATGAAAACTAGAATATTAGACTACATTAAGAGAAAAGAGAGGACGACAAAATGAGCGGCAAAAAAAGTTTACTAGTTGACAAGAGTAAGATGCCTCTTGCCATGGGAATCGCATTCGTGGCATTTACGACACAGTTCGGAGGTGGATTTGCTTCTGGAGCACAGATTTATCAGTATTTTATCAACTACGGAATCTGGTGTCTGTTAATGCCACTGATCACACAAGGATTATATGCATTATTTTTCTGGTATGGAATGCGTTATGCATACAAACATAAAACATATGATTACAGAAGTTTTTCTGACAGTTTATATGGAAAGACAAGACCGATCATGTCAAATCTATATGAAATCTGTTATCTGATCATGATCGGAACGGCATCCGCTGCAGCATTTGCAACAGGCGGATCAACACTTCAAATGCTATTTGGAATCCCATACTGGGTATGTACATTGATCATAGCAGCATTTATTTTTGTGATCGCACTCTTTGGAACAAGTGTCGTAAGAAAATGTGCATCTACTTTAAGTGTACTGATCTTGATCGGATTAGTTCTTGTATTAGTACCAAATATCATCGTACAGTGGGATGCGATCACAGCAGCAATCTCTAACTTAGTATCAGGAAGATGCCTGTGATCTCTGGAGAAAGCGGAGCTTTTGGACCAGCTTTATATTCTGCAGTTTTATATTTCTTCTTCCAGTTAGCATCTGTATCTGTTATGTACCAGCATATGGAACCTGTGACAGATAAGAAGCAGATCAACAAAGCAGCCATTGAGATTTTTGTATTTAATTTCTTTGCAATGGAATTATCCATCATCGGATTATTAGCCGTTGCATACGCAGCAGACCTTGTAACAGCAACAGTTCCTATGTTAGTTTTAGTACAAAATGGAGCATCTTCAGGATTATTAACACCGATCATCTCTGTTTTGATCATCCTTGGATCTATTTCAACGGCGGTAAACATGATCTCTGGAATCGTAACAAGATGTGTCAATGCAGTAGAGCGTCGTATGAAATCTGAGCAGGAAAGACAGAATGGACATTTAGTAAGAAATGCCATTGCAACACTGATCTTTACATTTTTAGCATTTGCGATCGCACAGTTTGGATTGTTGGCTGTTGTAAAACAGGGATATGCGTACCTTGGATATGCAGCATTTATCACATTGTTTGTTCCATTTATCATTCATGTGATCGTGACAAAGGGAAAAGAGATTTAAAATTTATTTTTGGGGAAAGAATTTATTATGAAAAAGTTAGGGTTAACGATATTTCCAAGAAAGGCAAGAAAAATAAGCTAAAAATTAAAAAAAGCAATAAAGTACGAAAATAGAAACTTGCTTTTTAGAGAAACTTGCTATATACTTATTAAGTTATAAAAACAGGGAGCTTGTTAAACAGGCTGAGAGGAAAGTAAAACTTTCGACCTTTGAACCTGATTTGGGTAATGCCAACGTAGGAAACGAAGATGATAAGTCGCGAACATACGGAAAGTTACAAAATCAGTAGCTTTCCGTTTTTTTCGTATGATAAAGGATTCCTATTATGGAAGAATTTACAATGATACGAAACAATGCGGTCAACTGGGAGCACCACTTTTGATCGCAATAGAAAAATAATGCATAAGAGAGAAAAGGAGAGATACTTATGAGAACAGCATTATCAATCGCTGGAAGTGATTCCAGTGGAGGCGCTGGAGTTCAGGCTGACTTAAAGACCATGACAATGAATGGTGTATTTGCAATGAGTGCGATCACAGCACTGACAGCCAGAATACAACCGGCGTAACAGGAATATTAGAAGCAGATCCAGAATTCTTAAAGAAACAGATCGACGCAGTTTTTGAAGACATCAGACCCGATGCAGTCAAGATCGGGATGGTTTCCTCAAGCGGACTGATCAAAACGATCGCAGAAAGATTACAGCATTATAAAGCGGAAAATATCGTTGTTGATCAGTGATGGTAGCAACAAGCGGATCACGATTATTAGAAGAAGATGCCGTAGATACATTAAAGAAAGAAATTATTACCGATCGCTACGGTAATTACACCGAATATTCCAGAAGCTGAGATTCTTTGTGGAATGGAGATTCACACAGAAGAAGACATGGTAGCGGCTGCAAAAGCGATCTATGAAGATCTTGGATGCGCAGTGTTATTAAAAGGTGGTCATAATATTAACGATGCAAATGACCTTTTATATACAAAAGAAGAAGTTTCCTGGTTTAAAGGAAAAAGAATCAATAACCCAAATACACATGGAACAGGATGCACTCTTTCAAGTGCTATCGCAGCAAATCTTGCCAAAGGTTTTGACCTTAAGATTTCTGTACAGCGTGCAAAAGACTATATTTCAAGAGCATTGGCAGATATGTTGGATCTTGGAGCTGGAAGCGGACCAATGAATCATGCATTTGATTTAAAAGATGAATGGAAAGAGGAGGCATAAATAAATGGGAAATAGAAGAACATCAATTTTTGAAAACGGACTGATCTGGTTTGGAGCCGGAGTGTCCTTGGCAGAAATTTTAACAGGTACATATTTCGCATCCTTAGGATTTTCTACAGGATTATTAGCAATCATCATTGGACATATCATTGGATGTGGTATGATGTTTTTTGCCGGATTTATCGGTGGAAAGACAAGAAAAAGTGCAATGGAAACGGTAAAAATGAGTTTTGGATCAACGGGAGCTTTGTTATTTGCAGTGTTAAATATCCTGCAGTTAGTTGGATGGACAGCGATCATGATCTATGACGGATCATTAGCAGCAGCAGGAATCTTCAATATTGCGAACTGGGTATGGCCAGTCATTATCGGAGGATTGATCATTATCTGGATTTTGGTAGGAATTGAAAATCTAGGAAAGATCAATACGGTTGCAATGGCAGCATTATTTATTTTGACATTAGTTTTAAGTTTTATTATTTTCGGACATGGTTCATTAAAGCCGGTTGCAAATGATGGATTAACTTTCGGAGCAGCTGTAGAACTTGCAGTTGCCATGCCATTATCATGGCTGCCACTGATCAGTGACTACACAAGAGAAGCTAAAGAACCAACGAAAGCAACATGGGCAAGTGTGATCGTTTATGGATTGGTCAGCTGCTGGATGTATGTGATCGGTATGGGAATCTCTATCTTTACAGGAGAATCCGATATCGCACAGATCATGGTAAAAGCAGGACTTGGAATTGCAGGATTATTAATTATCGTATTCTCAACTGTAACAACAACATTCTTAGATGCTTGGTCTGCCGGAATTTCCAGTGAATCCCTATCTAAGAATATCAATGGAAAATGGATCGCAATCGCGGCAACAGTGATCGGAATGATTGGGGCAATTGTTTATCCGATGGACGATATCACAGATTTCTTATATCTGATCGGATCAGTCTTTGCACCAATGATCGCTGTACAGATCGCAGATTTCTTTATCCTTCATCAGGATTTCTCAAGAAAATCTGTATGTATTCAGAATATGATCGTATGGGTAGTTGGATTTATCGCATATCGCTGGCTGATGGGTGTCGATACGATCCTTGGAAACACACTTCCTGATATGGTGATCACGATTGTTTTAAGTGTGATCGTAAGTTTATTGTTTGGGAAGAAGAATGATTAAGCCCTTTATAAATTTCTTAGTTATGTAGGTACAAATGCAATTTATACTTTTGACACTTACATCATATAATAATAACATATAATACCCTATAAGATATTTCTATATCCTGTAGGGTATTTTTTTGATTGAAATCTATTGACAATCAAACTCACATTTCTTATAATCATATTATTCCTATTAGAATTATATGAAATACAACGAAGAAGGTGACAGACATGAAAGAGATATTATGCTTTGGAGATTCCAATACATATGGATTGATCCCAGGTACAACAAGAAGATATGACAGAGAAACAAGATGGACAGGAATTTTAGCAGAGAAGCTTTACGATAAAGGATATCGAATTATAGAAGAAGGATTATGTGGAAGAACCAGTGTATTTGACGATGCGACAAGAGATGGAAGAAATGGAGCAAAAGTACTTCCAATGCTCTTAGAGACATACGCACCACTTGACCAGGTGGTTTTAATGCTTGGAACCAATGACTGCAAAACATATAACCATGCAAGTGCAGATCGCATCGGAAAAGGAATCGAAAAACTGATCCAGCAGATCAGAAAAGCTGATCCAGCGATCGATATTTTATTAGTATCTCCGATCGAATTAGGAGAAGATGTATGGAAACCAGGATTTGATCTTGAATTTGACCAGCATTCTGTGAAAGTATCCAAGCAATTAAAACAGACTTATTTAAAGATTGCATGGAAGTACGGATGTGATTTCCTTGCAGCAAGTGATGTACCAAGCCAAGTAAGGCAGATATGGAACATATGAATGAAAAAGGACATAAAAACCTTGCAAAAGCAATCGAATCATTCTTGTAGAAAAGGAAAGAAATCATTCAAACAATTATGTAAATGTGGTATGATAAGACAAATGTGGTATTTTATAAGGATTCACATAATAAAAGAAACAAAATGTTCAGAAAGGAATTTTACATATGGAAACGATCAATCCACAGGAATGGAAACAAGACCTGCCAGCATTTAAAGAAAAGACAGACCAGTTTTATGCAGGAGAACTAAGTAAAGCAGATTACAAAGGATTTTCCGGTGGTTACGGAAGTTATGCACAGAAAGATGGAAAAGCAAGTATGATCCGTCTTCGTATGTCAGGTGGCCATTTAACAAAAGATAAATTAAAATTTATCGCAGACAGTATTAAAACATATAATGTAGATAAAGTTCACCTGAGACATGTCAGACGATTCAGTTACATAACTTACAGCCAGAAGCAATTTATGGAATCATGGAAGGTGGATTAGATCATGGTATTGTCACAATGGGTGGAGGTGGAGATTTTCCACGTAATGTAACCGTATCTCCATTGTCAGGTGTTGAAAAAGGAGAATATTTTAACGTTCTTCCATATGCCGAAGCAGCTGGAGAATATTTGATGACATTTATCAAAAAAGAAGTTATGCCAAGAAAATTAAAAGTTGGATTTTCAAACGGGCCAGCTAATGAGACACATGCAACATTCCGTGATCTTGGATTTGTGGCAAGGGAAGATGGAACTTTGATGTTTACAGTGCTGGAGGACTTGGTAACAATGCGAGATTTGGACTGAAAGTTGCTGAGAATGTACAACCAGAGAAGATTCTTTATTATATTTGTGCAATGAGAGAAACATTTATTGCACATGGAAATTATAAACAACGTGGAAGAGCAAGAACGCGTTATATGCAGGAGACTTTAGGTGAAGAAGGATATATCAAAGCTTTCCATGAGAAATTAGATGAAGTTTTCGCATCCGGACAGGATCTTGATCTTCATGTAGAAATTTCTGAAGTGAAGAAACAGGGAGATGGAAGTAAAGTATCTGGTAAACGAGTGATCGATCAGAAACAGGAAGGATTATATGCAGTTTCTTATCACCCATTCGGTGGCTGTCCAAAACCTGAGAAATTAGGAGAGATCTATGATGTGATCAAAGATATGGATGAAGTGGAAGCAAGAATTTCACCAGATGAGACAATGTACATCATCAATCTGACAGGAGATGAAGCAAAGAAAGTTTTAGATGCGACAGATGATGGTGCAGAAACGTTGTTTGAGACATCTGTATCTTGTATCGGAGCAACGATCTGTCAGGTTGGATTAAGAGATTCTCAAGGATTATTACACAAAGTGATCGAAGCAGAAAGAGAAGCTGGATTAAAGGATGGTTCACTGCCTAAGATTCATATTTCTGGATGTATGTCTTCTTGCGGAACACATCAGATCGGAGAGATCGGATTCCACGGAAGTATGAAAGTAATTGATAAAGTTGCTCATTCTGCATTTGTACTTCATATCAATGGATCTGATCTTCAGGGAAAGAGAAGATGGGAGAAGAATGTTGGATCATTTTAGAAGAAGATATTCCACAGTTCTTGGTAAAATTAGGACAGGCAGTTGAGAGTGAAGAACTTGACTTTTCACAGTGGAATTTAAAACATCCAGAAGGAATCAAGGAAATCGCAAAAGAATATATAAAATAGGACACAGAGATAATGGCATATTTTCCAATGTTTGTACAACTAAAGAAGAAAAAATGTCTAGTGATCGGCGGTGGTAAGATCGCACTTCGTAAGATTGAAGTTTTAAAAGATTTTGAAGCAGATATTACCGTGATCGCACCAGAGATGATAACACAGATTCGGCAGATCGATCAGATTTGCCGAATCTTTCGAACGTTTATGGAGAAAGATTTTAATGAGGCAGATTTTGTGATCGCAGCAACCGATGATCAAAAAACAAATCATGAGATCAGCCAGATCTGCAGACGAAAGAAGATTCCTGTCAATGCGGTCGATCAGAAAGAAGATTGCAGCTTTATTTTTCCATCCTATGTAAAAGAAGGAGAAGTTGTCGCTGCATTTTCAAGTGGCGGGCAGAGTCCGTTGATCACACAGTATTTAAAAGAAAAGATCAAACCAGATTTGAATAAAGAATTAGGACAACTCGCACAAATCTTGGGAAGTCTGAGAAAGCTTGCAAAATCATGCATTGTCACAGAACAGGAACGAAAGGCATTTTATAAAGAATTATTACAAATCGGATTAGAGGATATTGATTCATTGGAAGAACAACGAATCAGTGAAATCATTCAAAAATATATATCAGAGTGAAATCGAGGAACAGTAAAAATGGAACGTACAAGAAGATTAAGAACAAGCAACTATATGAGAGATATGGTAAGAGAAAATCATGTGAGAATTGACGAATTGATCTATCCATCTTTGTTACAGAAGGAGAAAATATCAAACATCCTGTAGAATCTATGCCAGGGATTTATCAGTATTCGCTGGATCGTTTATCAGAGGAAATTAACAGGATCAAAGAAGCGGGGATCAAAGCAATTTTAATCTTTGGAATCCCAGATCATAAAGATGAAGTCGGAAGTGGTGCATACGCTGAAGATGGAATTGTGCCAAAGGCGATCCGCCAGATCAAAAAAGAGTATGAAGAACTTTTGATCATTGCGGATGTATGTCTTTGTGAATACACATCTCATGGACACTGTGGCCTTGTGAAAGACGGAGTGATCTTAAATGATGAAACACTTCCGCTTCTTGCAAAGGCATCTGTAAGTTATGCAAAAGCAGGGGCAGATATCATTGCGCCAAGTGATATGATGGATCTTCGAGTGAAAGCTATTCGTGAAGCTTTAGATGAAGCAGGATTTGTATACACACCGATCATGTCTTATAGTGCCAAGTTTGCGTCAGGATACTATGGACCATTTCGTGATGCAGCACATTCTGCACCAGGATTTGGAGATAGAAAAACATACCAGATGGATCCAGCAAATGGACAGGAAGCTCTAAGAGAGATTGGGGAAGACATCGAAGAAGGAGCAGACTTGATCATTGCCAAACCAGCACTTGCTATATGGATATTATGAAAGAAGCATCTATGAAATACAATATTCCGATCGTTGCATACAATGTAAGCGGAGAATATGCCATGGTAAAAGCAGCTGCGGCCAATGGATGGATCGATGAGAAAAAGATCGTTATGGAAAATATGGTCGGATTAAAACGTGCTGGTGCAAAGATGATCATTACATATCATGCACTTGATGTTGCAAAATGGCTGAAAGAAGAGGAAAGATAAAATGAAAGATACAAGATCAAAAGAATTATATGAACGAGCAAAAGTACATATTCCGGGAGGGGTAAACAGTCCAGTTCGTGCATTCCGTGCGGTAAATCGTACTCCAAGATTCATGGAATCTGCAAAAGGAGACCGTATTATTGATGCCGATGGAAATGAATATATCGATTATGTATGTTCATGGGGACCTGGAATCTTAGGACATGCTCATCCTCAAGTCATCAAAAAAGTCATGGACTCTTGTGAAAACGGTTTGACTTTCGGAGCACCAACAGAGAAGGAAGTGATCCTTGCAGAATTGATCAGTGAATTGATCCCGTCTATGGAAGTAAGCCGCCTGGTAAGTTCTGGAACAGAAGCTGTTATGAGTGCGATCCGTGCAGCCAGAGGATTTACAGGGAGAGATAAGATCGTTAAATTCCGCGGATGCTATCATGGACATTCCGACAGTTTGTTAGTAAAAGCAGGATCGGGAGCACTTACAACATCTGTTCCAGACAGTGCCGGAGTTCCAAAAGATGATACGAAGAATACATTAGTCGCAGAATACAATGACAAAGATTCTGTACAAAAACTATTTGATGAAAATAAAGATCAAATCGCAGCAGTGATCGTAGAACCGGTGGCAGCTAATATGGGATTAGTACTTCCAGAAGAAGGATTTCTCGAATTTTTAAGAGAGATCACAAAAGATCACGGATCATTATTGATCTTTGATGAGGTTATTACAGGTTTTAGGTTATCTCTAGGAGGAGCACAGCAGTATTATAATATCAAGCCGGATATCACAACACTTGGAAAAATTGTTGGTGGAGGAATGCCGATCGGTGCGTATGGCGGAAGAAGAGAAATCATGCAGATGATCTCTCCAGATGGGCCAGTTTATCAGGCAGGAACATTGTCAGGAAACCCAGTTGCAACAACGGCAGGAATTGAGACATTAAATATCTTAAAAAATGATCCGCAGATTTACGAAAGACTAGAGCAAAAAACAAGAAAACTTGCTGATGCAGCAAGAGAAGCAGGAAAAGGACATATTTGTGTTAATCAGATTGGATCTTTAATGAGTGTATTCTTTACAGACCAGAAAGTCAGAGATTTTGAAAGTGCTGTGACATCCAATACAGAACAGTATGCAGATTATTTTGGATATTTACTAGATCGCGGAATTTATATTGCACCATCTCAGTTTGAGACAATGTTTATTTCTAACGCACATACAGAAGAAGATATTGAGAAAACATGTAAACTTGCAGGAGAGGCTCTATGCAGTTGGATTTCTAGGAATTGATTATAAAAATGCAGATCTTACCATTCGTGATGAAATTTCATTTACGGATCAGAAGAAGCTTGAATTTTTTCATAAAGCAGAGAAAATCGGAGTTGAACAGGTGATGATCTTATCGACCTGTAACCGCAGTGAGATTTATTATTTTTTTGATGATGAACAACAGATCAAAAAAATACAAAATATATACTGTGATATGTTCGATAAAGCAGAGATCGAGCAATATATCAGACATTGCGAAGAAGACAAAGCAGTTTCTTATCTGTTTCAAGTAACCGCAGGATTAGAATCTATGGTACTAGGAGAAGATCAGATTCTTGGACAGGTAAAAGATGCCTTGGATTTTTCAAGAACCATGGGATTTAGCAAGAAAGAACTAAATAAAGTCGTAAGAGATGCTATTACTTGTGCAAAAAAGGTAAAAACAACGTTTAGAATAAGTGAGAAACCAGTATCTGTTGGATATATCGGAATCTGTGAATTACAGAAAATATGTGATATCAAAGACAAAATGGTCTTGGTGATCGGAAGCGGAGATACTGCAGTTCTTGCACTTCGTTATCTGCAGGAATATGAAGCAGGCAAGATTTATTTATGCAGCCGAACACTGGCACATGCAGGAAATGTTCAGAAAGAGTTTCAAGAGATTGAGATCATTCTTACGAACAAAGATATGAGATCATGAAACAATGTGATATTGTAGTATCTGCAACATCAGCACCACATGTGGTTGTAAAACAAGAATATTATACGCCAGAAAAACAAGTTACATTTTTAGATCTTGCAACACCAAGAGATATTGATCCAAAACTTTCAGATGACTCAAAGGTAAATCTGATCAATTTAGATACGATCAAAGAGATTTCTAAAGCAAATCAGTCAGAACGTGAAGAACTTTGCAGACAAAGCAATACGATGATCAGCAAAGCAAAAGAAGAAACGATGCAGTGGCTGTTTCAGGCACCAATGGAAGAAACAATTCGTTCTTTGCAGGAAAAATGTACAGAGATCGTGGAAGATAGTTATTCATATTTATCAAGAAAAATAGATTTTGGAACAAGAGAGCAGAAACTTCTAAAGAAGGTGTTAAATGCATCCTTGCAGCGCATGATCAAAGAACCGATTCAGGAATTAAAACATTTAGAAACAAGACAGGAACAAGCAGATTATAAGAAGATGGTAGAACAGCTTTTTGGGATAGAGACAAAGAAAGGAAAATGACCTATGAAATATATCATCGGATCAAGAGGATCACGCCTTGCACTGATCCAGACAAAATATGTTCAGGAAAAATTAGCGAAAGCTATCCAGAACACACTTTTGAAATCCAGATCATTAAAACAAAAGGTGATAAGATTCAGAATAAACCATTAGATAAAATTGGTGGAAAAGGTCTGTTTGTCAAAGAGATTGAAGAAAAGATCATTCTGGGGAAATCCATATGGGAGTTCACAGCATGAAAGACATGCCGTCAACCCCGCAAAAGGCCTTGTTTTTACAAAAGTATGGAAAAGGGAAGATCCAAGAGATGTGTTGATCCTTCGAACAGCGAAACATCTGTCTGAATTACGAGAAGATGCTGTGATAGCAACAGGAAGCAAAAGAAGAGCATTTCAGTTATTAAAGTTAAGACCAGACCTTCAGATTATAAATATTCGAGGGAATGTTGATACGAGACTTCGAAAAATGGAGGAACAACAATTAGATGGAATCGTTCTTGCGGCAGCAGGTCTTAAAAGACTAGGAATGGAAGATGTGATCACGCAATATCTGGCGCCAGAAGACATGATCTCAGCACCAGCACAGGTGCTCTGGCTTTGGAAGTAAGAGAAGATCAGAAAGAATTGCAAAAGATGTTGGATGTATTTTGTGATGAAGAAACAATGAACGAAGTATGTGCAGAACGAAATTTCTTAGAACAAATGGGAGGCAGTTGTCATACTCCGGCAGGTGCCAGATGTCAAAAGACAGATCAAGGGTACGAACTATATGCTATGTTTGGAAATGAAGATGGAAGTAAACAGGCATATACGAAAGTTTATGGAACATGCCCTGAGATTTTAGCACAAACGGCAGTAAAAAATGTCAAAAAACAGCTGGCAGGAATCGTATATTTAATTGGTGCAGGACCGGGAGATCCAGGACTTATCACGGTTAAAGGAAAAGAAATCTTAAAAAAAGCGGATTGTGTCATTTATGACAGATTGATTCCACAAGAATTATTAGATGAAACAAAAGAAGGATGCGAACATATCTATGTTGGAAAAGAAAATCATCATCATACGATGAAACAAGAACAGATCAATGAATTATTAGCACAAAAAGCATTACAATATGATATCGTAGTGCGTTTAAAAGGTGGGGATCCATTTGTCTTTGGAAGAGGTGGAG
>ENA-OQBT01000820-OQBT01000820.1-human-gut-metagenome-genome-assembly--contig:-NODE-820-length-16182-cov-6.564372_pt1 | contig 16182 bp, 10 predicted proteins | sample MGYA00242749_ERZ504557 | MGnify/ENA primary metagenome ERZ504557 (study PRJEB26092, sample SAMD00036243) | human gut metagenome | host: Homo sapiens | study: EMG produced TPA metagenomics assembly of... | reverse complement strand
TTGTTGCAAAATTGTGCACATAAAAGACCAATTTTTACCTTATTCTTCTTTTATGGCCTGTTACTTTTGTATCAAGACATATTTTAATCAGATACGAAATGAAATTAAAGGTTTTAGTAAGTACAATAGTTAGCATCATGATATGGCCGGCAAGTATTACGGCACAAAGTGAATTGATTCCAATGATAGAAATACCTGCGGGAAATTTCTATATGGGAACTTTGGGTGGAGATGAAAATTATGATGAAGCGCCTATGCATAAGGTGCACATATCTAAACCGTTTAAAATGGGACTGACCGAAGTGACTAATGCGCAATATGAATTGTTCTGCCCCGAACACAAGTCGCTGCGTGGTAAAAATGGTTTTTCAAGTGAAGATGACGAAGCGGTGGTGTTCGTAACTTATCAAGATGCCGTTGCCTTTTGTGACTGGTTGACTCGGAAAGAAGGAAAAACTTATCGTCTGCCTACCGAAGCTGAATGGAATATGCGTGTAAGGCAGGTCGTTACTGGAACTTCTATATGGATGACAAGCTTCCTGCCGCCTGGCAAAAGAATCAAGTGATAACGGCTACTCTAAAACCCTTGTCTTTGAGAGTGGCACAAACTCCTCCCAACGACTGGGGTCTATATGATATGTGTGGAAATGTGGAGGAGTGGTGTTTGGACTGGTATGGACCATATATAGACAAGGAACAGACTGATCCTGTCGGCTATTCGGACGGTATAGCACGTGTGACCAGAGGAGGTAGTCATAATACACCGGTGAAATATCTCCGTTCGGCAAACCGTATGGCTATGTTGCCAGAGGATAAACATGCAATGACGGGCTTTCGGGTGGTACAGGCAGAGTATCCGCAGACCGCTCCGCTTTCTCAGCCAAAAGATGAGTATGTTGTGTCTCAGATAAAATGGGATTGGGCCTCTCAATATATCACGGAACCTGTCTTCACTGCTCCTTTGGTTTATGTGCATGAACCGGATGCGCATAGTGGAACGCCTTTTTTCAAACATAATCATCAGCCGGCATTGACTTGGTGTGATAATGGAGATTTGTTAGCTGTGTGGTTTTCTACCAATGAAGAAAAAGGGCGTGAGATGGTGGTGCTCTCTTCGCGTTTGCGTGCCGGAAGTAGTGAATGGGAGAAGCCCCGTATGTTTTATCAGATAGCTGATCGTAACTTGACCGGAACTGCATTATTGAATGACCATCAAGGGACTCTTTATCATATTAATGGAGTGGAGGCGGCCGGACATTGGCAGAATTTGATGATGACTTTGCGTACAAGTACAGATAATGGACAAACTTGGAGTAAACCTCGTATTATTGCTCCAGAACATACGAGACGCCATCAAGTGATAGCCGGAACCTCTATTACAAAGGAAGGCTGGTTTGTTCAGGCTTGTGATGCCGGACCAGGTGGAAGAGACGGGGCGGCTGTTCATATCAGTAAGGATAAAGGAAAAACTTGGACGGATCCATGGGATGGAGCATCTTTGCCTGATTTTAAAGAAGGGGGTACAGGTACCACTATCGCTGGAATCCATGCCGGAGTGGTGCAATTGAAGGATGGCAGATTGATGGCATTGGGGCGTAATAATAGTATTCGTGATAAAGAAGGACATCTACGTATGCCCATGAGTGTGTCTGATGATATGGGTAAGACTTGGCATTATTCCGCTTCGGAATTTCCCCCCATTGATGGAGGACAACGGCTGGTATTGATGCGTTTGAATGAAGGTCCTATTTTACTGATATCTTTTACTGAGCATCCTTATCGTACTCCGAAGGAGGAGCGTGGTATGATGTTTACTGATAAGTCAGGAAAGTCTTTTAAAGGATATGGCATGTATGCTGCTTTGTCATACGATGAAGGTAAGACTTGGCCTGTAAAACGTTTGTTGACTGACGGTACTTATCGTTTTCTTAATGGTGGAGCTTGGACTCAGTTTTTTGAAATGGATGAGGGTCATGCCGAACCTCGTGGTTATTTGGCTGGAACACAAACACCCGATAATATGATCCATTTGATAACAAGTCGCTTCTATTATAAATTTAATTTAGCTTGGTTGAAAGGAAACGAAAGTATTATATCTCCTCAATCTTTGTCTGACTAAAGGGCGTAGAATGCATATATCCAATACTTTGTATTGTCTTACTTTCGTTTTCTAGTTGTATTGTTTGTTGTAAATGAAAGCAATCGAAATAAAATAAAGTAAAATAATGCAAAATGATTTTTGTTTTCCGAAAATATTTCTACTTTTGCAATGTGTGATTTAAGATATTATGATTATGGCGCACGCTTAAAGAGAACACAAAAAGAATTATTAAATCTAAAATAATTATTTGTTAACCCAGGAAAGTATGGAAAATGTTCAGAAAACAAGGCGTTTGTTTGCAAGCGCATACGGTTGCAAAGCCAGCCGTTCTTTTCTTATTTGGGGATTGTCGGCCGCAATGTCTATAAGTGTTATACCGGTGATGGCTGAGATTTCTGTTGGTGAGAAAAACTATGATACTCAAATTGTTAGCCAGACAAAGACTATAACCGGAACCATTATTGATGAAACAGGTGAACCTATGATTGGGGTGTCGGTTTTAGTTCAAGGGACTACTACAGGGGCAGTTACAGATTTGGATGGTAAATTTACATTGGAAGTTCCCGCAAACGCTACATTGGTAGTTTCCTATATCGGATACAAGACTCAAAATGTAAAAGTCGGTAGCCAAAATACGTTTGCCATTAAGATGGAGAGTGATAATGAGGTGCTTGATGAAGTGGTAGTAATTGGTTATCAGACTATTAAACGTAAGGACTTGACTGGTTCTGTTGCTTCTGTTAGTGGTAAAACCGTGTCTGTTATGCCTGTTTCTAATGTAGCACAGGCTATGCAAGGTAAACTTCCTGGTGTGAACATTACCTCACAAGATGGACGTCCTGATGCGGCAATTTCTATTCGTGTGCGAGGAGGAGGTTCCATTTCGCAAAGTAATGAACCTTTGATTTTAGTAGATGGTGTAACTGTGAATTCTTTAAATGATATTCCGTCTGATCAAGTGGAAAGTATTGATGTGCTGAAAGATGCTTCTTCTACAGCTATCTATGGTGCGCGTGGTGCCAATGGTGTAATTCTTGTGACTACAAAGGGAGCGAAAGAAGGAAAGGTTTCGGTTTCTTATAATGGCTATGTTAAATTCAATACTCCGACTAAATACTTGGAAACATTAGATCCTTATGATTATTTGTCATTTGTTTGGGGAAATGCCGCCGCCAGTGGCGATGCATATCGTTTGCCATTTGAAAAATTATATGGTATTGGTGATTATTTGGGTAGTAATACAGAGGGTATAGAAAGCTATCGTAACACCAAGAATTATAATATCCAAAAAGATGTGTATAATAGTTCTGTATCCCATAATCATGATTTGTCTGTTAGTGGAGGTACTGAAAAAACAAAAGTCTTGTTTGCGATGAACTATATGGATGAGCAAGGTATGAAACTTAACTCTTATGCAAAGCGTGGAGGTGTTTCGTTGAAGATTAATCAGAAATTACGTGATAATTTAGATATTAATCTGGATACTCGTTATAGTGATATGCGTACTATGGGAGATGAAGGAACAACTAATGGTTCCGGCTCATTGCTTTCATCTTCTTATCGTTTTCGTCCGATTGCTACTCGTGATATTTTGGGGGACTTGAATGCTTTGCGTGAAGGGAATATGGAGATGTATGGTCGTCAGTCTACCTGGGATACTTATAGTCCTGTGGCTCGTATCGGAGATTATGATCCACTATATATTAAACAAAGACTTCGTGGTACTTTATCTTTAAATTGGAGATTGTTTGATGGCTTTGCTTATCATACTGACTTTACTTTAAACCAATCATGGGAACAAGATAAGATTTGGGGGGGAGCTATTTATAATAATTATTTGGATGACGAAACAGGAGCCAAACTATATGCGGGAAATGTGGAATATACAAAGCGTGATAGTTGGGGACTGCGTTGGACGAATACAATCAGTTATGACTTCAATTTTTTACCTAAACAGCATCGTTTGAATATTCTGTTGGGACATGAAGTTACAGACTCCGGAGGTAGTAAAATGTCAATTTCAGCTAGTCACTTTCCCTCTAATTTTACAAAGGATAATGCATTTGCCATGATTAACCAATATGATGCAGATCATGGAACAAGTAAATTTTCTTCTGGAGTAGATATTCCCGGACGTATTCTCTCATTCTTTGGTCGTGCTAATTATACATTGATGGATCGTTATTTGTTTACTGTGACATTCCGTGCCGATGGCTCTTCTAAGTTTTCCCCCGAACACCGTTGGGGATATTTTCCTGCTGCGGCTTTTGGATGGCGCCTTTCTGAAGAAACTTTCATGGAAGGGACGAAAGACTGGTTAGATAACTTGAAAGTCCGTTTGTCTTATGGTACGGTAGGTAATGATGGTATCAGCTCAGATTTATGGTCACAAACGTGGACTTCTGAAACAGATTTACGATATCAATATATACTAAATAACCAGTATTCATCTTCTTATGACCTTTCAACGGAACAAATGGCAAATAAAAATCTAAAATGGGAAACAACTATTACACGTAATTTTGGTTTCGATTTCGGATTTTTAAAGAACCGTTTGTGGGGATCTTTGGATTTATATTGGAATACAACAAAGGATTTGCTGATGTTGACTTCGCTTCCGGGGATTACCGGATTCACATCTACGTATGATAACATTGGTCAGACTAGTAATAAGGGAATTGAGTTTTCTTTGTCAGGTGTGATTTTTGAAAATAAAGATTGGAATATTACGGCTGGTATGAATATAAATTTCAATAAGGGTAAGGTCGATAAGTTGGCAGAAAATGTAACAGGTTTATATGGCTCTAGTTGGTGTGGTAGTAGCAGTTTCCCGGGTGAGGATTATATTTTACAGGAAGGCAAACCTGTGGGTATGGTCAGAGGTTTTATATATGATGGCTTTTATACTACAGATGACTTTAATTATGTAAACGGACAATATATATTGAAAGAGGGCGTGGCAGATTTAGGTTCTTTTATTAATCCTGTACATGGGGTGGACCGTCCGTCCGGACAAAATGCCTATCCGGGTCTTCCGAAATTTAGGGATATGGATAATAGTGGCAGCATTGATGAGAAAGATGTTACCATTATTGGTGATATGAATCCTGTTCATACAGGTGGTTTCAATATCAATACAACTTATAAAAATTTTGATTTAGGATTGTATTTTAATTGGAGTTATGGTAATGATGTGTATAATGTGAATAAAATCGCTTCCTTGTACGGCGCAAAAGAAAAGGGAGTATATGAGAATAAACTTGGTTTTATGAAAGACTCCTATAAGATTTATGACGTGGTAGATGGGAAATTAGTTCGTCTCACTACTCCTGAGCAATTAAATGCAGCTAATGTAAATGCTAATTTACCATTACCTTATAGTGAAAATGGGGTTACTTCCAGTATTGCTATTGAAGATGGTTCTTATTTGCGTCTGAACACGTTGACATTGGGGTATTCATTGCCCGATAAGGTTTTGCATAAGGCTGGTTTGAGTAAATTGCGTATTTATGGAACAATCTATAATTTGTTTACCTTAACCGGTTACTCAGGTCTGGATCCTGAAGTTAGTGCTAATACCTCTCAGAATAAGGCGAAATACCCTACAGTAGGATTGGACTGGGGTACTTATCCTAGAGCACGTTCGTTTGTGGTTGGTTTAAATCTTGCTTTCTAATCAAAAAAACAAATCATTAAATTAATTATTATGAATAAATTAGCAACATATATATCTGCATTGGCACTATGCTGTTCCTTTGCTCAATGTAGTGATTATCTGAATACTTCTTCACCGGAGAACACTGGAGATGAGTTTGTAACCTCTTCTACTTCCGAAACTTTTAAAATCCTGTCTTGGTGTTATGCTAATTATCGGCAGAATTGTATTATGGGAGCTTATCGTTGGAATGATCCCATTGGCTCAGACTCTGAAATATATCCGGAAATAGGCTCTTTAAATAATGCCAACGCTAGACTATTACCGGAATTGTTAAGTGTAAATGCTGGTGGTTCAGGCTTCAACGGGCTTTATACTACGATTGCACGTGCATCTAAGGTAGCGGAATTGGTAGCTGATAAACCTGCATTTCAAGATGCTGTGGCAGCAGGAAAAGTAAATGATTGGACTCAACTTTATGGTGAGGCTTTAACAATGAAGGCTTTCTGCTATTTCGATTTGGTAAAACATTATGGTGATGTACCTTATGGATATGAAAATAACAATGTGGAAGATTATTCATTGACTTCCCGTTTTGAAATTTATGATAATCTTATTGAGATATTGAAGGAGGCAGAAGCATTGATGTATCCACTGGGAGAAGGTGGCATTACTGCTGAACGTTTTTCCAAGGGGTTTGCTGACGCGTTGTTAGGACAGATAGCTCTTTATTCCGGTGGATATCAGACAATTCGTACAGATGTGCCCGGTTTGTATGGTGACGTACAGTTTACGACAAAAGGAAAAGAAGAACTAGGATGTGTCTATGCTCGGCGCAATGATTATCTAGATTATTATAAGATTGCCGAGAAGTATTTTCAGGCTGCTTTGAATAATAAAGGGACGGCTGCTTTAGTTACGGTTGATGACCGGAGTTATGCGAATAACCCGTTTCAGCGTCATTTTCAATATACTCATGATCTGGCTCTGAGTCCAGAATCTATTTTTGAAGTAGGTAATATACAAGGGGGACAAAGTGGGCAGACTACTACCAGTGAATATTCTTATGCTTTTGGACGTCCGTCCAGTGGTGGTAGTAATCAGGCTGCGCCTTGCAAGTCGTTTGGGGCGTTACGTATTATTCCCTCTTTCTATTATGGTGAGTTTGAAGCAGGTGATATGCGTAGAGATGCTAGTGTGACTGTTACTGGTAGTAAAGGTGATGGCAATGAAGCTCTGTTGTCTTTTACTCCGGGTAGCAAGTTGGATGGGGGAATTGCTATTAATAAATGGGATGAGAATCGTATGAATCCTCCTTATACTACATCTCAACGTACTTCGGGAATGAATTGGCCGGTGTTGAGGCTTGCTGATCTTATTTTGATGCAAGCGGAGGTCAAAGCGGAATTGGGAGCGGAAGGAGAAGCAATCCAATTACTTAACCAAATCCGTCAACGTGCATTTGGGAATTCTGAACATGCTATTTCAGCTTCAGGTGAGGCTTTGAAGGAAGCTATTTTGCAAGAACGCAAATTAGAACTTCTAGGTGAAGGGACTCGTCGCTGGGATTTGATTCGTTCTGGTAAGTTTGTGGAAAAAGCTTTAGCTGTTCGTGCAGAAATGACGGAGATGGTTAATGATTTGCAAACAAAAGGATATCATGAATTTGCTAATGGTAATGTGATTTCGAATTATGTATATACTAAGAAAGTGTATTTAAGTTCACCGCTGACTTTTGATCCAGATGAGTCGAATCCGGCTCTGTATCCGGGATGGAGAGGTCAATATGATTATAGCACTACTCCGGTAAAAGTTACTGGGACAGACCATAATCTGGCTATTGAGGGGCTGTTTAATTATATAGATCCCGATGGTGCTGAAGCAAAGAGATTGCTTGACGAGGTTATACACAGGATGATTGGGGAGTGACATTGGTGAAATATGCTGATCATTATACAAATAGCAATTTGTTGCCGGGAGTAAAAGAAGGTAATGTTCCTCCCAGATATTATTGGCCTATTCCATTTGAAACGCTGAGCAAGTCTAAAGGCAAAATAACGAACGGATATGGCTTGGCACAAGAATAAAGAGTATATATGAAAAACATTTTATCTATTTGCACATTTTTATTGGCCTTTGGGACGCTTCCTTTATGGGGGCAGTCCCAAGACCCTTTGAATGAGGATCAGACTACAGTACGCATTCTTGAGGGGGATAATTCAGACCCTTCTATTGTCCGTTATGGAAAATCTTATTATCTGGTTCATTCTTCCTTTGTTTATACCCCGGGACTGGTAGTTTACAAATCGGATGATTTAGTAAACTGGACTCCGTGTTCCACAGCTTTGACTACTTTTACAGGAGATATCTGGGCTCCGGATATTGTGGTTCATAACAATCGTTTTTATATCTATTTCCCGACCTTGAATGGAAAAGGGAGAAAGACCAATATGGTAACTTGGCTGATAGTCCGGAAGGTCCGTGGAGCACTCCGATAGATTTGAAAATAGGAGGTATTGATCCGGAGCATGTGGTTAGTGAGGATGGAAAACGTTATCTGTTGCTCAGTTCCGGTGCTTTATATCCGTTGTCGGATGACGGATGCTCTATTACAGGAGAACCGGTCAGAATTTATAAGGAATGGGAAATACCGGAGGAATGGGATATAGAAGGAGTTTCCATGGAAGGTCTGAATGTGAAAAAAGTAGGAGAGTACTATTATTTATTTGCGGCCGAAGGGGGGACGGCAGGTCCTCCCACCAGTCACATGGTAGTACAGGCACGTAGTAAAAATATAATGGGCCCTTGGGAGAATGCTCCTTTCAATCCGCTTCTTCGTACGGAATCCCGTAATGAAAAATGGTGGAGTAAAGGGCATGGCTCTATTGTTGATACGGAAGATGGGCGGTTATTTATGATTTTCCATGCTTATGAAAACGGATTCCAGACATTGGGGCGTCAGACCCTTTTACATGAACTGGTACAAAAAGAAGATGGATGGTTACATTTGAAAGAAGGAGCCATTTCTTTACCTGCACCGGAACGTTTGAAATTATCTGGTATAGAAGATTTTGTATGGCAGACGTGCCGGGAACATAACTTAAATGATCGGTTCCGGATTACTTCTGATAAAATCAGTATAGAGGCAAAGGGAAATACTCCAAAAGAAGGATCTCCCTTATTAGCACGCACCAGTGCTCATAAATATGAAGTGGAGGCTTGTTTTGAACTGAAAGGTGAAAATACATCTGCCGGATTGGTGGCTTATTATGATGAGAATTATCATTTTGGATTTGGTTTTAATCATAAGCAGATGCTTCGTTATCGGCGTGGACAAGTAAGTCGTACGGAATCAAAATTACCTCAAGCAAACCAATGTGGAAAGATGTGGTTACGTTTGCGGAATGATGCTAATGTATTGTCGGCCTGGTACAGTGCCGATGGTAAAAAATGGCATAAGTATCCATGGGGATTTGAGATATCGGGAGTACATCATAATACGGTATATGGTTTCTTGTTTGTCCGCCCAGGTATTTTTGCCGGTGGTGACGGGCAGGTGGAAGTAACAGATTTTGTTTTGAGAAATTTTGATTGATGCGTTGTTTAACTGGAATTTAATGATTGAATTGCTTATGAAATATTGCTGCTCTTTTTTATTGTTATTGCTTTTTGGAATTTCCGGTGGATTTGCCCAAGATAAGGTGGAGTGTTGGGGACGTTATGAAATCTCTCTGCCTGCCAAAGTAAAGGGGAACCCTTTTGATATTGAGCTTACGGCAACGTTTAGCGGACCGGATACTACATTGACTGTACGTGGATTCTATGACGGAAATGATACCTTCAAAATTCGCTTTATGCCTGTGAGCCAGGGAGTATGGTCGTACGTGACGCAGAGTGAGATTCCCGTGCTGAATGAGGTGAAAGGGCGGATAGAATGTATTGCTCCGGGTAAAGGAAATCATGGTCCAGTTAAAGTGGATGGAACTTATAATTTTAAATATGCTGACGGAACGCGTTATTATCCAGTTGGAACTACTTCTTATGATTGGATGCATGTGGCAGGTAACCAGCCTGATCAGACAGTGAAATCATTGGAGCTATCCAAGTTCAATAAAATCAGAATGCTGTTTTTTGTGCAAAACTTTGATCCGGATTATCCTGAACCCTCCATGTTTCCTTTTGAGATAAAGAAGATAACAAAGGATGAAAAGGGAAAACCTGTGTATGAATGGGATTTCACCCGCTTCAATCCTGCTTATTTTGCTCATGTGGAAGCATGTGTGGATAAATTGGCCGGAATAGGAGTAGAGGCTGATTTGATTCTTTTCCACCCTTATGATGGTGGCCGTTGGGGATTTGACAGAATGCCTTTGGAAGCTAGTGTCCGATACTTGAAGTATCTGACAGCCCGTATGAGTTCATTTCGCAATATTTGGTGGTCATTGGCCAATGAATATGACTTTTTGAGAGAATTAAAACTGGAATATTGGGATATTTTTACACATACGGTAGTAGAGAATGATCCTTATTCCCATTTATGCTCCATTCATACTTATACAGCTAAGTATTATAAATATTGGGAACCTGAATACACTCATGCCAGTATACAGGACCAGGCACCTGTGGAGGGGTTTGGAAGAGCGGCTACGGTGAAGAACATTTATAAGAAACCGATTATTTTTGATGAGGTATGTTATGAGGGCAATATGGATAACCGATGGGGAAGCTTGAGCGGTCAGGAATACCTTTATCGCTTGTGGCAAGGACTGATTGTGGGGACTTACGTGACTCATGGAGAATGTTATATGGATGATCCTAAAGATTATTCTCGTGACTTTTTGGCTGTGGGAGGAACTTTTCAAGGGGAATCCTGGAAGCGCATTGGCTTTACAAGACAGATTTTGGATGCACTCCCTAATCCTCTACATTTATGTGATAGCAGTTGGGACCCTTATACTTCGACTGCCGGAGAAAATTATTATATGATTTATCTGGGCAAGGAAATAAAACCGGAATGGGCATTTGATTTACCGGTAAAAAACGCTTTTTATCCACGTTTGAAAGAAGGAGTACGTTTTAAAGTGGAAGTCATTGATACTTGGAACATGACGATAGCCGAATGGCCTGTCGTTTTTGAAACGACTGCTCCTGTAAAGGATAGGGTGTATGATAAAAATCAAGGAAGAGTAAGACTGCCTGCAAGTCCTTATCTGCTGCTAAGGATAACTGAAGTAGAATAATTTATGAATGTGTTAGTTTGTTAATATGCTAATTGCCGTTTGGTTCCGCTATGTTTACATGTCAATTGGCCTATTAGCAAATTGGCAAATTAGCACATTATTCAAAATTTGCACATAATAGACCAATTTTTACCTTTCTGTCCTCTGTTTCTCGTTTAATTTTGTAATAGAACAAATCTTAATCTATACAAAATGAAACATTTACATTTTCTCGCTTTTGCCTTGTGCTGGCTTGTATGGGGACATCTGTTAAAAGCACAAAGTATTGATCATTATAGTTCGTTAGATCCTTCGCAACCTATAGAATTTAAAGGGAACTGCCTTCGTTATGCAGATAAAGAAATTATTTTAGGTCCGAAAACATTTTTTGTTGATGGGCAGTTGTCCGATAGAGAAGTGGCGGATAATCCTTATGTTTTTAATAGTTTCAATAAAGCTGCCGCTAATTTCTCAGCTGGTACGGAAGCGGAACCAATGAAAGTCTATCTGGCTCCATACGTTTATTGGATTGATGATCCGGATGACCCTGCTATTCGTGTTGGTAAAGACGGACGTGAACCGTTCGGCTTGGTTGTTAAATGCCCTTATCTCCATATTATCGGATTGAATACTCATCCTGAAAATACAGTCCTGGCATCCAGCCGTGGACAGACACAGGGGCTGTCGGTAATTTCACCATGTTTGATTTTTGGGGAGACGGTCTGTTGGTAAAGGACTTGACCATGGGGAATTTCTGTAATGTCGATTTGGAATATCCTCTGAAGAAGGAATTAAGCAGGAAGAAAAGAATGTCTGCCATCACTCAGGCACACGTTGCTTATTGTCATGGCGACAAGATTGTGGCGGATAATGTACATTTCATCAGCCGCTTGAATATGAATCCGTTGAATGGCGCCAAGCGGATACTTTTTAATAAATGCCACATGGAAAGTACGGATGACGCATTGACCGGAACAGGGGTTTATCTGGATTGTACACTTCATTTTTATGGTCAGAAACCTTTTTGGAGAAGTGATATGGGCGGAGCTGTATTTTTGAACTGTGACTTTTATGTGTGTCATGAGGAAGACCGGCAATATTTTTGTAAGTCGGTCGGGCCGTTAAGTATTGTTGATTGCCGTTATCATTCGAAGAAGCCGGTTTATGCGGGCTGGACACATGATCCTACAGATTGGTTGCGTTGTTATCAATATAATGTGAAGCTGAACGGGCAACCTTATGTAATAGGGGCTGACAAGCCTTATAATACGGTTTGCATGGATCAGTTGAATCAACTGAAAGCTTTCCGGCTGGAAGAGAATGAAGAGGTAGTTTATAATACTTACAATTTATTGAGAGGAGAGGATGACTGGGATCCTCTTCGGGTGAAAGACCGTGTTATTGCTATAGGTAAGCGAGATGGAAGGGATTATACTCGGATGCCCTCTTGTCTTTCTGTAGAGCCTTAACGGCTTCCATCCAAACAGGTGGCCGGACGGTCAGATTGACTGCAACAGTAAAAAGGCATTGTAACTATGTACTGAATAATGTTCCCGTGAAGTGGAAAGTACAACAAGGTTACGAAAAGGAGGTGAAATTATCCACTTCCGAGGGTTATGAATGTGTTGTCGAGGCAACTAATGTGGAGGATGAAACAAAGCATTTCACTGTGATAGCCTATACAGAAGATGGTTTGGAATGTGCGACAGAGCTTACGGTTGCTCCCGATTATGTGCCGGCTCCTTCGTTTACGAAAACTCCAAAGATGAATATCACTAAAGGAGTAGCTACTGTCAGTTATGCTTTAGAATTGAATGGGCGTAAAGATGAATCATTGATAACTTGGTATAGATGTACAGACAAAAATGGAGCCAATAGACTTCCGGTTTCTGTATCTCGCTTGAATGAACCGGAATACTCCTATACGTTGGTAAAAGAAGATGTCGGTTATTATCTGATGGCAGCGGTTGCTCCCAAGCACTTGCGTTGTGTGCCGGGGAAAGAACAGATTGTTGTTTCCAACTCTCCGATAAAGAAAGGACAAGTGAATATTGCTCATATATTTGAAACGGATTTTCAGAACTTTCCATGTAAGAATCAACCACAACTTTTACCGGGATTTTGGACGATTGGTGGATATAAGCCTTTGGATACGGCAGCATACGATTGGCAGGTAGTTCCGGATAAGGATTATTGGATTTATGGGCCGGGAATGAATGGTTCTCACGGAACCGGTTTGTTGCAAGATCAGAAAGGAGCCCGTTTGCTGTATACTCCATTGGATGGCAGCTATGGAGATATGGCAATAACCTTGAATGTGGATGCCAGTAAAACAGCAGGACAAGGTTTTGGTAGTGCAACAGGACAGTATTTGGATTTGTATATCAAGTTTGATACCCGTACTTTAACGGGATATGCATTGCGTATCATTCGTACGACCAAGTATAGTAATGCGGTTGATTTTATTTTGATGAAATATGAGAACGGGGTGGCTGAGGCCATCAGTCAACCGGTGTCTTCTACCTGCTATCGTACAAATTGTACTCTGACATTGACTGCTAAAGGAGGAAAATTGACGGCACACGCTTCAACAACAACTCCGCTTCCGGCGCCTGTAACAGATCCGAACTTGAAACTTTCGGTAGATTTGGAGGCGGATATAGCCTCGAACACTTTTGGGGGCACCGGTATCCAGCATACGGGCAGTTGTGGTGAAAGTACAACGATGCTGCACTATATGAAGGTGGAATGGGAATAGAGTGATTAAAACTTGAATTTAATACTGATGAATCTATGGTTACATTAAAATCGTTTTTAGGTATGATTGCCGCAGTTCCTTTTATAATGGCGTGTAATCAGACAGGGCAGGTCAATGCAACACTTTTTCCTGCTTCCGGTTCGGAAGATGTCAATCCGGACACTCATTTGGTTCTTACTTTTTCCGAGACTCCTGTCCTTGGAGATTCCGGTATGATACGGGTTTATGACGCAGTTACTGACCAAGTGGTGGACAGTTTGGATTTGAGTATCCCACCTGGTCCTACGGAGAGCCGTACGTATGGTCCGGAATGTGATTATACAAAAGTGCCTTATGACTATACTCGTACCGTTATGCCTACCAATAAAGATACTCGTCCGGGTACTCCTTCGGGAACGGCGGAACTACTCCTCCTGTGTACCAGCTTACTATTATAGGGGGATTTACGGATGCCTTTCATTTTTATCCCGTCATCGTGCGTGATTCTATAGCTACTATTTATCTACACAATAATATGCTGGAATATGGGCATACTTACTATGTGACTATAGATAATGGTGTGTTAAATTTAGCTGATGGCAGTTTTCAAGGAGTCACTAAAGAAGATGAGTGGGTTTTCACTACTAAATCTGACATGCCGGAACTTTCAGATACATTGATTGTGGATGTTGCAGGAAAAGGAGACTTTAATACAGTTCAGGGAGCCTTGGATTTTATTCCTGATTTTAATGAACAACAGACTGTGATTTTAGTTAATCCCGGTGATTATGAAGAATTGGTCTATACAAGAAATAAATGGCATGTTAAAATTAAAGGAGCAGGAATGGCCGATACTAAAGTACATTATGCAAATAATGAAGTCTTTAATCCTCATCCGCTGACTGTGAAAACCAATGAGTGGCCCGGTACATTTCCTTCCCGTCGGGCGGCTTTCATGCTTGATAATTGCAAGGATATAGTCATTGAGGATATGACCATTGCTACAGATTTAAAAGGTCAGGCAGAAGGGTTGTTGATTAATGGAGAAAGGATTGCTTTATACCGTGTACATATTATAGGTTCAGGAGATGCATTGCAGGCGAATGGAACAATCTATATGGAATCTTGTGAGTTGGATGGTGGTGGTGATACTATTTTAGGACGTGGCAGCTTGTTTGCTTATAAAAGTAATTTCCGTAATGGTGGCGGCCCTTTCTCATGGGTAAGAAATACGGCGGGCAATCATGGTAATGTGTTTGTTGAATGCACTTTTTCTACGGAGGATGGTAAACAGGCGGATTACGGACGTACTAAAAGTAACCACGGTTCGGCCTATCCTGATGCAGAGTTTGTCTTGATAGATTGTAAAGTGAAAAATATAATTCCTGAAGGCTGGAGTTCTATTGGAGCGAAGACTGCTAAAATGTACGAGTATAATACTTGTGATATGGTGACAGGAAATCCGGTTGATGTATCCAAACGTCATCCATATTCCCGCCAGCTGACAAAAGATAAAGATACAGAGCTGATTAACAATTATCGGAACCCTGCTTTTGTTTTGAAAGGCTGGGTGCCGGATAGTTGTATAAATGGGACGAAGTAATAATTAGTGGAGATAAGTTTGCGCATCGAATATTGAGGTATCTAATTAAATACCGGAAACAGATATGGATGATCTATTAAAGTTGGAAACAGAAACTTTTAATAAATTATATACTGATTACAGGTTACGGTTTATTCGTTTTGCGCAAACTTATATTCCCGATATTTCTATAGCTGAAGATATTGTGATGGACACTTTAGCTTATTATTGGGAACATCGAAGAGATATAAAGAACGATGAGAATATATTAAGTTATCTTTTAACGGCTATAAAGCATAAATGCTTGAACTATTTAAGACAGGAACGCTTTCATTATGAAAAGAATAATTCTTTGTCTGAACTTGCTTTATGGGAATTGGATTTTAAGATATCAGCATTATCGGCATGTGATCCTTGTGAATTGTATACTAATGAGGTGCAAGAGATTGTAAATCATACGCTTGAAAAATTGCCATCAAAAACTCGACAGATTTTTTTATGAACAGATATGAAGATATATCCTACCCTGAAATAGCTAAAAAGTTATTTGTGAATCAAAAAACCGTTGAATATCATATAAGTAAGGCATTAAAAGCTCTACGTGCTGTCCTCAAAGACTATCTTTCTTTTTTGATTTATCTAATTTAGCAAATTTTTTTGTTTTTCGTTTAGGGTATTTCCATTCTCATGTGCTTATAGAGTAAATAATGGAAAGAAAATGAATTTATTATCGTTGTATCATTTTTTTGCAGGCAAAGCATCTGACAAGCAGAAAGAAGCTATTAAACGATGGGCTGAAAGTTCACCGGATAATTATGAGACATTATGTCGTGAAAAGAAAATATTTGATGCAGGTATTTTGTTGGTAGATAAAAGGAACTGTCTCAA
>ENA-OQBT01000818-OQBT01000818.1-human-gut-metagenome-genome-assembly--contig:-NODE-818-length-16207-cov-1.954851_pt1 | contig 16207 bp, 21 predicted proteins | sample MGYA00242749_ERZ504557 | MGnify/ENA primary metagenome ERZ504557 (study PRJEB26092, sample SAMD00036243) | human gut metagenome | host: Homo sapiens | study: EMG produced TPA metagenomics assembly of... | reverse complement strand
CATCGGTACGACGGTCACCGGACAGCTGATCGCGTTTGACCTTGCGGATATCGCGCCGCTGTTTGTCATTATCGGTGTTCTGATGGTTATGTTCGTAAAGAACAATCTGACGATCAGCCGTCTCGGCGAGGTTATCTTGGGATTTGGTATTCTGTTTATGGGTATCTCCGGTATCTCAGGAGCCCTGAACGAAGCAAAAGAGATTCCGGCAGTCGTAAATGCCTCGGTTCCCTGACGAATCCGTTTCTTGCGTTCTTAGTCGGCTGGGTGGCTACCGCGATTCTGCAGAGTAACTCTGCAACGGTCGGAATCATCATGCTTCTTGCAAGAGAGGGCTTGATGGGACTTCCGATCTGCCTGTTTATGATGCTTGGATGCAACATCGGATGTACTATGTCTGCGATTCTTGCCAGCTTCGGCTGCAAAAAAGATGCAAAACGTGCGGCATGTGTCCACCTGCTGTTCAACATCTCCGGAACGATTGTCTGCTCCATTATTTTCCTGCTGTTTGGAAAACAGGTAGTTGACTTCTTTATGGGTATTTCCGGAAACGAAGCAGGCCGTATGATCGCAAATGCAAACTCGATCATCAAAGTATGCCAGGTACTCCTGATGCTGCCGTTTACCCCGCTTCTGGTGAAGGCAACGTACTTTATCATCCGCGGAAATGACGAGGAAGACAAAAGTTCGAGCTTGCCTACATCAGCTCGAAACATGCGATGTCCCCGACGACTGCAGTTCTGCAGCTGTCCGTGAGATGGAGCGTATGCACAGATGGCAGAGACAAATCTGATTCGCGCGATGAATACGCTGGTGACCCGCGATCAGAAAGAAATCGACGAGGTCTACCGTGTCGAGGAAAATATTAATTTCCTGAACAAAGAGATTACGAACTATCTGGTTCACTTAAATCAGGCATCGCTGCCGACATCAGACGTTATGCGCATCGGTGCGCTGTTCCATGTGGTCAATGATATCGAGCGGATTGGTGATCATGCCGAGAATGTCGCAGATTCTGCTGTGCAGATGACGAATGACAATGTGACCTTCAGCAAACAGGGCGAACTGGATCTTTCCGAGATGCTGGATATGGTATTAAAAATTCTCGATGAGTCGATCGAAATGTTTGCAAAGAATGATCTGCAGCACCTGCAGGAGATCATTGATATTGAAAATTCCATTGATCAGGAGGAGCGGGATCTGCAGCAGAAGCATGTAGAGCGTCTGACCCGCAACGAATGTACGCCGGAAGCCGGCATGATCTTCTCCGATCTTGTATCCGGACTCGAGCGTGTCGCGGACATGCAACCAATATTGCATTCTCCATTCTGGATGAAGATCCGGAAGAGAAAGCAGCCCGCGAGGCAGTTGCAGGAGCAGAAAAATAAGAAATGGATTAAGAGAATAGGAGAAAGGCCCCGAAACATTGGAGTTATGTTTCGGGGCCTTTCTTTCATGCTTATGATGTTTTTTATTTATGGATTTCTTTCACGGGAGAGCGGGCAGTCAGATCGAAGGAGTAGCGGAGGTCAGGGTATTTCCACCCTCTGCAGAGCGGGATGAACCCGCATTCTGCTGGGAATCGCTCTGCTGATCATCTGAAGAGCTGGTGCTCGTTCCGAGGGTCAGTGAGAAGGTCTTTGTCTCATAGGATCCGTTGTCTGGAACCTGTACTTCCACCTCAACGGTTTCGCCGGCAGAGTAATACTGCAGCAGGGATTTCAGCTCGCTGGTGGAGGTGATGGAATGTCCGTCAAAGCTGGTCAGAACGTATCCGGATTTCAGACCTGCATTTTCAGCGGCACCGCCGGAGGTTACTTCGGAGATATAGATGCCGGCCGGCATATTGTATGCCTGCTGGATCTGGCTGCTGACATCGAGGCATTTGATGCCGATCGTTCCCTGATCTTCTGCGGCAACCTTTGTTCTAGTCTGCTCATTCATCAGATTTTCAATGATATCGGAAACACGGGAGACCGGGATTGCATAGCCCATGCCCTCTACCTCTGTAGAAGCAAGTTTTGCGGAGTTGATACCGATGACCTCTCCGTTCATGTTCAGAAGAGCGCCGCCGCTGTTGCCAGGGTTGATGGCTGCATCGGTCTGTAAGTAGGTCTTTCCGGTTGTATCAGTGGAAGAAGTATCTGCCGTTGTTCCATCGGAGCTTCCGTCAGAAGAGGAATCGCTGTCGATCACACGGTTTGCAGCACTGATGATACCGGTCGTAACGGACTGGCCGTAGCCGAGTGCGTTGCCGATCGCAACGACCTGCTCGCCGACCTCAACGGAATCAGAATCGCCCATCGTGGCAACAGCGATGCTGCTCATCGTGTCATCCGGGATCTCGGAGAGCGGAACGGCGATGACGGCAAGATCGTTATCGGCATCGGTACCTTTGATATTTGCCTTGCAGACCTGATTGTTTACAAAACTAACAGAAAGAGTATCGGCATCTTCTACTACATGGTTATTGGTGACGATCAGAAGCTCGGTGTCATTCTTTCCGATGATGATACCGGAACCGCAGCTTGTGGTCTCCTCGGTCTGCGGAGTCTGAGCACCGTAACCGAACATGCTGAAGTAGTTCTGTACTTCCTGTACGGACTGGTTTGTGATGGAGACGATCGACGGCATTGCGTTTTTCGCAATCGTGGAAACATCCATCGTTCCGGTGGAAGTGGAGCTTGAGGATGTGGCAGCGGCTTTTAAGAGGCTGCTGTTGGAAGTCGTCTGCTGTGCAGTGGTTGTTGCAGTGGCTGTCGTGCTTCCGGCAAAGTGGTTGACTGCCTGGAAGGTACCGCCGGGCAACACCGCCGAACAGAACTGCGCTTAAGGCGATGGCTCCGATTTTTTTGCAAGCTTAGCAGCTTTTTTATTTTTGGAAGAAGGTTTCTTTCCGTTGAAGCTGTTCTGCTCTGCTGCCATCATGTTCTCATTATTGGTTTCGTTTTCGTTATTGTAGTTGTTTCTGTAGTCCATCATAATAAATGCTTCCTTTCTGGTATCTGTATTTTAAACTGTGTTCCGGAATCGGCTTCCGGTTTTGTTTGCTTCCTTTTTTGTTTCTATGCTTTGCAGTATAATGGGAATCTGTGATGGAAATGTAGTAAAAATGTGAAAAAAATAAGTTCTCTGGAAAAGAGAAAAGTGCTACAATAAGAAACAGAAAAATGATCAGGAAATGAGGAAGTAATAATGAATAGAGGAATAACACAGAAACAGTATCTGGGGTTGGTCCCGCCGACGGAGGAGGACGCCCGCTCCAGCCAGATGCGGATACTGGATGCATTAAAAGAGAAAGGAATCACCGCATCATTTACCCTTCCAGCGCTGCAGAAACTGTATCCCATCTGCGATGAGGCAGACTATAACATAACGGTTTCCCTCGCATGGAATGGAAGCATCTGGCAGGTGGTTGATCTGGAAGCGGGCGATACAGCAGCAGAGCATTACGGCTATGCCGCTGATCTTGGAAGTACGACCGTCGTTGTGCGCCTGGTAAACTGCAGCGACGGTACTGTGCTTGCCGAGGAGAGCGAATACAACCGCCAGACTGCCTATGGAACCGATATTCTGACGAGAATCTTTGCCTGTAAGGATAAACCGGAGGTACTGCAGGACATCCGTGCGTGTACGATGGAGACATTTACACTGCTCTTTGAAAAACTTCGCCAAAAGACAGGAATTGCGCCGTCGGATGTTCTCTCAATGGTCGTATCCGGCAACACAACGATGATCCATTTCCTGCTGGGACTGGATCCGTTCTGCGTCTTTTCATCCCCGTACGCCGTGCGCGCAGACCGCGTCGGATTCCTTCCGGCGAAAGAGATGGGATTTCCCATGAAGGGATGTGTCTACTGCGTGCCGGGAAAATCCAATTACCTGGGCGGTGATATATTAAGCGGTATGATCGCAACGGAACTCTATAAAAAAGAAACGATCAGCGTTTTTTTTGATATCGGAACGAACGGCGAGCTTGTCGTCGGAAACCGGGAATTTCTGCTCTGCGGCGCAGGCGCTGCCGGTCCGGCGCTCGAGGGCGGCGTGGTCAAAACCGGCATGCGAGCTGCAGAAGGCGCTGTTGATACGGTAAAAATAGAAGACGGGAAAATCCAGTACCATGTAATCGGAGAGGGTAAGCCAAAGGGCATCTGCGGTTCCGGCATTATCGATCTGCTCGCGGAATTATTCCTAAATGGCTGGATCAACCTGTTCGGTACCCTGCAGCCGGAGCGGTCCGAAAAGATCAAGGAAGACCCGGAGACGGGAGAGTGGTGCGTTGAATATAGTGAAGGGCTGTGCTTCTATCAGAGTGATATCGCCGAATTCCTTCGTACAAAGTCAGCGGCCTACACGATGGTTGAGTACATGATGCGTGAATCCGGCATTTCCATGGAAGAAATTGACCGGTTTTACGCGGCTGGTGCATTTGGAAAGCACGTTTCAAAGGAATCCGCCATCACGATCGGCATGTACCCGGATATGGACCGCAGCCGCCTGATCTGCGCCGGAAATACGTCGCTTGCGGGAGCAGAAAAAATCCTGCTGGATCGGACCTGCATCGACGATATTGACCGCATTCTGGACGAGATGGTCTACATCCAGTTCGGCCAGGTCGCCGCTTTCATCTCTATGATGAAAGGCCCAGGCAATCCCACACACGGATCTGGAGCTGTTTCCGAGTGTACAGAAGAAGCTCGAAGAAAAACAAAAAGAGAAATAATGGCAATTGCTTGACCGCAGTCGAATTGTGTCATATACTTACTATTGATAATGAGAATCAATAAGGAGTGAAATATATGACACTGAAAGAACTGCCGATCGGCAAAACAGCGACCGTCCGCACGGTAGGAGGAGAGGGCGCGCTGCGGCAGCACTTCCTAGATATGGGAATCATTCCGGGGGCGGAAGTGACGATGGTAAAGTATGCACCGATGGGAGACCCTGTGGAAGTGCGGATTCACAGCTATGAACTGACACTCCGCCTCGCCGATGCCGGACGGATTGCCATTGATGAGATGCGGGACGCTGTAAAAGAAAAAGAGCAGCCGGATGCGAAAGCAATTCCGCATCCCGGCTTTGGAGAGGGCGGAAAGTACCACAATAAGGCAGAGGAGCATCCGCTGCCGGAAGGAGAGCTGTTGTCCTTTGCGCTGGCCGGAAACCAGAACTGCGGCAAGACCACCCTGTTCAACCAATTAACGGGATCCAACCAGCACGTCGGAAACTTCCCCGGCGTGACCGTAGACCGGAAGGACGGTGAAATCCGCGGCCAGAAAAACACGCTGGTCACCGATCTTCCCGCATTTATTCGATGTCGCCGTATTCAAGCGAAGAGATCGTCACCCGGAATTTCGTTCTGAACGAGCATCCGCGCGGCATCATCAATATTGTAGATGCGACAAATATCGAACGAAACCTGTATCTGACGATGCAGCTGATGGAACTCGACGTTCCGATGGTACTGGCCCTCAACATGATGGATGAGGTACGCGAAAACGGCGGTTCTGTGCTCGTGAACCAGATGGAAGAGAGACTTGGCATCCCGGTTATCCCGATTTCCGCTGCAAAAAACGAGGGAATCGATGAACTGGTTGCCCATGCTGTCCATGTGGCCAAATACCAGGAAAAACCGGGCAGAAAGGACTTCTGTGAGGCGAATGACCACGGCGGTGCCGTCCACCGTGCGTTGCATGCGATCATGCATCTGATCGAGGATCACGCCGCAAGGGCGGATATTCCGGTGCGGTTTGCGGCGAGCAAGCTGGCAGAGGGCGATGCGCTGATCCTGGAGCAGCTGGCCCTCGATGAAAACGAGAAAGAGATGCTCGAGCATATCGTCTGTCAGATGGAGACGGAGCGCGGCCTGGACCGCGCGGCGGCGATTGCGGATATGCGTTTTAATTTTATTGAAAAAGTCTGCCGTGAGACCGTGGTAAAACCAAAAGAGAGCCGCGAGCATGTGCGGAGCACAAAAATTGACCGTGTGCTGACCGGAAAATATACGGCTCTGCCATGTTTTGCCGGGATTATGGCGGCTGTCTTTTTCCTGACCTTCCATGTGATCGGAGCATCGCTGCAGAGTGTGCTGGAGGTTCTGATCGGAAAACTGACCGAGCTCGTGGACAGCGCCATGACAGCATGGGGCGTCAATCCGGTGCTTCATTCCCTTGTGATTGACGGTATTTTTAACGGCGTCGGAAGTGTCTTAAGCTTCCTTCCGATCATCGTCACCCTGTTTTTCTTCCTGTCCATTCTGGAAGACAGCGGCTATATTGGCGCGCGTGGCATTTGTGATGGATAAGCTGCTCCGGAAAATCGGCCTCTCCGGCCGCAGTATCGTGCCGATGCTGGTCGGTTTTGGCTGTACCGTGCCGGGCGTCATGGCGAGCCGCACCCTGCCTTCCGAGCGTGACCGGAAAATGACGATCCTATTAACTCCGTTTATGAGCTGTTCGGCAAAACTTCCGATTTACGCGTTCTTTACCGCCGCATTCTTCCCGAAATACAGTGCCTTGTGATGGTTCTTCTGTATTTCGGTGGTATCTTCATGGCTGTCCTGATGGCGATGCTGATGCAGGGAACTTTATTCCAGGGGGAAGCCGTTCCGTTTGTCATGGAGCTTCCAAACTACCGCATGCCGGGGGCAAAAATGTCGGACAGCTTTTGTGGGATAAGGCAAAAGACTTCCTGCAGCGGGCATTCACCGTCATTTTTGTTGCCACGATTGTGATCTGGTTTTTACAGACCTTTGGAACGCATCTCAATGTCGTGGAGGACTCCAAGGACAGCATTCTCGCCGTTGTCTCCGGCCGTCTCGCCCCGGTTTTTCGGCCGCTTGGATTTGGAGACTGGAGAGTATCGACCGCCCTTCTAACCGGATTTATGGCAAAGGAGAGTGTCGTCTCCACACTTTCCGTACTGTTCGGCACGACCGCGCAGCTGACCGAAATTCTGACACCGGTTTCCGCATTAAGCCTTCTGGTTTTCTGCCTCCTCTATACGCCGTGTGTGGCGGCAGTCGCTTCCATCAAGCGGGAGCTTGGCGGCAGATGGGCAGCCGGTGTTGTCGTTTCCCAGTGTGTGATCGCCTGGCTGGCAGCTTTTGTCGTACATGGCTTTGCACTGCTGTTTGGCATGTAAAAAAGAACATTAAATAAGAAAAGCTCTGCAGAACAGAAAATGCAAAATTCTGATCTGCAGAGCTTTTGATATATGGCTGGTAAAAAAATGCCGGTTTTAAATTTTTCGTATCACATGCTTTAAAATTCCTGTTTTGTGGAGCAGAAAGATCGAGCAGTCCATAAACAGATGGGCAAGAAAGGTGCTCAAAATGACACCATTTGATTTCAGCAGAAAGCCGACATGGAACCCATACCAGCACACGAAACCGGAGTAGGCGCTCATGATGACAAGAAGCGGTAGATTTTCCAACACGCCCCGCATCGTTTCAAGAAAACTCTTGACCGTAAAGTCGAAATACAGGAAGCGGCCGACCGTCAGTGTCAGGAAATAGAGAATCAGGCCGTCGTAATTCGTGTCCTCGTAGATAAAGCGGATGTACAGAAGAATCAGTACAATATAGAAGACCGAAATCAGCCGCACCGACGCTTCTGCTCCGGGTCAAGGTGCGTGAGCTTTACCAGAACCACATCGAGCCAGCTCGTCAGAAAGACGGAGAGCACGATAAAGACAAGAAGCACCACATCCTGATATTTCTCCCAGTACATCGAAATCTGCGGCAGACGCTCATCGATAATGTAATAGAGGGAGAGGAAGAGAAGAATCGAAGTGCCGGAGAAAACCAGCTCATAAAAGCTTTCCACAATCTGATACTGCCTGCGCTGGTGTTTCTTCCGGCGTATTTTTTTCGCTTTTTCCTCTGTCTCCTCTTTTAGCTGCCGCTGAATCTGCAATTTTGCAATCAGAAGCACAAGGGCAAGCACCAGAATCAGCGAGCAGTGAGACAAGCAGAAAACTGCCCACATTGGCGGGATCAAAAGTAGTGAAGAATATAGTATCGTTTCAAATAAAATCACCTCTTCTGGAAATTCTTTTTTTGATTTCTCTTCACTTTAGTACCAAATCCGGAAAAAAGTAAGTACAAAAATGAGAACAGAAAGAAAGTGTCTGATAAAAAATGACCGAAATGGAGAGAATAAAGTGATCAATGCGTGACAGGGAAGAAAAGATGACGATCAGTCAAAGTCGGTCAAAACAGGGCGATAAACCGGGAAAATCCGTCACAAAACTCTAAACTTATGCAAATGTGATAAAAAGAGAAGGGAAAATTCATGAAATATTAATGATTGATTTTGAATGAATATGACGATATGATAATCTTATCAAAGCAAACACGATCAAAATAAAGCAGGAGGGAAATATGATTTACACAGTGACATTCAATCCGTCTCTGGACTACATTGTATCGGTGGAAGACTTCAAGCTCGGCCTTACCAACCGCACAAGCTCCGAGCTGATGCTTCCGGGCGGAAAAGGAATCAACGTATCGACCGTACTTGGAAACCTTGGAATTGAGAGCACACGCTCGGATTTCTGGCAGGCTTTACCGGAAAAGAAATCGCGGGACGGCTCGACCAGATGGGAATTAAAAACGGCTGCATCTGGCTGGAAGAAGGATATTCCCGCATCAACGTCAAATTAAAGAGCATTGACGGAACTGAGATCAACGGACAGGGACCCGAAATCCCGGAGAAAAAGTGGAAGAGCTGATGAAACAGCTTTCCGCACTCGGCGAGGGCGACGTTCTCTTCCTCGCAGGCAGCATCCCGTCATCCATGGCAGATGATGCCTATCAGAAAATTATGGAAATGCTCGACAGCAAGGGCATCCGCATCGTCGTAGACGCGACCCGTGATCTGCTGATGAAGGTTCTGCCGTACCACCCGTTCCTCATCAAACCGAACAATCACGAACTCGGCGAGATTTTCGGTGTGGAATTAAAGACAAGAGAGTCGGTTGTTCCGTATGCAAAACAGCTGCAGAAAAAGGGCGCACAGAACGTTCTGGTTTCCATGGCAGGCGAAGGAGCCGTTCTCGTTGCCGCATCCGGTGAGGTCTTTGAAGCTCCGGCCCCGAAAGGAAAGCTTATCAACGGCGTCGGCGCAGGAGACTCGATGGTAGCCGGATTCATGGCAGGCTACATGGAAAAAGAAGATTACCTCCATGCGTTCCATATGGGAATCGCAGCGGGAAGTGCAAGTGCTTTTTCTGAAAACCTTGCAACCCGGGAGGAAATTGCATCTGTCTACGAACAGATTACAAAATAAAAGGGAGGACGTCTCATGAGAATCACAGAGTTGCTGGACATCCGCAGTATTGCGCTGGATGCCGCACCGAAAAGCAAACAGGAAACGCTTGACGCAGCCGTAGCGCTGATGGTCAAAAGCGGAAAGATCACAGACGAAGATGCGTACCGTGCACAGGTTTACGCAAGAGAAGAAGAGAGCACCACAGGAATCGGAGAGGGAATTGCGATTCCGCACGGAAAATGTGATGCAGTAAACAAACCGGGCCTTGCAGCCATGGTGATCCCGAACGGCGTTGATTTTGATTCTCTCGATGGAGAGCCGGTCACCCTGCTGTTCCTCATCGCAGCGCCGAACACAAAAGACAACGTTCACCTCGATGTCTTAAGTAAACTTTCCATGATGCTGATGGATGAAGAGTTCACCAAGAGCCTTCGAAACGCAAGGACACCGGAAGAGTTCCTTGCCATTATCGACCGCGCCGATGAAGAGAAAAAGAGCGTAGATGAGCGTCTTGCAGAGCCGGTGGAAGCAAAAGAAAATCAGGTGAAGATTCTCGCCGTTACTTCCTGCCCGACCGGTATTGCCCACACTTACATGGCAGCCGAGGGAATCGAGAAAGCAGCGAAAGCAAAAGGATGCTTCGTAAAAGTCGAGACACGAGGCTCCGGCGGAGCGAAAAACGTGCTGACTGCACAGGAAATCGCCGATGCGGACTGCATCATCGTTGCAGCCGACGCACAGGTTCCGATGGATCGTTTCGACGGAAAGAAAGTCATTCAGCGCCAGGTATCCGACGGTATCAGCAAAGCAGATGAGCTGATCGAGCTTGCGATGTCCGGAAACGCACCGGTTTACAAGAGCGGCAATGCGCAGACAGCCGCAGCAAGCACGAAGAAGAACAGCGGCGGTATCGGCCACCAGCTGTACACCCAGCTGATGAATGGTGTTTCCCATATGCTTCCGTTCGTTGTCGGCGGCGGTATTCTGATCGCAATCGCATTCCTGATCGACGGACTTCTTGTTGATATGAACTCCCTTGATGCCGCAGCCAGATCAAACTTCGGTACGATTACCCCGGCTGCAGCGATGTTCAAACAGATCGGCGGCGTGGCATTCGGCTTCATGCTCCCGGTTCTTGCAGGCTACATCGCCATGGCAATCGGCGACCGGCCGGCACTTGCCCTTGGTTTTGTCGGCGGTATGATGGCATCGAGCGGAACCTCCGGTTTCCTTGGAGCACTCGTTGCCGGTTTTGCAGCAGGCTACATTATCCTTGGCCTCCGCAAAGCATGTGAGAAACTTCCGGAAGCACTCGAAAAGATTGCGCCGGTTCTGATTTACCCGGTAGTCGGCATCCTTGCGATGGGACTTCTGATGCTCTTCATTGTAGAGCCGATCATGGGAACCGTCAACACGGTACTGAACAATGGTCTTGCTTCCATGGGCGGATCCAGCAAGCTGATCCTTGGCATGATCCTCGGCGGCATGATGGCCATCGACATGGGCGGCCCGTTCAACAAAGCAGCTTACGTATTCGGAACAGCAGCCATCGCAGCAGGAAACTACGACATTATGGCATCCGTTATGATCGGCGGTATGGTTCCTCCGTGTGCGATTGCACTTGCAACCCTGCTGTTCAAAGATAAATTTACAAAAGAAGAAAGAGAATCCGGTCCGACCAACTTCATCATGGGACTCGCCTTCATCACTGAGGGTGCGATTCCATTCGCAGCAGCAGACCCGATCCACGTTCTTCCGGCCTGCATCATCGGCTCTGGCCTCGCAGGTGCGCTCTCCATGGCATTTGGCTGTACCTTAATGGCACCGCACGGCGGCATCTTCGTTGTACCGGTTATGGGAAATGCGCTGCTTTATCTGGTGGCAGTTGTCATCGGAACAGTGGTATCCGCAGTTCTGCTTGGAGTTTTAAAGAAAAAAGTTGCATAAAAGAGTAGAAAAAAGGCAGAAAACAAAGTAAAATAAAAATATCAAAGATCCTATGGGAGGAAAAAATCATGAAAGAATTTAAGTATGTTGTAACAGATCCAGAAGGAATCCACGCTCGTCCGGCAGGAATGCTGGTAAAAGCAGTCAAAGAATTTTCCTGTGATATCAAGATCGCAAAAGACGGAAAAGCCATGAACTGCAAAGCCATCTTCGGCATCATGGGACTGGCTGTAAAACAGGGCGAAGAAGTTACCCTGACCTTCGATGGAGCAGATGAAGATGCTGCATACGAAGCAATCAGCAATTTCATGAAAGAGAACTTGTAATTCTACAGAGCCATGCGGAATGGAAGAAAAAAGTGCGAATCATGCTTGCATGAATGAGTGCTTTTTTCTGGAATTCCATATGGCGAGAAGCCACATCGAAATGGAGCGTAAGCGGAATTGAGATGGGGCTCTGGAGAATTACAATATAGTAATCGGCAGGAGCGTGTTTGAAAAACTTTCTGAAACTAAGAAATCCTTTTTAAACACGCTCCGGCTGTCTGGACAGAAAATTCGGATATCGAGAACAAAGGTGGAGAAAACTTATGCAGATTTATCAGGGAAAAAGCGTATTTTCCGGCATTGCGATCGGAAAGATCCGCGTATACAAAAAGAATGAGCGTCAGGTAAAACGTGTGAAAGTAGAAAATCCGGATGCGGAGATGGCACGGTTTGAGGAAGCAAAGGCAAAAGGAATCGCACAGCTTGGCGTTCTGTATGAAAAAGCATGCAAAGAGGTTGGCGAGGCCAATGCAGCGATCTTCGAGGTACATCAGATGATGATGGAGGACGACGGCTACAACGAGTCCGTCGAGAATATTATCAAGAGCCAGGGCGTCAACGCTGAGTATGCCGTTGCAACGACAGGCGACAACTTTGCGCAGATGTTTTCTGCCATGGACGATGATTACATGAGAGAGCGCGCGGCAGACGTAAAGGATATTTCCGAGCGTCTGATCTCCATCTTAAACGGAGACGACACCGACGCATCCTTAAACGACGAACCGGCGATCATCGTGGCAGATGACCTTGCGCCGTCTGAGACGGTACAGATGGATAAGGACAAAGTTCTTTCTTTGTTACGTACACGGTTCTTAAATTCCCACAACCGCTATCCTTGCAAGAACCATGGCGATTCCGGCACTGGTCGGAACACCGCTTCCGCTGGATGAGAGCGTAGACGGAAAGCTCGGCATCGTGGACGGATCCGATGGAACCATCTATGTTGATCCGGACGAGGAGACTCTTGCTGCCATGCAGAAGCGTCGCACCGAGGAGGAGGAAAAGAAAAAACTGCTCCTCACCTTAAAGGGAAAAGAAAATATTACACTGGACGGACAGAAAATTCTGCTGTATGCTAATATTGGAAACATCAAAGACCTTGCGGCTGTCATGCAGAACGACGCGGGCGGCATCGGCCTGTTCCGAAGCGAGTTTATCTATCTTGAGCAGGATCACTATCCAACAGAGGAGGAGCAGTTCCGTATCTACAAACAGGCAGCAGAGACGATGGCGGGAAAACGCGTCATCATCCGTACCCTCGATATCGGTGCCGATAAACAGTGCGATTATTTCGAGATGGAAAAAGAGGAGAACCCGGCACTTGGCTGCCGTGCGATCCGCATCTGCCTGACGCGGCCGGAGATCTTCAAGACACAGCTTCGCGCGCTGTTCCGCGCAAGCGCATATGGAAAAATTGCCATTATGTATCCAATGATCACAAGTGTCGGCGAGGTTCGCCAGATCAAAGCGATTGTGGAGGAAGTAAAAGCTTCTCTCGCTGAGCAGGGCATTGAGTACGGAAATCCAGAGCAGGGTATCATGATCGAGACCCCGGCGGCTGCCATCATCAGCGATGAGCTGGCAAAAGAGGTTGATTTCTTCAGTATCGGAACGAACGACCTCAGTCAGTACACCCTCGCGATCGACCGCCAGAACACAAAGCTGGATCCGTTCTTTGATCCGCATCACCCGGCGATCCTGCGCATGATTCAGATGGTTGTGGAGAATGCACACAAAGCCGGCATCTGGGCCGGTATCTGCGGCGAACTCGGCGCTGACCAGGAGCTGACAAAAGAGTTCCTTGCGATGGGCGTAGATGAACTTTCCGTTTCTCCGGGAAGCATCCTTCCGCTCCGCAAGATCATTCTGGAAACAAACGTGGCAGAATATAAGGCAGGAAAGAAATGTTAACACAGCAGAGACATGAGATAATTTTGAAACTGTTAAAAGAAAAGGGAAGCATCACCGTGACGGAAGTCCGGGATCTTCTCGATACATCGGAGTCCACGGTACGCCGCGATATCACAGCGCTCGACAAGGAGGGCAAGCTGGAAAAGGTATTCGGCGGCGCCGTGGAAGCCGGCCAGAAGGTGACGGCACACGAGTACACCGTTGCACAGAAAAATGAGCTGAACTGCGATGCCAAACGGAAAATCGCAGAATATGCGGCATCCCTCATCGAGCCGGACGATTTCGTCTTTCTCGACGCGGGAACGACAACGGCGCATATGATCGATTTCATCCGGGCAACCTCCGCCGTTTTCGTGACAAACGCCGTTGACCACGCACGGCGGCTGGCATCACGCGGGTTTAAGGTCATTCTGGTAGGCGGCGAGCTCAAAAGCTCCACAGAAGCCGTCGTCGGAAACCAGGCAATCCGCACGATTCAGGAATACCACTTCACCAAAGGCTTTTTCGGCACTAACGGTGTCACAAGAAGAAGCGGCTGCACAACGCCGGATGTCAATGAAGCAGTAATCAAAAAGACCGCCATGGAGCAGTGCCGCCAGTGCTACGTCCTCTGTGACGCAAGCAAATTTAACAGCATCAGTTCCGTTACCTTCGCAGACTTTGAAAAACCGATTTTTATCACGGACCGGAAAGTTCCCGGGTATGAGAAGAGCAAACATATCATCGTATGCGAGACGGAGCGAAAATAAAAAGCCAACATCTTACACGCACATAAATTGCAAAGCGCCCCGGCCCTGCAGATCATTTGGATGCAGGACCGGGGCGCCGTTTACAGACTTATTCTTTGATTTCCGCCAGCGTTACATCTGGATGATGATACTGCGGACGATGTTTCAAAAATGGAACTTTAAGCAGGGTAGCATTCTTGGGACACCAGTGAAGACAGGCATAACAGGCTGCACAGGAATGTCCTCCATAAAAATACGATGCAGTAACAAAATCTTCTTTTGGCAGACTTCCGTCAGATGTAAAGTTTGTTTTTTGTTCTTTTATAAAAGATATGATAGATTTTAACCGTTCCGGTGCTTTTTTCAGTTCGTTCCAGATTTTCCTGCTCTGAGCTGATTAAACAGTTGCCTGGCATCTGCAGATCAAAGACAGCCGACAGGTTTGACACCGCTGCGGGAAAGTGCCTGACTTAGGCTGACAAAAGAATTTCCGCTTTTTCCATTGTTAGAAGTCATGACGACAAAAGTATAGCAGTCAGGATTGACCGTTAACTTCAATAAAAATTCTTTTACAATCCATGGCAGATCGCTCATGTAGGTAGGAAAGACAAAACCGATTATATCGTTTTTGCAGAAAAAATTGCTTTCTGTTTTATAATATTCTCAACAGGCTGATTCAGCTCTTTTCCAATTTCTTTTGCAGCCCAAAGCGAATTACCAGTTCCGGTAAAATAAAAAATCATAAGTTTTTCCCTCTCTTTTTGAAGTTTATGACGGAGAAATATTTTTATCCGTTTGCTTTATATTATTTTAAAACTATGATGTTGGGGTCAAAAGCCCCTCTATAGTACCTTGAAAAGTTCATATATTTTGTAGTAAATACAAGCCTAAATGGTTTACTTGCTGTATAATAGAGATATCTTAGTAGGAAAGAAGGCAATCTCTATGTCATTCAAAGAAAATACTTACCAGCAAATGTCATTTACAGATAGTTTTTCTGGATTAACTGCCAGAGAACAAAAAGCATTGGAAAAATCCTGGGCAAAAGTCTTTGCCGATGAAATATTTCCTGCCATTGATGAAAAGCGTTTTTCTGTCTTATACAGCGATAAGGCATCCAGACCGAATACTCCGGTCAACGTGATTGTTGGTGCGCTCATTATCAAAGAGCTTTTTGATTATTCCGATGACGAGATGGTCGAAAATCTTATGCTGGATTTTCGAATTCAGTACGCACTGCACACAACAAGTTTTGAAGAACAGTCTTTGAGTGACAAGACCTTAAGCCGTTTCCCCAAGAGGTGCTATGATTATGAAACACTTCACAACAAGGATCTTTATCATGATTGTGTGAAAGATTTAAGTGCTTCCATTGCAAAACTGGTGGGAATCAGCGGTAAAGTCAGGCGTATGGATTCCATGATGATCGAATCCAACGTCCGCAGGCTCAGCCGAATGGAACTGATATACACTGCATTGCAAAGCTGGTGATGTATGTGAATAAAATCAATGGTTCCGCTCTGTCTGACGATTTAAAACATTATATCGATCCTAACGATTTTAACAGAGTGATTTATCATCAGCGCAGTACCGATGCAGATGAGCGCATGAAGCAGCTCTTAACGGATGCGGATAAACTTCTTGCCCTGTGTGAGTCTGATTACAATGATTCAACAGAGTATGATCTGTTTGTCAGATGCCTGTCAGAACAGACCATTGTTGAAAATGAAAACCGAAGACTCCGCACGAAAGAAGACGGCGGCATGAAATCAACCATGCTGCAGAATCCTTCTGACCCTGAAGCGACATTCCGGAATAAAGCAGGAAAAGAGCATCGAGGATATGCTGCTAATCTTGAAGAATCCGTTGGAGCCGATGGTTCTGTTGTAACAGAGTACCAGTATGAGCAAAACAACCATAGTGACAGTTCAGTTTATCCAGGAGCACCTTGCGCAGATGGATAACCAGGAAGAACGGACGTGTTATAGTCACGGAAGTGGAGCATATAAGTGGAAACAGAAAA
>ENA-OQBT01000817-OQBT01000817.1-human-gut-metagenome-genome-assembly--contig:-NODE-817-length-16231-cov-2.302223_pt1 | contig 16231 bp, 17 predicted proteins | sample MGYA00242749_ERZ504557 | MGnify/ENA primary metagenome ERZ504557 (study PRJEB26092, sample SAMD00036243) | human gut metagenome | host: Homo sapiens | study: EMG produced TPA metagenomics assembly of... | reverse complement strand
GCACCGCAGAGCGTGAATTACTGCGTCACAGATTTTCGTCGTACCCCGGTACGCCTTCAAATCTGTTCCTTGCAATTCGCGCTCTGCAGCACTGCCTTTTTTGCATTATTTTCGGGTCTTGCTATAGATGGAAGTGCAGGAGAGTTAATCCACCCGTTCGTTCCCCCAGAAAAACAATGCCACGGTTCCTGGCCCTGTGTGGCTGCCGATGGTGGTTCCGATGTTGTTGATCTCTACTTTTCCGTTCAGATTGGGAAAGCGTTCCTCGATAAGATCCGCAACGGCCCGCGCATCGTCGTAGCAGGCGGACTGGGAAATGTAGCATTTGCCGGAGTAGGAGAGGCCGCCCTCGGCGTTTTCTTCCATCTGGTCGACGATTTTTTTGATGACTTTTTTCTTCGTACGGATTTTAAACCGCGGAATCAGACGGCCTTCGTTGTCCATGTTGAGCAGCGGGCAGATACCGAGGAGGCCGCCGATTGCGCCGGAGGCTTTGGAGATGCGGCCGCCGCGCACGTAGAAGGTGAGGTCCGTGGAGAAGAACCAGTGATGGACTTTGAGGCGGTTTTTCATCGCAAAATCGTAAACCTCTTCCAGCGGTTTTCCTTCATCGCGCAGGTCGCAAGGCGGTCCATCAGAAGACCATAGCCGGAGGAAGCGCCGAGGGAATCCACGATGAGGATTTTCCGTTCCGGGTAGCGCTCTTCAAGGTCGCTTTGGCGATCATCGCAGAATTCAGGACACCGGAAATGCCGGAGGAGAGGCAGACGTGGAGAATGTCTTTGCCGTCCTGCAGGAATGTTTCAAAATAGGCTTCAAATTCATCGGCATTCACCTGGGATGTTTTTGTGGAAGCGCCGGCGGCCATGGCGGCATAAAACTGATCGAACGGCATGGACTTGCCGAGATCGTCCGCGTACTCGGTGTCATTTAATTTGTAATGGAAACAGATGTATGAGATTTCCCGTTTGGAGAAATGTTCTTCGGTAAGGTCTGCCGTAGAGCAGCAGCTGATGACATAGGAACTCATAAAATAATCCCTCCTTGTAAAAATGAAAGTAAGAACTCTGGTTTCTGTGCCTATTGTAGCATCCCGAATGGGAAAAGGCAACTGCGGAACGTGATTATATCCGTAATGAAAGGGGCGGTGAAATGGTGTCAAGCCTTGTATTTGCGGTACGGCCTGTGGTAAAATAGAACTATGAGAATACGAAAATACAAAGGAGGTTTTTGCATATGCAGAATTATTCAGGAGAAGAAGGGCTGCAGTATCATCTGAAGATCCGAAAAGGCGATGTGGGACGGTACGTGATTCTGCCGGGAGATCCCAAACGGTGTAAAAAAATTGCAGCTTACTTTGAGAACCCGGTGCTCGTCGCAGACAGCCGGGAATTTGTGACTTATACGGGTACTTTGGACGGTGTAAAGGTTTCCGTTACATCTACCGGCATCGGCGGTCCGTCGGCTTCCATCGCGATGGAAGAGCTGATCCAGTGCGGCGCCGATACGTTTATCCGCGTCGGAACATGCGGCGGTATGGCACTCGATGTAGAGGGCGGCGATATCGTGGTGGCAACGGGAGCGATCCGTGCGGAGGGAACGTCAAAGGAATACGCACCGATCGAGTTCCCGGCAGTCGCAGACCTTACCGTGACGAATGCGCTGGTGCAGGCGGCAAAGAATCTTGGGAAAAAATGGCATGCGGGCGTGGTACAGTGCAAGGATTCCTTCTACGGCCAGCACGACCCGGAGCAGATGCCGGTCGGCGATGAGCTGCTGAAAAAATGGGATGCATGGATGAAGCTTGGATGCAAAGCGTCAGAGATGGAATCGGCGGCACTCTTTATCGTGGCAAGTGCCCGCGGCGTCCGTGCCGGATCGGATTTTCTTGTGATGGGAAATCAGGAGAGAGTGAAACGCGGCATGGAGAACCACATTACGCACGATACGGAAGGTGCGATTCAGGTAGCGATTGAGGCGCTGCGGATTCTGATCCGGGAAGACCAGAAATAAGAAAGAAAAATAGGGGGATACTGGAAAGGGGATGCTGGATATGAAACAGGAAATCAGTACAGAAATAAAACAGGAGCTGGTAAAACAGGCTCTGGCAGCGCGGAAATTTGCGTATGTGCCGTATTCGAAGTTCCGCGTAGGCGCGGCGGTTCTGGCAAAGAATGGAGCGATTTATACCGGATGCAACATTGAAAATGCGGCGTATACACCGACAAACTGCGCGGAGCGCACCGCGGTCTTCAAAGCCGTATCCGAGGGCATAACGGAATTTGACGCGATCGCCGTCTGCGGCGGCCCGGGAGAGGCAGAGCCGGAGGATTTCTGCACACCGTGCGGTGTCTGCCGCCAGGTCCTGCGGGAATTCGTTGATCCGAACGAATTTCTCGTCCTTCTCTGCAAGGGCGACGGTTCCTGGAAAGAAATGACACTCGAGGAGCTGCTGCCAATGGGATTCGGAAAAGAAAATTTATAAACAGAAGCCGGAAAAGAAAAATCCAGGGCAGGTACGGAAAGTACCGTATGCCTGGATTTTTTATGTCCAAGATATAAAAATTATTTACTGAAATTTCGGCTCACAGGTCAGATCGCATCCCAGACGCTGGAACATTTTGCGGTCCACATCGGAGAGCATAACGCTGGAGTGCACCTGGCAGCCCTTTAACTGCGGCAGGCAGGAGAGTGCTTTCTGTGCATCCTCGCTCTGTGCAGCGGTAGCGGACAGGGCGATCAGAACTTCGTCAGTATGGAGACGCGGATTTTTGCTTCCGAGATACTTTGTTTTCAGTGTCTGGATCGGAGCGATGGATTCCGGTGAGAGAACGTGTACGTCGTGTTCAATACCGGAAAGGTCTTTTAAAGCATTCAGCAGAAGTGCTGCGCTTGAGCCGAGCAGATCGCTTGTCTTTCCGGTGATGATGCGTCCGTCCAAAAGCTCCATGGCAGCAGCCGGTGCGCCGGTCGCTTCAGCGCGGACAAGAGCCGGGGAAACGGTGGTGCGGTCTGCGGCAACGATGTTCTCCTGTTTCATCAGAAGCTCGATTTTGTAAGCCTCTGTCTCGGAACGGGAACCGTCTGCGATGCCGTCCACAGCGTTATAGTAGCGGCGGATGATCTCCTGGCGGGAAGCCTCGCAGCATGCGGCATCATCGACAATGCAGTTTCCGGCCATGTTGACACCCATGTCGGTCGGGGATTTGTATGGGCTCTCGCCGAAAATCTGCTGGAAAATGGCGCGCAGAACCGGGAAAATCTCAACATCACGGTTATAGTTGACGGTTGTTACATCGTATGCCTCAAGATGGAACGGGTCGATCATGTTGACATCGTTCAGATCGGCGGTAGCAGCCTCATAGGCCAGGTTGACCGGGTGCTTCAGCGGCAGATTCCAGATCGGGAAGGTTTCATATTTGGCATAGCCGGCGTTTACACCGCGTTTGTGCTCGTGGTAAAGCTGGGAAAGACAGGTTGCCATCTTTCCGCTTCCCGGTCCCGGTGCGGTAACGACAACGAGCGGGCGTGTCGTTTCGATGTATTCGTTCTTTCCATATCCCTCATCGCTTACGATCAGCGGTACATTGTGCGGGTAGCCCGGAATTGTGTAGTGAATGTAAACCGGGATGCCGAGCTTTTGCAGTCTCTTTTTAAAGGCATCTGCGCTGTGCTGGCCGGAATACTGGGTAATTACTACGCTTCCGACGTAGAGGCCGCGTCCGCGGAACTCGTCGATCAGACGGAGTACATCACTGTCGTAGGTGATGCCGAGGTCACCGCGGATTTTGTTTTTCTCAATATCGGATGCGGAAATTGCCATAACAATCTCGGCCTGATCGGAAAGCTGCATCAGCATGCGCAGTTTTGCGTCCGGTGCAAAGCCCGGAAGAACGCGGGATGCGTGGAAATCGTCGAACAGCTTTCCACCGAATTCCAGATACAGCTTGTTGTCAAACTGGTTGATGCGGTCGCGGATGTGCTCGGACTGCATTTTCAGGTATTTTTCATTGTCAAATCCAATTTTCATGGTATTTTTCTCCCTTTTTTCCATGGTATTTGTTTGAAAGAAACGGATCATCCTGCAGGGATGATGCAAAGTTTTCCCCATTGGGTTCTGAAGAGTTACAAACAACTGATTTTATTTTACTATAGAGAAAAGTCACGTGCAAGAAAAAAATGCGGCAGGAATAGAAGCGATTCAGAAAAAGCACTCCTTCGCGCAAGCATGATTCGCGATTTTTCCGGAATTTCGCATGGATCTGAATCGTTACAAAAAAAATCTCCCAAAAGGAGAGAGGCCGGGACTTGGTTGAAGCCCCGGGCGGTATGAAAAAGAAATCTATCTATTAGAAAGGTTGGCGTTGGAGACGTGCTTCCAGAAATGCTTTGCCGTCTCCGGTTTATTTATAGAGAAACAATGGAGGTTGTTTTTTACTTCCTTTGTTGTTGATAAGATTAGTATACGGGAAAATTGTGACCAGAATGTGTACACGGGATAAAGCTTTTCTGAAGAGAACATGAAAACAAAAGGAAGAAAATCTGACGGAATTGTAAAGAAGTAGTCAAAAAGGATTCATGCACCGTGGAAAAGGCGCATAAAATGCAGGAGAAGAAAAAGAGCATTTCCGGCAGGAAAACCGATAAGACCGGAAAACCGGCTATCTGCAGCTGCGGGAAGAGGTTTCGTATGCCGGAAATGAAAAGGAAGAGAAAAATTTGCAGAGCGTGATTCTGGATATGGTCAACCGTTTTGGCTATCTTGGTATTCTGATTCTGATTGCGGTGGAAAATGTATTTCCACCGATTCCCTCCGAGGTGATTCTGCCTTTGGCGGTTTTCTGACAACGTGTACTCGGCTGCACCCGGCGGGGGTTGTGCTGGCATCTACGGCGGGCTCACTGCTTGGCGCGCTGGTGCTGTACGGAGCCGGAACCCTCGTCAGCCCGGAAGGGCTTGCCGAGCTGCTCGAGAGCCGGCCGATGAAGCTTCTGGGGTTTCGGGCAGAGGATGCCTGGAAGACCATTGCCTGGTTTCAGAAAAAGGGGCAGCGGGCTGTGCTGCTCGGCCGATGCATTCCGATCATCCGAAGTCTCATCTCGGTTCCGGCCGGCATGGCGGGGATGAAGATGCCGGGATTTCTGCTATATACCATAGTCGGGAGTACGGTCTGGAATCTTCTTCTGGTTGGCATCGGTGCAGCGGTCGGCGCTGCATGGGAGCAGGCGGCAGAATATGTGAAGCTGTATGCGGATGTGGTTTTCCTTATTTTAATGGTGGGAACCGTATGCTTTCCGGCATTCCATTTATATAGGAAGAAACACCGTCAAAAATAATAGGATGCATGAAATCATGCATGATATGCAAAAAATATGCTTGCAATTTAGCAATAAGTGTGCTAAGATTCATCTCAACAAATAAAAGGGAGTAGCGAAACGCCGCGGGATCTGAAATAAAAACATCCCGTGCGGGTTTGAAACCGTCAGCCGATGTTGAGAAACATCCGTATCAAATGAGAACGCAAGACTTTTATTGTGGCAGATGTCATGATAGGAGTCTTTTTTATCCTTCGACTCCTGAATACCAAATATGAACTGCCATCCGTTGCCAGCGAAAGAAGCGTGGCGGAGAGAGAGGAATGTATGAGCAGCCAAAGAGTAAAAAAAGAATTGTACGAAACTGCAATGACAGGAGAAAAGGCACTGACCAGCCTGATGTATGTACAGATGACACTGTATGCAGCAAAAAGCCAGAAAACGTATGCCAGGGTGCGAAGCGAGGGGCGTGCAAGGATGCGCCACATGGGGCTTCATATGAATCAGTATTTAAGAGCGGCAGGAAAGGATCTGGAAAGCTTTCGAAACCGTCTGAAAGAGACACATCTGCCGGAAGAGCTTCAGTCAAAGGCAGAAACATTTCTGGTCCAGACGGTACATGCGCTGGATGTGACGGAGAAAAAACAGATGTACCGCAGGGAACTGATCGGGATGGAAGAGAAAGTAAAGGAAACAGCAGAACAGATCGAGGAGCTGCTGAAAAGCATGCGGGAGCTTGGAGTATAAGTCACCGTCTGGCAGGCTCTGCGTGACCCGTAACGTGTAGTATCCGCAGGGGAGTCGGCGAAGGGGAATGCGCATGGTGGACTTTTCAAAAACAAAATGTTAAGATAAAACAATATGGTAATGATTCAGAAGCCATGCGAAATAAGAAGAGAAAGATGCAGGAAAGAAAGGAAGTAAGAAACGTAGGCAGAAGAAATTGACAATGAAGGTATCGCCCGAATCCACACGGATTCCCGGAAAAATTCGGGATTCCGAGGCAGAGCGGACTGATCGAAGAACTAAAGAGTATGATCGTTTTTGAACCGGAGTTCCGCGATGCAAATGCACTGAGGGGGCTGGAAGAATATTCCCATCTCTGGTTGATCTGGGAGTTTTCGGAAGCCGTGCGGGATACCTGGTCTCCGATGGTGCGGCCGCCGCGGCTTGGCGGAAATAAGCGTGTCGGCGTATTTGCTACGCGTTCGCCGTTCCGTCCGAATCCGATCGGTCTTTCTTCGGTAAAGCTGGAATATGTGGAGCAGCATCCGTCGCTTGGTCCGGTATTGCACCTTACGGGAGCAGATCTGATGGACGGCACACCGATTCTGGATATCAAACCGTATCTGCCGCATGTAGACAGTCACGTGGAGGCACTTGGCAGCTTTACGGAAAAGACGAAAGAATACTTTATTCCGGTTGAGATTCCGGACGAGCTGCTGGAAAAGGTTCCGGCAGACCACCGTGCGGCGCTGAAAAAAAGTGCTGGAGCAGGATCCGCGTCCATCGTATCAGAACAGCGAAGAACGCGTCTACGGACTTTCCTTTGCGGGAATGGAAATCAAATTCCAGGTAAAGGACGAGGTACTGCATGTTGTGGGAGTAGAAATGTGAGGAAGAAATAAAGATCGGGAGAAAAGACCGAAAGCAAGGATCGAAAGCAAAGATCAAAAGCGAAGATCAAAAGCAAAGATCAAAAGCAAGGATTAAAAGCAAAGATCGAGAGAAGAGGCCAAAAGCAAGGATTAAGAGAAAAGATAGGAAGAAAAAATGGAACGAAATGTAGAGATAGATAAAATTTCAGATGGAAAACGATACGGAGCTAATGATCTTGTAAAAGTGGGCTGCGACGACTGCCGCGGATGCTCCGCCTGCTGTCATGGGATGGGAGATTCGATTGTACTCGACCCGATGGATGTCTACCGCCTGGAGAAAAAGCTGGGAAAGACGATGGAAGAGATTTTGCTGGCTGGGAACGTGGCGCTTCGTGTCGTGGACGGTGTTATTCTGCCACATCTGAAGATGACAGAGCAGTCAGACCGGTGCAGCTTTTTAAATGAAGAAGGCCGCTGCAGCATCCACGATGCACGCCCGGGCTTCTGTCGGATGTTTCCGCTGGGTCGGCTGTATGAGGATGGAACATTTTCTTATTTCCTTCAGGTGAACGAATGTCCGAAGGAGAACAAGACAAAGGTCAAGGTCCGCCGCTGGCTCGATACGCCGGAGCTTGGGAAATACGAAGCCTTTACGACAAAATGGCATTATTATCTGAAGGAAAAACAGAATGCGGCGCGCGAAAGCGAGGACGATGCATTCCGGCAGCAGATCAGCATGAACATTCTGAAGCTGTTTTATCTGCTTCCGTATGACGGAAATACAGATTTTTATACACAGTTTGCAGATCGAATGGAGCTTGCAGCAGACAAGCATTAAGCAAAAACATATATTAACAGGAGAGGCTGTCGCACGAAGCGAAAACACTACAAAATCTATATTTTGTGGAAATTTTTCTTCGTGCGGCAGCCCTCCTGTTTTTTATATCGTTTCGTAGGAAAACTTTCCTGCTCCGGCGTAGACCAGGAAGGCTTCCCGGGTCTCACGCTCCGTCGACGGCTGCAGAAAATGATCTGCCCGTTTTTCAGCAGAATTTCGCCGGTTACCTGTACAAGGGAAACATGGGCAAAGTTGATCAGCAGACCTTTCCGCCGTGGAAAAACGATCACTTGGTGTAAGGCAGACCGTCAGGTCGGTAAACGTGCAGCGGGTTGTAAAATCTCCCTGAATGGTGTGGAGAATCAGTCGGTGCTGGCAGCTCAACGTAAATCAGTCGTCGAGCGCCAGCCGGTATTTTTGGGAAACACCCTGTGAGATAATGACTGGAATTTCGAGCAGAACAGCATCGTTCGGATCGAGTGGGAATATTAATTTGGAATACAAGAAAACACCTCCTGGAAAGCATACCGTTTGCGTCGAAGTGCAGCCGTTCGAGTCGAAGCGGTTGTCCGGCGCAAAGAAACATGATAGGGTACAAAATAAAAGTAGGAGGGAGCATTACAGCAAACGTCATAAAATTACAAAATGTAGTTTAGCATAGTGGCAGGATCTCATTCAAGCCGAATTGCCGCACTTCTGTTAAAATCGTTCGACAGATAACGACGCCGGATGGCTTAAAGAGTCGAAAAAAGTAAAAAAAGGAACGATAGGCAGAAAAAAACAGCAGAAAGATCAAAAGAAAATCGAAAGAAAAGGAGGCAGAGAAGATTGACGATGCGAGATTGATTTGGTATAATATTCCAAAAATAATTATTACATATAACATTACCGTAAAAGAATAAATATCATATGGAGAGAAATATGAACAGAGAAGTAGAAACAATCAGAGAAAAAGTACATACAACAGCAGATGCAGCATTATTTTTATGCTTTCAGGAAGTGAAGGGAAGCCATTCCAAAGGAGTGATCCGGCTGCCGCTGCTTCATTATGACATTCCGTTTGAGGGATACGGAGAAATGCTGCTTCGGATGAACCGCATTTATGACCTGCTCGGCATGCCGGATGCAGGAAGCTGTATGCGGAGCCTTTCAGAAGGGGAAAAAGAAGAGTGGGAATTTACAGATGAAATGAAGAACAATCAGGATACAACGCTTCCAGCCGGAACCGAGCGTATGGTCAGTATTCAGATTCAGTTCCGACAGCACTGTAGTCTGCAGGGATTTCTGATCTGCGGAAAACAGAAAGCAGGTTTTCGTTCAGCACTTGAAATGCTGTATTTACTGGAAGATTGTCTGCAGGAACAGGATAACTGAATACGGGAGAAAAACGCAACAGAATGAGAGTGGGAGCTATGAAGGAAGAAAAAAAGATCAGAAAGAAAATAAAAATTGAGGATTTGTTGCCAAGAGATCCCATCCGGGTGGATCTCGATGCAATCCTGGGCTATGTGAAGGGAAAAACAATCCTGGTAACAGGCGGAGGCGGTTCGATCGGAAGTGAGATCTGCCGCCAGCTGGCCGGACACGACGTCGGGCATCTGATCATTTTTGACATCTACGAAAACAATGCGTACCAGATTCAGAAATCTCTGGAATGGGAGTTCCCAGATCTCAATTTGACAGTACTGATTGGTTCTGTGCGGGATGAGCGGAGGCTGGAATCAATTTTTTCGAAGTACTGGCCGGACATCGTCTTTCACGCAGCAGCCCACAAGCATGTGCCGCTGATGGAGGACAGCCCGAATGAAGCGATTAAAAACAATGTTATTGGAACCTTAAAAACGGCGCGCACAGCAAGCATTATCAGGTAAAGAAGTTTATCCTGATATCAACAGACAAGGCAGTCAACCCGACCAACATCATGGGAGCGAGCAAGCGGCTCTGTGAGATGGTGATTCAGCTGATCGGAAGACACAGCACGACAGAGTTTGCGGCAGTGCGCTTTGGAAATGTACTGGGAAGCAACGGAAGTGTCATTCCGCTGTTCCGCCGTCAGATCGAACACGGCGGTCCGGTGACGGTTACGCATCCGGATATCATTCGATATTTTATGACGATTCCGGAGGCAGTCAGCCTTGTACTTGAGGCAGGCGCCTATGCGAAAAACGGTCAGATCTTTGTCCTGAATATGGGAGATCCGGTCAGAATCGCAGACCTGGCCAAAAATATGATCCGCCTTTCCGGATATGAGCCGGAAAAAGAAATCAAGATCAAATACATTGGCCTGCGACCCGGCGAAAAGCTGTATGAGGAACTTCTGATGAATGAAGAGGGCATGCAGACCACAGAAAACAGCCGGATTTTTATCGGCAGACAGATTGCATTTGACGAGAAGGTATTCCGGGAGCAGATAAAGGAACTCGCGAAGGAAGCGGAAAACGAATGTCCGGACATCTGTTATCTGGTAAAGAAAATGGTACCGGAATACCAGTACGAAGGAGAAAAACAGGGATGACGGACCTTCATGTACATATTCTGCCGGGAGTGGACGACGGATCCCCGAATTTGTCCACCTCCCTTGAAATGGCAGAAATGGCGGCACAAAGCGGGGTGCGTATCCTCGCGGTGACGCCGCATGCAAACCAGACGGGAATCGAAGGCGTGGAGGACGGATACGTCAACTACGAATCGGAACAGTTAGAAGAGCAATTTTACCGTCTGGAGAGGGAAATCAACAGAGAACACATTCCCATCAGCCTGGTGCGCGGCATGGAAATCATGAGCATCGGACCGCTGGAGAAAAAAATCAGAGAGAGAAAGCTGATACCGCTCCATGAGAGCCGCTATTATCTGATCGAGGTGCCGTTTGATATGGCGCCGTACGGAATCAGAAAGCGGCTGCTGGAATTTCCGGCGATGGGAAAAATCCCGGTGCTGGCGCATCCGGAGCGGTATTTCTGCGTGCAGGATACACCGGAGCTCTATACGAATTCCGGGAAATGGGCGCGGTTTTGCAGATCAACAAAGGAAGCGTGTTTGGAAGATTTGGAGAAGAGGCTGAGCGGACAGCAAGGTTTCTACTGGAAAACCGCCTTGCGGGCTGTGTGGCAAGCGATGCCACGGAGCCGATTACCGGACCACGGACATGCGGCCAGTCCGGCAGTTTCTGGAGGAGCGGTATGGAGAAGCGTATGCACAGCTTTTAGTGAAAGTGAATCCGAGAAGAATCCTGGAGGACCGTCAGATTTTCTATGAACCGTCCCCGGAACGAAAACGGAAAAGACGCTGGTTCCTCTAAAAACAGGAAGAATGGCGTTACAGAAACGAAAGGAGCATCTTTGATATGCACAAAACGAGAGCGGCAGTTCTCATTCTGTTTCTGGCTTCCACACTTGCCTTTGGCGGGTGTCTGGTGCGGCAGCAGACGGGAAAAGACGGAAAAGGGCCGGAAATTACGATGGACAACAGTGAGATTTCTGCCAGCATCCATGCAGAGGAGTCAGAACTTCTGGCCGGAGTAACTGCTTACGATAAAAAAGACGGCGATGTGACGAGTTCTCTTGCTGTGGAACATATTTCGAATTTTGTGGAAAAAGGGCGGCGGAAAATCAGTATCGTCGCCTTTGATTCCGATAATCACGTTACGCATGCGGAGCGGGAACTGGTGTATAACGATTACACCTCACCGGTCTTTTCCCTGGATCGCCCGCTGCGGTTCAGCCTGAATGCAGATGATCTGACAGAGGGACTTTCCGCGGAGGACTGCCTGGACGGAACGATTACCGACCGCATCCGGATTTCTTACGAGGATGAGATCAGCAGTACACCGGGACTGTACCACGTGACATATTCGGTTGCAAACCGCGCCGGAGATGTGACAAGTCTTCCGGTGACAGTAGAACTCTACGATCCGGCAGAGGAGAACGGAAGGCCGCAGATTACCCTGAGCGATTACCTGATTCATCTGGATCTGCAGCAGCCATTTGATCCGCAGGCATATCTGGAAAGCGTGAGTGTGGATCAGATGCTGTATGAAAAGAGAGAAGACGGTGCGCTTCATGCAGCTTCGTATGAAGAAGAGCTTCTGGGAGAAAATCAGTTTTCCATTGACAATCCGGTCGATACCGGCAGTGCGGGTGTTTATGAAGTGACATACACTGCGACAGCGGAGGATGGGCAGACAAGCTCCGTCCGCCTGATCGTCTGTGTAAACGAATAGGGGGGATCCAGATGGGAGAATACGACAGAACAGGAAACGGGCAGAGCAGCAAAACAGACTGGGATCTCCGAAGTATCCTGTGCGACATTGCAAAAAACTGGTGGGTCATCCTTCTGATTGCCTGTTCGGCGGCAATGATAACCTATACTGTGATGGCGACCGTACACAAAGACCGGTATACGGTAAAAACCACATTTGCCGTTATGGGACGCGGGGTGGATGCCAATGCGGCATCGAGCCTGTCGGCCACATATGAGATGGCACAGAAATTTGAAGCAATTCTGGAAAATACGATTTTGAAGAAAAAAGTGATGGAGGAGCTCAGCCTGTCCTCGTTTCCGGCAAAAATGAATGCTTCCATTGTGCCGGAATCCAATCTGATGGAGCTGTCTGTGACCGCAGATTCGCCGGAAATGGCATTTCGGATCTTAAAGTCGGTACTGAACAATTATACGAGCATTTCCGACTATATTATTCCGAATGTAGTGTTGGAGACACTGCAGCAGCCGCAGGTTTCCGGTGTGCCATCGAACCAGATTCCGACCAAAAAGTATGCCGCGACCGCATTTCTTGCGGCAGCCCTTGCTATGGCGGCACTCATCGGACTCTTTTCCTTTCTGCGGGATACCGTCAAAAATGAGGCAGAATTCACCCGCAAAATCGATGCGGACCTGCTGGGCGTTGTGTATCACGAAAAGAAGAAGAAAAACAGCTCCATGCTGATTACCAATCCGGCGCGGAGCTTTCTGTATGTGGAATCCTTAAAGCGTATTGCATCGCGTGTGCGGGGGCGTCTGGACCGAAAAGGCGGAAAAGTGCTGCTGGTGACCAGTGTGGCGGAAAATGAAGGAAAATCGACCTTGCGGCAAATCTGGCGCTTGCTCTTGCAGAAGAGCAGAACCGTGTACTGCTTTTGGACTGCGATTTCCGACAGCCGGCGTTACATAAAATCTTTGAGATTCCGGAAAAAGACGGAAAGGATTTCGGAAAGGTTGTCCTCGGAAAAGAGTCGGCATCCGGCGTTTTTGAGAAACACAAGGATACCAACGTATATACCGGAATCTGCCGTAATCGTCTGGAAGAGCCGTCGCTTGCAATCGGCGGTGAGATTTTCCACCGGATTCTGGAGACATGCCGGACCAATATGGACTACATTATTCTGGATACGCCGCCGATGGGAATGACGGCGGATGCAGAAGAGCTTGCAGAGTATGCCGATGCGGCAGTTCTTTCCGTGCGGCAGGACGGCGTACTGACGAGGGATATCAACGATGCGATTGATGCATTGAACCAGAAAGAGGAAAAAGTGATCGGCTGTGTATTTGGAAATGTTTACCCGGGATTCGGTGAGCGGATCGGCAACAGCTACGGTTATGGATATGGATACGGCACCTACAGCAGGGCAGAACGATAAGAGGGAGCAAAGAGCATGAGCAGAGAAACGTATGAAACCTATTCGGCGGAACCGGAGAAAATCGATCTGATCGCCTTTCTGGCAGAATATTTCCAGGCATTCCGAAAATTCTTTTTGGGCGTGCTGATTCTTGTGATCCTCATGGGAGGCGGCTCCTTTCTGACGGCAAAGCTGCGGTATCAGCCCATGTATGAGGCATACACCTCATTTGTGGTCGGATCAAACCGCGCGGTCGGCTATTCCTATTATGACAATGTGACGGCGCAGCAGCTTGGAAAAACCTTTCCTTATATCGTAACAAGCGGTGTATTAAAGGATGTTGTAGCACGGGATCTTCAGGTGGGAGCAGTGACATCCCAAATTGAGGCGAGCGTGATGGAAAACACCAACCTGTTCACAATTCGCGTAAAAGATTCTTCACCGGATACGGCATATCGCGTACTTCAGTCCGTCATTACCAATTATCCGGAGGTAGCAGAGTACATAATCGGTGCGACAACGCTGACGGTGGTAGACGACAGCGGCGTACCGGTATCCCCGATCAACAGCCAGGATGCGGTACATGCCGGAATGATCGGAGCAGCGGCGGGACTTGCCGTTGCACTGCTTTTGGTCTTCATCTATGTGAGAACAAGAAAAACAATTCGCCAGGCAGATGACGTGAAAAAGCTGACGAACGCAGCGTTCCTTGGAAATCTGCCGGAGGCGAAAATCAAGAAACGAAGCAACGTAAAAGAACAGACCATCACGATCTGTAACCCCAAAGTGCCGGATTCCTTCAAAGAAGCAATGCAGCTCATCCGGACAAGAACAGAGGACGGGCTTGGAAAAGCCGACTGTCCTGTTTTGCTTGTGACAAGCTCTGTGCCGGGAGAGGGAAAGACAACCGTTGCCGTGAATCTCGCAGAAGCATTCGCAAAGAAGAAGTACCGCGTAGTGCTGCTGGACGGAGATCTGCGAAATCCGTCGGTATTGAAGTGTATCGGACTTTCCGAGCGGAAGGGACGTGGAATCATAGGAGTGCTGAAAGGACAGATCAGCCTGGATGAGGCACTTACCGATTATCGGGATCTGTCGCTGAAAATTCTGCCGGGTGTCGGAAGTACACAAAATCCGGCCGGCCTGCTGCGTTCCGCGCGGATGAAAACGCTGATCGAAGAATTGAAAGAGGATGCGGATCTTCTGATTATTGATACGCCGCCGTGCGGAGTACTGTCGGATGCATCCCTTTTGGGCGGAATCGCAGATTCTGCAGTTCTTGTCGTACACCAGGGAACTACCAAGGACCGTGAAGTACAGCGGGCACTGGAATTCTTCGAGGATTCGCAAATTCCGGTCTGCGGCTATGTACTGAACGGCGTGCCGGAGGGTGCGACAGGCTACGGATACAGCACCTATGGCGGTTATGGCTACGGAAAATATGGTTATGGTTACGGAAAGTACGGCTATGGAAAAGAAAAAGAAGGCCGGAAAAGTAACCAGTCGGTGAAAGAATAGGGGGAAGAAAACATGAGGGAATCCGGAATTTATCAAATGTATCTGAAAAATCTGCTGGACCGGCTGCTTGCACTGGTTGGAACGGCAGCACTGTCGTGGTTGCTGATTTTGCTTGGCATAGCGATCCATCTCGATTCGCCGGGACCGATTTTCTTCCGGCAGAAGCGGGCAGGAAAGAACGGCACGTATTTTTACATATATAAATTCCGCACGATGCGTATCGATACCCCACATGATATGCCGACCCATATGCTGAATAATCCCGATCTTTTCATCACAAGAGTCGGACGGTTTCTCCGGAAAACATCCCTCGATGAGCTGCCACAGCTCTTTAATATCCTGAAGGGCGATATGGCGCTGGTTGGCCCGCGTCCGGCACTCTGGAATCAGTATGACCTCCTTGTGGAGCGTGAGCAGTACGGCGCAAACAGCGTCCGTCCGGGTCTTACCGGATGGGCACAGATCCATGGACGGGATGAGCTGCCGATCCGGCAAAAAGCTGAACTGGATGGATATTATGTGCACCATATCCAGCTCAAAATGGATCTGGAATGTCTCTGGAGAACAGCAGGAGCCGTACTGCGGCAGGATGGAATTCACGAAGGCAGACTGGAAAAACAGCAGATGAAGGGTGCAAAAGAGGTTGTGAAGGTTGGAAAATAGAAGAAGATAAAAAAGATAGAAAAAGACAGAGAAAGATAGAAAAACAGCAAAAGATAGAAAAAGTAGTAAAAGACAGCAAAAGATAGAAAAAATAGCAAAGATAGCAAAAGATAGGAAGAAACGGGCAGGATGTTTTTGGGAAGGAAAGCATGCTGCCTCGTTTTACATAGAAGCTGGAAAATAATGAGAAAAGTAATTGCATATTGATTGAAAGATGATATAATTTAACAAAAAAAAAAATAGTAAAATTAAATGAAATTAGTAATGAAACAATGCGGAATATTACACCGAAACAGGAAAGAAAAATGAAAAAACGAATTCTAATTGTAACCAATCATTCGTATATGTTCTGGCAGTTTCGCAAAGATTGGTGGAAGCCTTGCAGAAAGAGCATGAAGTGATTCTTGCCATGCCATTTGTCGGGCATGAAGAAGATTTTCGGAAAATGGGAATCGAGTGTATTCCCGTATCCATGAACCGACGTGGCGTGAATCCTTTTGCCGAGGCAAAGCTGTTGCGGGACTATAAGCGGCTTCTGCAAAAAATCAGCACGGACTTTGTGCTTACATATTCCATTAAACCAAATATCTATATGGGTCTGCTCTGCAAGTTGCAAAAAGATTCCCTACTTAATTGCCAACCAGTACAGGGAAGCTTGATCGAATGCCATTCCAAAACCCAAGTAAA
>ENA-OQBT01000814-OQBT01000814.1-human-gut-metagenome-genome-assembly--contig:-NODE-814-length-16244-cov-2.764100_pt1 | contig 16244 bp, 18 predicted proteins | sample MGYA00242749_ERZ504557 | MGnify/ENA primary metagenome ERZ504557 (study PRJEB26092, sample SAMD00036243) | human gut metagenome | host: Homo sapiens | study: EMG produced TPA metagenomics assembly of... | reverse complement strand
AAAAAATCCGTTCAAACTGGGATTCTGTGGCAAAGCCGCTCGACGGCATGGGTGATTTTGAGTTTTTAACGGCTAAGATCGCGCTGTTTTGGGAGATGAAAATATAGATATCTCAAAAAAGGCTGTCATAATGATGTGTGCGGATAATGGTGTGGTTGCTGAGGGCATCAGCCAGTCCGGACAGGATGTGACACTTGCAGTTGCAAAATCCATGGCAAGGAAGGCTTCATCTGTCGGACGCATGGCAATGACTGCAGGGCTGATACAATTCCTGTGGATATAGGAATAAACAGTGACGAGAGTGTTAAAGGGCTGCTTCAAAGAAAGGTGCGCATGGGCACGAGAAACTTTGCAAAAGAGCCTGCCATGACAAGGGCTGAGACACTTGAAGCGATTGCAGCAGGTATAGAAATAGTGCGTGGGTGTAAGGCAGACGGCTGCAGAATTATTGCAACCGGTGAGATGGGTATAGGAAACACCACCACAAGCGCGGCAATGGCAGCCGCCATGCTAAGGTGCGATGTGGCCACGGTGACAGGAAGAGGAGCAGGCCTAAACGACAGTGGGCTTGAGAAAAAAATCCGTGTAATTGAGAGCGCAATAGAAAAGTATGATTTATATAATAAGGACACCTTTGAGATACTTATGACAGTCGGAGGACTCGATATTGCAGGACTTGTCGGAGTGTGTATAGGCGGTGCATTATACCATATTCCTGTTGTGCTCGACGGAGTGATAAGCATGGTTTCAGCGTTGGCAGCAGAAAGGCTTCTTTCTGGAGTTACTGATTTTATCATTCCATCACATGAGGGCAGGGAGCCTGCGTGGCGCTTTTGTGTGAGGCACTTTCCGTAAGGCCTGTCATAAGAGCATCTCTTGCGCTTGGAGAGGGAACAGGTGCGTGATGATGTTTGCGCTTTTGGATATGGCACTTAGCGTATACAAAGGCCGGACAACCTTCGACGATATCTCGGTATCACAGTATGAGAGGTACGTATAGATGATTACACTTATAACAGGCGGTAGCGGCAGCGGCAAATCAGCATATGCAGAAAAGTATATTTGTCACGTGTCAAATGAAAAGGGATACAAAGAAAAATATTACATTGCCACAATGCAGGTATTTGATGATGAGGGACAGCGGAAGATAGACAGGCACAGAAGACTTCGTGCCGGAAAAGGCTTTATTACCATCGAGCAGCCTCGTGATATTAAAAAGGCAGTTGAAAAGCTGCAATCTGAAAACTGTTTAAAAACCGGGCGGTCAGCACTGCTTGAGTGTATGTCAAACCTTGTGGCAAATGAGATGTTTCCACCTGTAGATGCTTCCGGTATGCAGGCTGCCGAAGCTGAAAAAGAGGCTTTGGATGACCCTGAAAATATGAAGGATTATGAGACTGCTCAATCAGCCGTGTGAGTAAAAAGGTGTTAAAAGAGGTAAGTATCTTAAGTGAAAATGTTGCGGAGCTTGTAATTGTGACAAACAATGTATTTGAAGACGGAGTCTGCTATGATGAATCAACGATGAATTACATAAAGGCAATGGGTATTGTAAACAGAGGGCTTGCTGCGATGGCAGAGCGTGTCGTTGAGGTGGTTGCAGGCATTCCTGTTGCGGTTAAGTGAAGCAGTGTGGAGGTTAAGTGTATTATGAAGTTAATAAGGTCGTGCATAGTATCTTTTTCCATGTATTCAAAGATACCTATGCCACAATTTAAATGGAATGATGATGACATGAAGTACATGCTGGTATTCTTTCCGTGGATAGGAGCTGTGATTGGACTGCTTCTTATGCTTTGGAGATATATATACTCTCATTTTGGAGTAGCGGATATCTGCTATGTATGCATAGGCGCACTCATTCCGATAGCGGTTACGGGAGGATTTCACATAGATGGTTTTATGGATACAATGGATGCATTTCATTCATACAAACCGCGGGAGGAAAAGCTTGCAATACTTAAGGATTCACATATAGGAGCATTTGCCGTTATAATGCTTGCAGCCTACGGATTATTATTCATGGGAGCTTTTTCTCAGATAATGGATGATAAAGCATTTATTGTTTTTTGTGCAGGCTTTTTCAGCTCAAGGTGCTTAAGCGGAATAGCGGTTGTGTCATTTAAATCGGCAAAAAGCGATGGACTGTTATTTATGTTTGCAGATACTGCACACAGAACGATCGTCAGGGCAGCACTATACATCCAGCTTGCATTGTGTATGGCTGTTTTATTTATTGTGTCACTGCCTTATGCGGTGGCTATGATCATTGCGGCAGCACTTAGCTTTTGGTATTATTATGTGAAAACAAAAAAGGAGCTTGGCGGCATCACAGGCGATACGGCAGGGTATTTTGTGTGTATATGTGAGTGCGCCATGGCAGTGGCTTTGGGTGGTGTCTCTTTTATTATTTAGTATATCTGTTTTGAATATAGGAATGGTACGGATAAGAATTTTGATAAAAGTTGTACTATGAATTTTAAACTTTGGAATTGGAGAAAATATGAAGCTTGTGATAGGCGGAGTGGCACAGGGAAAGCTTGATTATGTGCTCGAAAATATGATAGAAAAAACAGAAAAATATGATGTGTACGACTGCTTTTTTCTAAAAGATAATGCCTGCAATGATAAGGCATCAAACATGGAATGGCCGTGGGATTTTGCAATTGATGATGAGCGGATATTCATAATTGATAAATTCCATTATTTTATCAGGGCTGTGCTTGAGAAAAATCTTCCACTGCAGGAATATATTTTGAAATTCATGCAGTTTGCAGAGGAAAATAAGGATACAATAGTCATTGCTGATGAGATTGGAAACGGCATAGTGCCTCTTGATGCGTTTGAGAGGGAGTACAGGGAGCAGACAGGCAGAGCAGAGATACTGCTTGCAAAAAAAGCAGACGAGGTAGTTCGCGTAATATGTGGAATCGGTCAGAAAATAAAATAAACTGTATTTTTATAAGACACGGCTGCACTGTCTCAAACAGAGAGCACAGATATCTGGGCAGGACAGATGAGCACTCGATGAAGCCGGAGTTTTTGAACTAGAAAATGCGCTAAATAATGGTGTATACAAGGCTTTGGAGGGAAATAGCTTAAAGGAGCAGATAATTATTACCAGCCCAATGAGGCGCTGTAAACAGACGGCAGAGATTATTTTTCCGGTCGCACAGCACCATAAAATTCATACCGTAAAAGAGTTTGCAGAGATGGATTTCGGTGAGTGGGAGCTAAAAAGCTATAATGAACTTAGCACAGATATCCGTTTCAGGGACTCATATCAGGCGTGGATTGACAGTGGTGGAACACTTGCCTTTCCAAACGGAGAGAGCAGAAAAGAGTTTTGCAAAAGAAGTATATGTGGCTTTGAGAAGGCACTCACACAGGCATTAGAGCTTAAGAGGGCTATGCCTGATAAAGAGATACAAATAGTATTTTTTGTGCATGGAGGGACTATCATGGCGATAATGAGCCATTACTGTGATATGGATTACTATGATTACCAGGTGAAAAACGGCTGTGGCTACTCGTGTGAGGTGGCGGTTGAGGGCAATGAGATTGTGTTTAATGAAATAGTGCCCATATCGCTATGATTTATTTAAGAAGGACTAACATATGTGTTATCATATTTTTGCATTTATAGCAGGCTTTGCGCTTGATTTATTAATAGGAGATCCGCATTTTATACCGCATCCGGTCAGGCTTATCGGCTCACTCATTTCTTTTCTCGATAAGAGGCTTAATTGTGATGCCGGATATAATATCTCTGAAAAAAAATTAAATCTAATAAAATATAAAAGAGGCATGCTTCTTGCTTTTATTGTAATTTTTGCAACTTTTGCAATGTCGGTAATTATTATTGTGGCAGCATACAGCATAAATCTGTATGCCGGGGTAATAGCAGAGGCTGTCATGACGTGGCAGATTCTTGCCACAAAGTGTCTTCGTGTGGAGAGCATGAGGGTGTACGATGCTCTAAGGACAGATGGAGTTGATGCAGGAAGAAGGGCTGTTTCCATGATTGTTGGCAGAGATACATCTGTGCTTGATGCAGCAGGTGTCACAAGGGCGGCAGTTGAGACGATAGCTGAAAATACATCTGACGGAGTGATTGCACCTATGCTTTACACTGCAATCGGAGGACCGGTGCTTGGCTTTGTATACAAGGCTGTGAATACGATGGATTCGATGCTTGGCTACAAAAATGATAAATATATGTATTTTGGAAGATTTGCGGCAAGGCTTGATGATGTGGTCAATTTCATACCAGCAAGAATCAGTGCATATCTGATGATTGCTGCGGCATTTATTGGTGGCAGGCAGTTTGATGGAAAAAATGCATACCGCATCTTTAAAAGAGATCGTTTCAATCATGCAAGCCCAAACTCAGCCCAGACAGAGTCTGTATGTGCGGGAGCTTTAAGGGTGCAGCTTGCGGGTGATGCAGTGTATTTTGGGAAGCTTGTGAAGAAAAAATACATAGGAGACGGTCTGCGTGAGATAGAGTACGAGGATATAAAGCGTGCAAACAGGCTGATGTATATTACTGCGTTTTTGTGTGAGCTTTTAGCTGTGGCGGTTATGAGTCTTGTTTTAATATTGCTTTGAATATGGAAGAATTGATGTAAGAATTGATGGAGGACTTGAATGAAAAGCATCCATGGCGGTGACATATACAACAATAAAGTAAATATGGATTTTTCGGTAAATATCAATCCTCTTGGCATACCACATTCTGTTAAAGATGCTATGAGTGATGCACTTTCGTATGCAGACAGATATCCCGACATGGCATGCAGTGGCCTTAAAAAAGCGATATCAGAGTATTTCACACAGCAAGGCTGCAGCATACAAAGCGAGGATGTAATTCCCGGAAACGGAGCCTCAGAGCTTTTTATGGCGATAGCTCATGCCATAAAGCCCAAAAAAGCTGTGCTTCTGGCCCCGGGCTTTTTCGGCTATGAGCATGTGCTTCGTGCAGTCGGCTGTGATATCGGATATTTCCTGCTGGATGAGCAGAGTGATTTTTCTCCTGCTGCACGGCTGGATGCTTTAATGGATATGCTTACAGATGATACAGATATATTTTTTATCGCAAATCCAAACAATCCAACAGGGTATCTTGCAGACAGCACTTTCATGAAGCAAATAATAGGGCATTGCAAAGAAAAGCATATTTATGTGGTGGCAGATGAATGCTTCATGGGCTTTTGTGAAAAAAATTATTCTGTTTTGTCACTTTTATGTGACTATGACAATCTGATTGTTGTAAGAGCCTTTACCAAGCTTTTTGCTATTCCGGGAGTAAGGCTTGGATATATGCTCAGTAAAAATGAGACAGTAAGACAAAAGGTTCAAAGGAATCTGCCGGAGTGGAACGTGTCTGTCCTGGCACAGATGGCAGGAGAGGCATGCATTATGGAATCAGAGTATATTAAAGAAACGGCATCGTATGTGAGCAGACAAAGAAGGTTGCTGTCAGATGGACTAAAAAAGCTTGGCTTTAAGGTATATAAAAGTGATGCTGATTTCATACTGTTTCACAGCAAGCTTCCATTATATGATATACTGCTTAATAAGGGAATACTGATACGGGACTGCTCTAACTATGTGGGGCTTTCGGAAGGGTATTTTCGTGTGGCAGTAAAGACTTATGATGAAAATGTAAGATTATTGAAAGTGATAGGTGAGTGTATTGAAAAAAATTAAACAGTTAGAGCCGATGGAGATTGAAAAGAGGAGCTTTGAGATAATTTCACATGAGCTGTCTGAAATGCAGATTACGCTGCCTGCTGATCAGGAGATGATAACAAAAAGAGTCATACACACGAGTGCTGATTTTGATTATATACAGACGCTTAAATACTCTAAGGACGCCGTTGCTATCGCAAAAAGGCTGATATCAGAGGGCGCTGATATAGTGACCGATACCAACATGGCTCTTTCAGGCATAAATAAAAAATATCTGGCAAAATTCGGCGGACAGGCGCACTGCTTTATGGCTGATGATGAGGTCGCTCTTATTGCAAAGGAGAAAAAGACAACGCGCGCGGCAGTAAGCATGGAGTTTGCATCAAGGATAGATAAGCCTGTGATTTTTGCGATAGGAAATGCACCGACAGCGCTTATAGAGCTTTATGATATGATAGAAAAAGGAATATATAAGCCTGCATTTGTAATTGGTGTGCCGGTGGGCTTTGTCAATGTGGAGGCAGCCAAGGAGCTTATTATGGAGACCGGCGTGCCATACATAGTAAATGTCGGACGAAAGGGTGGAAGCAATATTGCAGCTGCCATATGCAATGCGCTGATTTACAGTCTGGTTGATAGAGGCTGATGCATGAGGAAATTTAGTGATTATGAGATACGGATTTACCACAGGAAGCTGTGCTGCGGCGGCATCAAAGGCGGCGGCATATATGCTTTTAACCGGAAAGGTTAAAAACAAAATAACGATTCAGACACCTAAGGGAATAGCTTACACGGCTGATATCACCGACATAGAAAGAAGTGAAAATGAGGTAAGCTGCGCCGTGATAAAAGACGGAGGGGATGACCCGGATGTGACCACCGGAGCCTATATATATGCTTCTGTACGGATTTTGCATTCCGATATCTGCGCGTTATGCAAAAAAAGCAGGATTTGGTTATTATAAATATAGACGGTGGTGACGGAGTGGGAAGAGTCACCAAACCCGGATTAGACCAGCCTGTCGGAAATGCGGCTATCAATCATGTGCCGCGTGAGATGATTGAAAAAGAGGTAAGGGAGGTCTGTGAGCTTTTGGATTTTAAGGGGACACTTGACATCACAATCTCGGTTCCAAAGGGAAAGGCGCTTGCAAAAAAGACCTTTAATCCAAGACTTGGGATAGTTGGTGGTATATCAATTCTTGGCACAAGTGGTATTGTTGAGCCCATGAGCTCACAGGCTCTTATTGATACGATAAGGGTGGAGCTTAGGCAGAGATATTCGTTTGGATATGATTATGTGGCGGTTGCGCCGGGAAATTACGGTCTTGACTTTATGAAGGAAAGCTATGGCTATGATCTGGACAGGAGTGTCAAATGCTCCAACTTTATCGGTGAAACAATTGATATGGCAGCCGATATGGGCTTTAAGAGGATGCTTTTGACAGGACATATAGGAAAGCTTATAAAGGTAGCAGGAGGCATCATGAACACTCATTCGAGGGAGGCAGACTGCAGGATAGAGCTTTTGACGGCATTTGCGTTTAAGTGTGGTGTAGCGCCCGAATACATAAAGAGTATTATGGACAGCCTTACGACAGAGGAGGCCCTGGCGGCACTTAAGGAAAGCGGCAGGCTGTATGAGGTAATGGATTATGCGATGGAGCGCATATGCTTTTATCTGGATAAGAGGGCAAAGGGCAGACTTGAGATAGACTGTATCATGTATTCAAACGAATTTGGTGAGCTTGCAAAAAGCAGAAAGGCAGAAAAATGGTTTACTTTGTTGGCGCAGGAACAGGCGCAGCAGATTTAATAACAGTACGCGGAATGCGTCTTTTACAAAAGGCAGATGTGATAATTTATGCGGGCTCGCTTGTTAATCCAGAGCTTTTGGACTATGCAAGGGAGAGCTGTGAAATATATAACAGTGCCAAAATGACACTGGATGAGGTCATCGCAGTCATGAAAGCTGCTGAGGCTGACGGGAAAATGACTGTGCGCCTGCACACGGGAGAGCCAAGCATATACGGCGCAGTGCGCGAGCAGATGGATGAGCTTGATACACTTTTAATACCATATGAGAGCTGTCCGGGCGTGAGCGCGTGCTTTGGCGCTGCTGCATCGCTCAACATTGAGTACACGCTCCCCGGTATTTCCCAGTCGCTCATCATCACACGCATGGAGGGGCGCACGAAGGTGCCGCCTAAGGAGAGCATAGCAAGCTTTGCCTCACACCACGCTTCCATGGCGGTTTACTTAAGCACCGGGCTTTTAGAAAAGCTTACGGAAAGCCTTATTGAGGGAGGATACGCGGCAGATACACCTGCTGCAATTGTATACAAGGCAACCTGGCCACAGGAGGAGGCATACGTGTGCACTGTCGCTACACTGGAGCAGACAGCGAGAGAGCACAATATCACAAAGACAGCGATAGTGCTTGTGGGGGATGTCATAGCTCACAGGCATTACGAGAAATCAAGACTTTACGCACCGGATTTTTCGACAGAGTATCGCAAGGCTTCCGTAGAGTCAAAGGATAACGATTAAAAAAGGCGTGAATATATAAATATGGGAAATATATGGGAACTGAAAATATGAAAATTTGCATTGTAAGCTTCACAAAAAAGGGCTATGAGCTGTCATGTGACATAGCTCATAAGCTAAAAAAAAAGTGCATATGAGGTGGAGGTTTTTACCAAGTGCTCGAGATTATCGGATGAGAATATTAAAAATTCCACCGATGAAAATTATAGAAATACCGGCTACATATCACAAAATATATCAGACTGGACAGCTGCACAGATGAGTGAAAAAAAGGCTCTGATTTTTATCGGGGCATGTGGTATTGCAGTGAGGGCTATAGCTTCTTCTGTAAATAACAAGCTTAAAGACAGTCCTGTTATTGTGATAGATGAGCTGGGGAAGTTTGTTATTCCGATTCTTTCAGGGCATGTGGGAGGTGCCAATGAGCTTGCGGTATTATTAGCAGCACTGATGAATGCAACACCTGTTATAACAACAGCTACTGATATCAATAATAAATTTGCAGTTGATGTTTTTGCAAAGAAATGCAGGCTTGCAATAGTCAATAAAGATGGCATCGCCAGAGTATCATCAAAGGTATTGGCGGGGGAAGTGGTTACGATGTCGGTCGACTGGGAGCACATCCCGGATAAGCACAGAAGCCTTATAAAGGCATTTTTAGATGAAGCTGATATGAGTGCTGATGCAATAAAAACAGTGGACTTCCCACCTGCTTACGGAGCTGATATTGTAGTATCATGCGAAAAAGCAAAGGACCCTAAAAATGGCAGTATTTACTTAAAACCCACACAATTTGTACTTGGTATTGGGTGCAGAAGAAATACAGCGTTTGAAAATATTGACAGGGCAATCAGACAAAGTCTTTTAAAGCTTCAAATAGATATTTCGGATATAGACATGATTGCATCAATAGATGTGAAAAAAGATGAACCGGGAATAAAGGAATTTTGCGATAGAAACAGGATAGATTTTGTCACTTATACCGCGGATGAGCTCATGGCGGTGCAGGGAGAATTCAGTGCCTCGCAGTTTGTCAGGGAGCATGTTGGAGTAGACAACGTGTGCGAGCGTGCAGCAGTGCTTGCATGCAGCAGGGAATGCAATAAAGCAGGAGAACTTATCTATAAAAAACATAAATATGACATGGTAACGGTTGCGGCAGCAAGGTATCCTGATTAATCATAAATGAGGGGCAAAATACCTTTTGACCTTCATATCATTAAAAAATTGCAAATAGCTGCATGGTTATATAAAATTAGTAAAGATGGAGATTAACATGAATAAAATTTACATAGTAGGTATGGGGCCGGGCTTTGAAAGCATGATGACAAAGCAGGCGATTGACGCCCTGGAAGCGAGTGATGTCATAGTGGGATACACCGTATATATAAAGCTGCTTGGAGAAAAATTCCAGACAAAAGAGCTTTTGACCACTCCGATGCGTCAGGAAAAACAAAGATGCCACCTGTGCTTTAAAAAGGCACTTGAGGGCAAAACAGTCTCCCTTGTATGTAGTGGTGATGCCGGAATATACGGACTGGCCTCTCTTATGTATGAGATTGGGCAGGAATACGATAACGTAGAGCTTTCGGTAATACCCGGTATTACAGCGGCAAACAGTGGTGCGGCAGTGCTTGGAGCACCATTAAACCATGATTTTTGTACCATCAGCTTAAGTGACCTGCTCACGCCGTGGGAAAAGATTGAAAAGCGTCTTGTGGCTGCTGCAGAGGGTGATTTTGTCATAACACTGTACAATCCGTCAAGTCACAAGAGAAAGGACTATCTGATGAGAGCCTGTGATATTCTGCTTCGTGCGATAGAGCCGGATAGAGCCTGCGGCTATGTCGAAAATATCGGACGTGATGGAACAAGCTATACGGTCTGTACCCTCGGTGAGCTTCGCAGTGCACAGGTCAACATGTTTACGACAGTATTTATCGGCAATGAGGGTACACAAATAATTGACGGAAAGCTTGTCACAAGGAGAGGATATCAGATTGAGTAGAATACTGATTTTTGCAGGAACAACAGAGGGACGTAAGCTATCAGAGCATCTGTGCGAAAGAGGCATAGAGCATACGGTTTGTGTGGCAACCGAATACGGTGAAATCGTGCTGCAGGAAAATCCGCTCGCGCATGTTCATATGGGGCGTATGGACAGCGAAGGCATGAGAAGCTTCTTTGCACAACAAAAATGCAAGCTTATAGTGGATGCAACCCATCCGTATGCAGCAGTTGTTACTGAAAATATAAAGCAGGCAGTTTATGCTTTTAATAAGGCTCATGCTGTTACAGACAATCAGGCGGATAGCAGCATATCAGGAAATATTGAATATGTGCGTCTTAAAAGAGATACGGATATATCAGCAGATTACGATAATATCCGCTATTTTGAGGACAATGAAGCCTGTGCAAGGGCACTTAACAATACAGACGGAAATATACTTCTCACAACAGGAAGCAAGGAGCTGTCAGTGTATTGTAAAAACTCCGGTGTCAGGGAAAGACTGTATGTGCGTGTGCTTCCGGGGCTTGAGAGCATAAGCTTATGCATGAACAATGATATTACAGGAAAGCACATTCTGGCATTGCAGGGACCGTTTAGCACACAGCTTAATGAGGCGCTTATTGATCAGTATGACATCAGATGTCTGGTCACCAAAAAAAGCGGTGCGGCCGGGGGCTTTATTGAGAAAATAACTGCCGCAAAAAATAAAAATATTCCGGTCTATATTGTGGGACAAAGCGTGCAGGATGATGGAATGTCATTTGAAGCTGTTTGTGAATATATTGACAGTAAATATAACAAGCTTCATATCATGTTTGCCGGCATTGGAATGGGAAATGATGCTTGCATGACGAAAGCTGTTTCAGATGCAATAGAAAGCGCTGATATTATACTTGGCGCAAGCCGCATGATAGAAAAATACAGTGCGAAGATAGACAAAAAGCCGTATTATCTTGCAGAACAGATTATTCCTTATCTATACGAAATTTGTGCAGATACTGCAAAAATCAGTAATGTTCTTATATTATTCTCGGGAGATACAGGCTTTTACAGTGGAAGCAAAAAGCTGTATCTGGCGATAAAAAATGAAATTGCAGAAGGAAAATTAAATGCGGATGTGTCAATCCTTCCTGGAATTTCGTCGGTGTCATATATGGCGGCAGCAGTCGGTGAAATCTACAGCGATGCATATATATGCAGCATCCACGGAGTAAAGCTGTCTAATATCACATCACGGATTAGCCATCATGCAAAAACGTTTATGCTGATGTCAGGTGTAAAGGATGTGAATATGCTTGGACACCTATTAAGCAGTGACGAAAGGTACGGTTTACAAAAATGCTCGGTAACTGTGGGATACCAGCTATCATATCCGGATGAAACTATATCGCAGCTTTCGCCACAGGAGTGCACAAAGCTTAAAAGGGAGGGACTGTATATCTGTATGATAAAAAATCCCAATCCGGTTGCAAAAAATGTCACACCGCAGCTAAGTGATGCAGCATTTATCCGTGAAAAGGTTCCGATGACCAAAGAGGAAATAAGGCATGTAAGCATCTGCAAGCTTCATTTGAAATCGGATTCAGTGCTTTATGATGTGGGAAGCGGAACCGGCTCCATAGCGGTAGAGGCCGCATCACTTTCCGATGATATGGAGGTCTATGCCATCGAGCAGAAGGAAAATGCCGTGCAGCTTATCACGCAAAATAAAGAAAAGCATGGACTTGAAAATATCTATGTGATAAATGCAAAGGCTCCTGACGGAATGGACACTCTTCCGGTGCCGACACACGCATTTATCGGAGGCAGCGGTGGCAATCTAAAGGAAATAATAGAGGCTCTTAAAGCAAAAAATTCACATATCCGTATAGTGATAAATGCAATTTCCATGGAAACAATTTGTGAGATGAAGGAAATATTGTCGGCATATGATGTGAAGAATGAGGATATCGTGCAGCTGCAGGTCAGCCGCTCAAAACAGATAGGACATTACCATCTGATGCAGGCAGAAAATCCGGTGTGGATATGTTCGTTTGAATTTTAACCTGGGCTTTTATGCTACAACCCGTAATAAATCATCAAAGGCTGATATTTTAAGATATATGATGAAATAAAGGATGAATACATGAAAATAAATCGTTTTATGATAGCCGCGCCAAAAAGCGGCAGTGGAAAAACAATGATAACCTGCGCTTTACTGCAGCTTTTAAAGGATAGCGGAAAAAACGTATTGTCATATAAGTGCGGACCGGATTATATTGACCGATGTTTCACAAAAAGGTGCTTGGCGTACCATCCAAAAATCTCGATACGTTTTTTACGGACGAAAAGACAACAGTGCAGCTTTTCTTAGATGAAAGAGCCGATGGTGATTTTGCGGTGCTTGAGGGCGTGATGGGATTATATGACGGGCTTGGCGGAATATATGAGCAGGGTTCGTCATACCATCTGGCAAAGGTGACGCAGACTCCGATAATACTCGTGGTGGACGCAAAGGGCATGGGAAAGTCAGTGCTTGCTCTTATAGCCGGTTTTTTGCAGTATGACACGCACCACTTGATTAAGGGGGTTCTGCTCAATCGGATGTCGAAGGGCTATTATGACATCATAAAGCCTCTGATAGAGAAGGAGCTTTCCGTAAAAGTAGTCGGGTATTTCCCGGAACAAAAGGATATTGGGCTTTCAAGCAGACATCTGGGGCTTGTCATGCCGGATGAGCTTTCAGATATAAAAAACAGCTCAATGAAACTGCCGACAGACTAAAAAAGACAATAGATATGGATTTGTTTATAGATATAGCAGAAGCGGCAGATGAAATTGGTGACAGCGGAAGTGCAGATGCATATAATGAAAAAAATATAGGTAATTGTGATCAAAATGAATTTTTGCAAAATAAAGCAATAAATACCGTAAACATAGCTGTTGCCATGGACGAAGCCTTTTGTTTTTATTATGAAGATAATTTGAGGCTTCTTGAAAAATGCGGTGCAAAATTACAGTATTTTTCACCGCTTCACGATACCAGGCTTCCAAAGGATTGTGATGCAATGCTGCTTGGAGGCGGTTATCCGGAGCTGTATGCAAAGGAACTGAGTAAAAACGTATCTATGCTGAATGCCATAAAAAAGCTTTTAGAGCCGGAATGCCGATGGTTGCAGAGTGTGGAGGGTTTATGTATCTACACACATATATCCGTAACATCTGTGATGATACAGATGAGCAAAACAAGGCTGATGTACAAAATAAAGCAGATATACAAAATGATATGAATAAGTCTAAGCTTGTGGGGGCACTGGATGGTGGGTGTCATTTTAAGGGAAAGCTGGTCAGGTTCGGATATATTGAGCTTGCGGAAAAGCATAGCAATTTTCTACCGCAAAATGAAAAAATAAAGGCGCATGAATTTCATTATTACGACAGCACCGATAATGGAGCCGATTGTATTGCGACCAAGCCGGCCACAGGCAGAAGCTACGACTGCGTGATAAGCCATGATAATTACTGGCTTGGATTTCCGCACCTGTATTATCCGTCAAATCCGCATTTTGCAGAGAGCTTTGTGAGAAAAGCATATGAATATAGAAGGAATAAAAATGGAAAACTCTTATAAATACTTTAAAAACAAAGATTGCAAATATTTTCCGTGTCACAAGGGACTTTCGGATGACTTTAATTGTCTGTTTTGTTATTGTCCTATGTATAGTATGCCAAACTGTCCCGGAAGTAAGACCTACATAGAGAAGAATGGCAAAAAAATCAAGGTATGCACAGACTGTACGTTTCCACACAGACCGGAAAATTATGATAAAATCATACAGATTTTGATTAGGAATAATAATAACTGATTTATGGGCTAAAGCCGTTCGGAGGTTTTGCATAACATAAAAATATGGCAGGAAGGAGATGTTTTATATGCAGATTATCTTACAGAGAGGTCTTCCGTTTGAAGTAAAAATACCATCTGCCAGACCTGTTGATATCAGCGCATTATCAGAGGTAGAGTTCAATGAAGAATTAGAGAAGGGATATGCGGATATGCAGGCTGGACGGACAAAAAATGCTAAGAAAGCCTTTTCTGATATTCGCAAAGATTATGGCTTATGATATATGAAATAGAAGTATCAGAACAGGCTGACAGTGATTTGAGAGGAATTTTTGAATGGTTGTAACAATACTTAGAGTAATGTATGCAGGACGTGATATAGACAATCAGTTAAATATACACACAAAGCAATAAGAAATATGATATAAAGCAGTCTTTCACATTTAGGATCGACTGCTTTTTTGTATCAGCTCGGATTCCAATTCAGCGGTTACAGATGGAATTCCTCGGGTTACTATTTACGTCAATTGTAATCTGAGATTCCATACCCACATCTCAGACTGATTTAAAAAGTTAATAGTAATGAGTGCAAAGGAAGGGTATGGATTTTCCTTTACAAATTCAAGAGACTGACTGGATTGTTGGTCTCTTTTTTGCTATGCTTTGATTTCTGGCGGCTGGAAAGGAGCTATCATGTCAAAGTTTTTAACATATGAAGATCGATTAGTTATTGCACAACTCCTTCAGGAGAACGTCTCCTTTGGAGTTATAGGAAGTAAATTAGGCAAGGATCGTACCACGATTGCAAAGGAAATAAAAAAGCATTCCTATGATAAGAAAAGTGGTCGTCCGGGATATCCTTATAATCCATGTAAACATCGCAGTACATGCAAAGCCAAAAAGCTGTGCGGAAACAGTTGTACGCATCAATCAGCGTATAAATGTAGTCTATGTTCCGAGTGTACATTGCACTGCCTGGATTTTGCAGAGGATATCTGTTCTGTTAAAACAAAACCGCCATATGTATGTAATGGCTGCAGCCAGCTTTCTAAATGCACCTTGTTAAAACGCATTTATGATCCGTCAGATGCTCATGAGATGGCACATCAGTCTATTTCGGAATCCAGAACGGGCATTTTATCCAATGAGGATGATATAGCAAGGATAAATGGAATCATAAGCCGCTGGTCAAAAATGGACAGTCACTTCATCAGATTTACATAGAGCATGTAGATGAAATCATGTGCAGCGAAAAAACATTGTATAATTATGTTGATGCCCAGCTTTTTGATATACGGAACATCGACCTGCCTCGTAAGGTGAAATATCGTCCTCGTTACAAACAGCCTGAGTTCAAGGTAGACAGAGGATGTCGTATTGGTAGAAACTATAGCGATTTCCAGAAGTTTCTTGAAAGTAATCCGGAGTCTACCGTTATACAGATGGACAGTGTTATCGGACGTGTGGGAGGCAAATGTCTGCTTACCATACATTTCGTTGAAACCAGTTTAATGCTTGCATTTTTGAGAGATTCAAATACCTCAGCATCTGTCATACAGATTATAAATCTGCTGGATAAAGTACTTGGAAGCAAAGATTTTTCGCGTTTATTCCCAGTTATTCTCACAGACAACGGAAGTGAGTTTTCAAATCCAAAAGCGATCGAAAAACGTGATGCGATTCCATGCAACAGAACGAATGTATTTTACTGCGATCCAAGTGCACCTTATCAAAAAGGAGCATGCGAAGTGAACCATGAATTGATTCGCCGCATTCTGCCAAAAGGAAGCAGCTTTGATGATCTTACACAGAAAGATATTTTTCTGATGATGGATCATATCAATTCTTATAAAAGAAAAAAGCTGAACAACCGTAGCCCATACGAAACATTCAGCTTTTACTATGGAGAAGATGTGCTTAAGAGACTGGGATGCTCACCGGTTGCCGCCGAGAACATCATCTTAAAGCCTAAACTTCTCAAAAAGTAACAAATAAATTTGCTGAGTGCCGCCAGAGCCAGAATAGAACAACTCTATCCAATCAAAACAGGGATGGATTCTCCGAATACAAAAATTTCGAGAGAGAATTGATCTCTGGTTGTTGTACGCAAATTTATTGCTGAACGTATTATATCATATCGAAATAGAAATGAAAATTCGGGAATCTTGC
>ENA-OQBT01000813-OQBT01000813.1-human-gut-metagenome-genome-assembly--contig:-NODE-813-length-16261-cov-3.674104_pt1 | contig 16261 bp, 20 predicted proteins | sample MGYA00242749_ERZ504557 | MGnify/ENA primary metagenome ERZ504557 (study PRJEB26092, sample SAMD00036243) | human gut metagenome | host: Homo sapiens | study: EMG produced TPA metagenomics assembly of... | reverse complement strand
ATAAAAAGTTTCTTAAAAGTTGTATGTGATAATGATGATATCGCTTGTTTTGACGAGGCAGTTGAGTATTATGATGAACTAAAACGCAAGACAGATAAGATCATTAAGGCAGAGTTTGACTATGTGACAATGCCAAAAGACGAACAGCTTGAGCGAATCAAACAGTATCTTATGAAACAATATCAGGCGGACAAGGTAGAGCTTACTTTAAAAGAAGAGAAAGACTTGATCGGTGGTTTTGTACTGAAAGTTGGAGACCATGTTTATGATAACAGCCTGAGTGGAAAAATGAGAAAATTACAGCAGAAACTTACATGGAGGTGAGGATCAGGTGAGCAGTATCAATCCAGAAACAGTCGTTTCTGTATTAAAAGATCAAATTGAAAACTATGACCAGAAAACTGAGGTCAAAGAAGAAGGAAGAATCATTCAGATCGCAGACGGTATTGCAACAGTCTATGGAATGGACCAGGCAATGTATGGAGAACTTGTTATTTTTGAAACAGGTGTCCACGGACTTGTACTGAATGTTGAAAGAAACTGTATCGGTTGTGTTTTACTTGGTTCCGATCATGGATTAATGGAAGGATCTAAAGTAGCAAGAACCGGTGTACAGGCAGATATCCCGGTTGGAGATGCTATGATCGGACGTGTCGTTAATGCAATCGGAGAACCAATCGATGGAAAAGGTGAGATTAAAACTGATGAGAGAAGACCAATCGAACATGAGGCAGCAGGAGTTATCGACAGAAAATCTGTTGACCAGCCATTACAGACAGGTATCTTAGCGATCGACTCTATGTTCCCAATCGGACGTGGACAGCGTGAGCTGATCATCGGTGACCGCCAGACAGGTAAAACATCGATCGCAGTTGATACGATCTTAAATCAAAAAGGACAGGATGTTATCTGTATTTATGTAGCGATCGGACAGAAAGCATCAACAGTATCACAGATCGTAACAACATTAAGTAAACATGGTGCTATGGATTACTCTATCGTAGTATCCGCATCTGCAAGTGACCTTGCATCTTTACAGTACATTGCACCATATGCAGGAACAGCGATCGCAGAGCACTTTATGCATCAGGGAAAAGACGTTTTGATCGTATATGATGATCTGTCTAAGCACGCCGTTGCTTATCGTGCAATTTCCTTACTGCTGGATCGTCCACCTGGACGTGAAGCTTACCCTGGAGATGTATTCTACTTACATTCAAGATTACTAGAACGTTCTTGCCGATTAAGTGATGAACTTGGTGGTGGATCAATCACAGCATTACCGATCATCGAAACACAGGCAGGAGACGTATCCGCGTACATTCCTACAAACGTAATCTCTATCACAGACGGACAGATCTTCCTTGAAAGTGAGTTATTCTTCTCCGGTGTAAGACCAGCGGTCAATGTTGGACTTTCTGTATCCCGTGTAGGTGGAGCAGCACAGACAAAGATCATGAAGAAAGTAGCCGGAAACCTTCGTATTGACTTAGCTCAGTATCGAGAACTTGAGGTATTTACACAGTTTAGTTCAGACCTTGACGATGGAACAAAAGCAACATTAAATTATGGATCTCATCTGATTGAACTGCTAAAACAGCCACTGTACCATCCAATGGCATTACATAAACAGATTTTACTTCTGTTTGCAGCAGGTCATAAGATGTTAAATGATGTTCCAGTCAAAGAATTAAAGGCAGAGACAGAAGAAATGACAGCATTCTTTGAACAGAAATATCCAGAGACAGTGAAGAAGATCGACGAAGGCAAAGTCTTAACAGATGACATTGCAAAAGAGATCCAAGAGGCGATAGAAGCCTATTTAAAGTAGGTGATCACTATGGCAAATATCAGAGAAATTAAAACAAGGATGAACAGTATCGAAGATACATTAAAGATCACAAATGCGATGTATCTGATCTCATCTTCCAAATTAAAGAAAGCAAGAAAGCAGTTAGATGCCACAACTCCATACTTTGAAATGCTTCAGGCATCTCTGCTTGATATCATGCACATACGCCAGATCTTCAGCACATTTTCTTAAACAAAAGAAAGAAAGAACATCCCAAAAAAGGATATCTTGTGATGACTGCAGACCGTGGACTTGCCGGGGCCTATAATCATAACATTACAAAAATGGCAGAAGAGAATATTAATGAAGATGACAAACTGTTCGTGATCGGATATATGGGACGTAATTATTTCGGACGAAGAAATGCAGCCAGATGGACGAGGATTTCTTCTATACAACACAAGATCCTACGATCTACAGAGCAAGAAGAATTGCAGAAAAAATGATCGAGGAATATGTATCAGGAGAACTTGACGAAGTCTATATTATTTATACTAAGATGATCACATCCATTACCTCAGAACCAAAGATGATCCGTGTGTTACCATTAAACCCAGATCAGTATGAGTTTGCAGGAAAAGGAAAGAGATCACATATGACAGAATTTCAGCCATCCGTAAAGGCGGTGCTTGACCGCCTGGCACCAAACTATATCAAAGGACTTGTCTATGGTGCGATGGTAGAATCATTTTCCAGTGAATTAAACGCCAGAATGATGGCGATGGAAGGTGCAAGCAAGAGTGCGAGAGAAATGATAAGATCACTGGGACTTATGTATAACCGTGCTCGTCAGGCAGCGATCACTCAGGAGATCACTGAGGTGTGTGCCGGAGCTAAATCATTAAAGAAAGAGTAACAGTGAAGGAAGGGAAATAAAATGGAAAAAGGAAAAATCGTACAGATTCTTGGTCCAGTAATCGACGTAGAATTTGAAACTGAACAGCTCCCTTTGATTCATGACGCCTTGACCGTTGTTAATAAAGGAAAAGAAGTTGTTATGGAAGTGGAACAGCATATGGGAAATCGTACTGTACGCTGTATCCTGTTAGCAGCCAGTGAAGGACTTCACAAAGGAATGGAAGTCACAGCAACTGGTGGACCAATCAAAGTTCCAGTTGGAAAACAGACATTAGGACGTATGTTTAACGTACTTGGAGAAGCAATTGATAAAGGAGAACCTGTAGAATCAGAAGAAAAATGGGCGATTCATCGTGAACCACCTAAATTTGAAGACCAGAGCCCTGTTGTAGAAATGTTTGAGACAGGTATCAAGGTCATTGACCTTTTAGCTCCATATGCAAAAGGTGGTAAGATCGGTCTGTTTGGTGGTGCCGGAGTTGGTAAGACAGTCTTAATTCAGGAACTGATTCATAATATCGCAACAGAACATGGTGGATATTCCATCTTCACAGGTGTAGGAGAACGTTCAAGAGAAGGAAATGACCTCTGGAATGAAATGACAGAATCCGGAGTTATCAAAAATACAGCCTTAGTGTTTGGACAGATGAATGAGCCACCTGGATCTCGTATGAGAGTTGCCCAGACAGGACTTACAATGGCAGAATATTTCCGTGATCAGGAAAAACAGAACGTGTTATTATTCATCGATAACATTTTCCGTTATGTACAGGCAGGATCAGAGGTATCAGCGCTGTTAGGACGTATGCCATCAGCCGTAGGTTATCAGCCAACACTGGCAAATGAAGTAGGTGCCTTACAGGAACGTATCACATCTACAAAGAACGGATCTATCACATCCGTACAGGCAGTTTATGTGCCAGCCGATGACTTAACTGACCCAGCGCCAGCAACAACATTCGCCCATCTGGATGCAACAACTGTATTATCAAGAGCTATTTCTGAACAGGGTATCTATCCAGCCGTAGATCCACTAGAATCAAGCTCTCGTATCTTAGAGCCAGACATCGTTGGAGAAGAACACTATGAAGTAGCAAGACGTGTAGAAGAAGCACTTCAGAGATACAAAGAATTACAGGATATCATTGCAATCCTTGGTATGGAAGAATTAGACGAAGAAGATAAGATCACAGTATATCGTGCAAGAAAGATCCAGAAATTCTTATCACAGCCATTTAACGTAGCAGAAACATTTACAGGAATTCCTGGTAAATACGTTCCTGTCAAAGAAACGATCCGAGGATTCAAAGCGATCTTAGATGGAGAAATGGATGAATATCCAGAACAGGCTTTCTTGATGGTCGGAACAATTGATGATGTAAAGGAAAAGGCAAAAGAGGTGATGTAAATGGCAGAAACCTTTTATTTTGAGATTATTGCCAGTGACAAAAAGTTCTACAGCGGAGCTTGTGAACACGTCATTTTTCCAGCAGTGGACGGACTTTACGGTGTGTTAGCAAATCATGAAGATACAGTAACAGCCGTTGTTGCAGGAGAGCTTCGTTTTAAAGTTGATGGGGAATGGAAAGTTTGTATTGTTGGTGAAGGATTCGCAGATGTCACCAGAGATTTCGTAGTCATCGTGGTAGATACGGTGGAACGCCCAGAAGACATCGACATCATCCGTGCAAGAGAGGCCAAAACAAGAGCAGAAGAACGACTCAAACAGAAACAAAGCCGTTTGCAGTACTATCATACACAGGCAGCATTGTCACGTGCTATGGCACGACTGAAAGTTACATCAAAATATGTGAAAAAATAGAGTCTGAGAAGACAAATATAGCTAAATGAGAAAAAAGATCAACTATCCAGTAAGTGGAAAGTTGGTCTTTTTTGTACAATCTGCATAAAAAATATCAAGAATACTGCTTGACTCTGCACTGAAAGGATAGACTACACTACAAATATACGAGGTAGAAAATAAAATGTGCAATATGCAGAAAGGATGAAACTATGAATTTTGAATTAACTCCACAGCAGAAGGCAGTTCAGCAGAGTGCAAGACAGTTTGCTCAGACTGTATTACAGGAAACAGTTCTTGAAGATGATGCAGCAGGACGTTTCCCAGAAGAAGCATATAAGAAAATGGGAGAAATGGGATTTGTCGGGCTTCCATTTCCAAAAGAATATGGTGGTCAGGGAGGAGATTATTTATCCTATGTATTAGCATTAGAAGAAATCTCCAAGATCAATTCATCTGTAGGAATTGCTTATTCTGTATGTACTTCATTATACTCTGGTGCTCTGATCAATGATGGAAATGAAGAACAGAAGAAAAAATATCTGCCAGAAGTTCTGTCTGGAAAGAAAATGGGATCATTTTGTTTAACAGAACCAGATGCAGGTTCTGATGCAGCAGGATGTAAAACAACAGCGATCTGGAATGGAAAAGAATATATCCTGAATGGATTAAAATGCTTCATTACAAATGGACCATTAGCGGATTACTATATGGTAGTTGCTCTTACGAATCCAGAATTAAAGACAAAAGGATTAACAGCATTCATCGTAGAACGTGAATGGGAGGGTGTATCCATTGGTAAGATCGAAGATAAGTGCGGAATCAGATGTGCACAGGTATCTGAGGTCATCTTTGATAATGTAAGAGTTCCAAAAGAGAACATGCTCGGAGAAGAAGGAAAAGGATTTGCTGTTGCAATGAAAGACCTGGATGGAGGACGTATTGGTGTTGCAGCTCAGGGGCTTGGAATCGCTAAAGGAGCTTATGACATCGCATTTAATTATTTAAAAGAGAGAGAACAGTTCGGAAAACCATTATACAAGAATCAGTATTTAGCATTTAAGATGGCTGAGTTAGAGACAGAGATCGAGATGGCTCAGTATATGTTATACAAAGCAGCAACAGATAAGCAGGAAGGCAGAAGCTACAGTGTACCAGCAGCTAAAGCGAAGATGGTTTGTACAGATGCAGCAATGCATGTAGCCACAGAAGCTGTACAGATGCTGGGTGGAAATGGATATATGAAAGAATATCATGTAGAAAGAATGCTGCGTGATGCTAAGATCACACAGATCTACGAAGGAACAAATGAAATTCAGAAACTTGTCATCAGCGGAAATATGTTTCGTAAATAAGAACAAATAGGAGGTGTCGAAATGAAAAAAGCATTGGAAGGAATTAAGGTAGTTGATCTTACTTCAGCTTTAAGTGGACCGTTTTGCACGATGATGTTAGCTGATTATGGAGCGGACGTATTAAAAATCGAGCCTCTACACGGAGATCAGTGCAGAACATGGGGTCCAATTGATGAAAAGAGCGGAGAGAGCGGATTTTACTGTTATGTAAACAGAAATAAAAAGGGTGCAACATTAAACCTGAAATCTGAAAAAGGAAAGCAGATGTTTTATGATCTGGTAAAGGATGCAGATATTCTTGTTGAGAATTATCGTGGCGGGGTTACAAAGAAGCTGGGGATTGATTATGAGACGGTAAAGAAGATCAATCCATCCATTATCTATGCATCCTGTTCCGGATTTGGACAGTATGGACCATTAACACACAGAGCCTGCTATGATATCGTGGCGCAGGCAATGGGCGGAATGGTGAATCTGACTGGTTTTAAAGATACAGATCCAGTCAAAGTTGGTCCATCTGTCGCAGACCATGTATCAGGGATTTATTTAACAGTTGGTGTATTGGCAGCCCTTCATCATCGTGATATGACCGGAGAAGGGCAGCAGGTTGATGTATCTATGTTTGATACAATATTCAGTCTTCTTGAAAATGCCTTAGTGAATTATACAATGGCAGGGGAGATATCGCAGAGAAATGGAAACATAGACCCATCCATTGCTCCATTTGATATTTTCCCTTGTAAGGACGGATTTACAGCACTCGGGGTAGGAAATGACAGATTATTTGATACATTTTGTCATACGATCGGACATGAAGAGCTGCTTGGTGATCCAAGATACGAAACCAATGATCTAAGGTGTAAGAATTACCTGCCGGAACTGCAGGAACTGATCCGTGGATGGTGTATGGAACATACAAAGAAAGAGATTGAATATATCATGGATGAAGCAGGGATTCCATGTGGACCGGTATTAGATGTAAAAGAAGCGATCGAACATCCACATACACAGGCAAGAGAGATGATGGTTCACTGCGAACATCCTACGGCAGGAGATCTTTATTTCCAGGGATGTGTTACGAAGATGTCAGAAACTCCAGGAGTTGTAGAAACGCCTTCCCCACTTCTAGGAGAGCATAACAGAGAGATCTTTGGATTAACCGAAGAAGAAGAAGCACAGTTAAAAGAAGAAGGCGTAATTTAATTACTTTTATTTCATAAGGAGGAGCAACATGAGAAAAGTATCTTATTTAAGTTACAATATGACGACAGCGGATGCAAATAATCCAGATGGAATCGTACCAGTGGACGTCAGTTTGACTTTATCGGAGATGTTGAAACAGAAGAAATGATCTTGGTAGATGGAGATGAATCTCTCTGTCTGGGATATGAAGATGTAAAGATCTATCAGGATGTGTATGTAGGAGATATGATGGAGTACAAAGCTACTTTAACACATATCGGAAATACATCAAGAGACTGCAGGATTGAAGTATTTAAGCTGGCTACACCAGCATACAGAGCTGGGAAAGAAGACTACAAACCAGGAGATATGGTATGGTTTGATGAGCCTGTATTATGTACAGAAGGTAATGTAAGACTGGTTGTTAAGAAACACTTACAACGTGGAGAACAGCCAGATGGAGCAGTTATTGATCCATGGCGTCATCTGGATGATTTTCCAGAAGATGAATAAAGTACATAAGACAGATTGAAAGGAGAAAGAATGATGAAAGATACAATCACTTTTCGTTATAGAATGTCAGACCGTGACGTATTTTACGGTGGTGGAGTTGTAAATGGTGCCAGAAGTATCACACTGATGGAAGATGCAGCAAAAACGTTTGATGGCAAAAACATTTGGAAATACAGGAAGATGTGTAGAAGTTAAAAAAGTTCGTCTTTACACACCATGTTTTGCCGGAGATTATATGGAATATATCGCTGGAATCAGAAAACAGGAAGGAAATAAAGTACTGATCGAAGTTCGTTCTTTTAAGATAATTGAAGTACCAACAGATCCTCCATATCCAAGTTCTATTGATGTTCTGGAAAATCCACCATTATCAACAGTTGTACAGTTCTGGTATGAATATTAGATCTTATAAAGCTCATTCATAGTATTAATAAATAATAAACCTGGCAAAAAGGCTGTAAATTCTTTGGGGTAAGCAAAGAAGTTTACAGCCTTTTTGGTGTGGCATTCTTATTTTGTATAACAAAGTATTAATTTATTTACTCTCTTTCTTGACAGGGATAATGATCTTGGTCACCCTGCGAGTTTCATCGTTGACATCCAGAGGGGAAAGAATGAATTCTTCTGTTGCTGGTCCTGTAACAGTGTAGCCATTCTGGCGGATCCATTTCATCATCTGGATATAAGAAGTCGGGATATCCTCATAGTTACCGATATGGATCATGGTTACGGCATCAAAATCCCCGAAATCACGAATATCATCGGTAGAAGAAGTATCCTCGATATGGACTGCAAATTCGACCATGGAGTTTGCTGAGAGGAACTTGTTCATGATATTATCTTCATAAAATGTCACATAAACAGGTCCCATGATCTTATGTTTGGAATGCTCTGCTTTCCGAAGAATGGAGATCCATCGGTCTAAGGACATCTCAGAGTAATCATATCCTTCCATCTCAGAACGGTCATACATTAAACTGATCTTAGGAATATGTTCAATAGAGATTGCAAGGTCTTCGGAAGGAAGAGATGAGGACATTTCCAGAATATCAATTCCATTTTGAATCTTCTGGAGCAGATAGCTACATTCGGTGTACTGATCGATCCGCTTCATGATATCATCCCGCATCGCTTCAAGATGTGAATTGATATTCGCCTCAAGGGACTGAGCATCGTTCTCGGATATGATCTGCCGGATATCTTTTAATGGAAAGCCCATTTGTTTTAAAGTTTTAATGATCATCAGATTGACGATCTGTGATTTTGAATAATAACGGTAGTGCGTACTGTCGTCTCGATAGTCTGGTGTGAACAATCCAATCTCATCGTAATAGCGTAAAGTCTTCTGGGGTATATTACAGAGGGTCGATAATTCGCCGATACAGTAGCGCGCTTTTTTAGCTGACATAAATTACCTCCGATTCATAAGCAATAAGAATGCGAATCATAAAATAAATATTACCTATCTGTTCATTATATCATAAAAGATGGATAAATCATAGATGATTTTATTCAAAATGCATAAAAATAAAAAGATAATTCTTATAGAAATTGTATAAAATACACAGAAGAATAAGAGATATATCCTAGAGGATATATCTCTTATTCTTGACTTATATGAGGAAGATATTATTAGCGAAATGTATTTATTTTGCGTCACATTTCAATACGGCATTTAATAATACGGAAGCACCCTGTGTGCACTGTTCTGGAGATGTATATTCAGGTTCACAGTGAGAATGTCCGTCTTTAGATGGAACGAATACCATTGTTGTAGGAAGCATATAAGCTGCGAACTGAGCATCATGTCCAGCACCGGAGTTGATCTTCTGGTTAGAATATCCAAGTTCATCAACAGATTCCTGAACGTAAGAAACAAGTTCTTTGTCATAGTAAACAGTATCACGTGTCCATGCAATTTCATAATCAGTCTTGCATTTTACGACTTCTTTAGGAATATTTTCAATTACTTTGACAACCTGTTCGATCACTTCTGGTTTTTCATGACGTGCATCTAATGAGAATTCTACATAATCAGGAATTACTGTATGTACGTTTGGATGACAGAAGATCTCACCTGTTGTGTAAACAAGTTCTGGATCTAATTTGTCTAATTCATCATGCAGGTACTGAAGAACTTTAGAAGCTCCATATAAAGCATCCTGACGATACTTCATAGGAGTTGTTCCTGCATGGTCAGACTGTCCATAAACTTTGATCGTGTAGTTAACCATTCCAAGAACGCAAGTAACAACACCAATGTCATTTCCAGCGGCTTCAAGGATAGGTCCCTGTTCGATATGTAATTCGAACATTGCTTTGTAATCTTTGTTATTTAAACGGTTTGCTTTGTCACCTTTGTATCCAGATGCATCAAGGGCAGCACCGAATGTCTTTGTAGCATCAAGAACAGAAGTAGATTTTAACATATCTTCATGTTTGAAGTTTACACGGATATCTTCTGGAAGATAGTCATAGCAGATAACACCGGAAGACATCATTGCTGGTGGATATAAGGATCCTTCTTCATTTGTCCAGATCATAGCTGTTAAATTATGTTTATGAGGGATGTTCTGGTCAGCAACTGTTTCAAGAACTTCCATAGCTCCCATAACACCTAAGATTCCGTCATAATTTCCACCGTTCTTTACGGAATCACAGTGAGAAGCCATTACGATTCCAGGAAGATCTGGTTCACTTCCAGGAAGTGTTGCATATAAGTTCGCCATATCATCAAATTTAATTGTAGCTCCGATCGCTTCCATGCGGCGTACAAACTCACCTCTTGCCTGCAGTGCTTCTGGAGAAAGGGAATAACGAGTGATTCCGCCGTGTCCGGCATCTCCGAACTGACTCATTGTTTTGATCTTGTCTGTCATTCGTTCTAAACTGCATTCGTACATAATAGTTACCTCCTAAAGATTGATTTACTTTTTTAATAAATTTAATTTGATCACGTTCCAACATACCATGGCGGTAATGATACCAGATGCGATCGCTCCACCTGTAATAACTGCTTCTAAGCCACGTTCGGCAAACATTTTAAAATTCGTCTGAATGGCATTTCGCATCATATAATAAAGTGCGGCTCCTGGAATCAATGGGATCATGCCTACTACCAGATAAAGAGTGGAAGGTGATTTCGTTTTACGTGCCATAAGTTCGGAATAGATTCCGAGAAAAAAAAGCTGCTGCAAAATATTGCCGTTCATAGTGAGATATAAAGGATCCGCTGATCAGATATATACACCAAGAGAGGCTCCGCCTAAGGCTGTGAAGAACAGCCATTGTCCGCGCAGATTAAACAAAAGCGCAAACCCAAGAGATCCAAAAAATGCAGCAACGACCTGTATATATGGATTCACGGTATAAGCCTCCTTTTACAGCAGATAATAAGCAATGGCAAAACCAATGGCGATGGAAGAAGAAATAAATAGTGCTTCCAAAAGCCTTGTTAAGCCGGATAACATGTTTTCTGAGATCATTTCCCTGATACAATTGGTAAACATCAGTCCAGGGATCAAGATCATGATATTTCCTATGCTTATCTTATCCAGAGAAAACATAGCGTTTGTATAAACACAGGATGCGGCCATACAGCCCGATACTGTTGACAATAATACAACCAGAAGAAAACGGTTTAGAGGCAGCGGTTGAAGGAGAAGTTCGACACACCGTATACCGATTCCGATCATACCGGAAACCGCGGCATCAGGAAGGCTGCCTCCAAAAAATATTGTGAAAGAAGAGGAGATCAAAGCATATATGAGCATGGAGGGTATTGGGCCATACTTTGGCAGCACTTTGATCTGCCTGATTTTTTGATCGACCGTTTTCATATCCGGAAGAGTGGAACACATCCTTCTGGATAAAGCATTTAAATAGAGTAATTCATATAGATTCAGGGAAAGGTTATGAATCCGTCTCGACAAGGTGATCGTGCCAAATTGCTTGGAGGAAATTGTAACAACGATCATGTAGGTCATGCAGAAGACTTCGGTCGTTTCCGATCCATATGCAGTACACATACGATAGATCGAATTTTCGACGCGTTGGACCTCAGCTCCGGAGACGAGCATTCGGCTGCCAATCTCCAGAACATTAAAGAGCATGTGTTCAGCTTGTTTCGGCGTAAGTCGTAATTTCTTTCTCTTCATAAGAATCCTCTGATTTTATAAAATTATGTTAAGTGTTTGTATTATAGGGTTTAGTGTTTTCTTGGGCTTCGTTTTACATATTCACCGAGTCCAGGTGTTCCGACAAAGTCTCCATTGTCATATACAACATTTCCACGAAGGTAAGTACGGATTGGATAACCGTGTAACTGTTTTCCTTCCCAGATCGTATGATCCAGATCAGAGTGCATATTATCAACGCTGATCGTGAAGTCTTTGTCTTTGTCGTAGATAACGATGTCAGCATCTTTACCTACACTGATAGATCCTTTGTTGTCGCATCCAAAGATCTTGGCTACGTTTGTAGAGCATAATTCAACAGCTCTCTCAAAAGTGATCTTTCCGCTATTTGCGGCATCCAGCATATATGGATATAAGTTTTCTACACCAGGGCATCCGTTAGGAATCTTTGTAAAGTCATCTTTACCCCAGTCTTTTTCATAACTCTGGAATGGGCAGTGGTCAGTAGCAACTGTATCGATCATTCCATTCTTAATTGCTTTCCATAAAGCATCCTGACTTTCCTGTCCTTTCATAGGAGGAGAGCAGACGAAGTTTCTTCCATCTTCGCGTTTGTATACGTCGCATGTAAATTCCAGATACTGTGGACATGTTTCAACGAATACGTCAGCACCTTCTTCTTTGGCTTCGATACAAGCTTCCAGACCTTCTTTATCTGCCATATGAACCAGATATAAAGGAGCATCTAAATGCTTAGCCCAGTGAACAGCACGTTTGTCGGCCTCAGCTTCTACGAATTCAGGACGGCTCATGTAATGATACCAAGCGCTTGTTTTACCTTCACTTAAGAATTTCTCTGTATAATAATCGATCAGATCAGGGTTTTCAGCGTGGATATTGATCATCGCTCCAAGTTCTTTTGCACGAAGCATCAGTCTTGCAAGCATTCCGTCATCTACCATCATTCCTTCTTTTTTGTAAACAAGGAAGCATTTGAAACTTGTGATACCTTCAGCAACTGCCTTTTCCATTTCTTCAAGGATCTCACCTTCATTTAAATCAGTGATGCAGCAGTGCATTGCATAGTCTACGCAGGCTTCTTTCTCTAAAACTTCTTTCTTGGAGTTAACTAATCCGCGGATCGTTTCTCCTTTGTGCTGTACAGGATAGTCAAAAATTGTTGTGACACCACCACAGGCAGCAGCACGAGTACCTGCCATGTAACTGTCAGCGGAAACAGTTCCACCAAATGGCATAGCCATATGTGTATGTGCATCTAAAGCACCAGGAAGAACTAATTTACCAGCGGCATCATAAATTTCTTTCGCATCTGCTTCAATATTTTGTGCCATGGCAGCGATCTTTCCGTCTTTCACTGCAACATCGCATAAAAAACTTTCGGTAGAGGTTACGACGGTTCCGTTTTTAATGATCAAATCGAATTCTTTCATATTACTAAGACCTCCTTATTGATGTGATATTTCTTATTCGTACTTAGTTTTGATTTTGATTTCGTGTTCTTCACGCCCAGGTTTAATAACGATCTCACCAGGAGTGATACAATCCATAACAGGACAGACATTCAGGCATAGATGACATCCAACACATTTATCTGTATTTAATCTTGGACGACGAGCTTCCTCATCCCAGTCAATTGCCTGATGTCCACCATCAAAGCATGATACATAGCATCTACCACATCCAGCACAAGCATCTTCATCAAATTTAGGAAGCAGTTTGAAACTTCGATCAAGATCTTCGGCAGGAACAATATTAGGAAGGGCAAGACCTACCAGATCAGAAAGTTTTTCAATACCATTATCTTCCATATAATGAGATAATCCGCTGATCATGTCTTCAACGATGCGGTATCCATACTGCATAACTGCCGTAGTTACCTGAAGGTTAGAAGCACCAACAAGGATAAACTCTAAGGCATCTCTCCAAGTTTCGATTCCACCAACACCAGTGATAGGCACATCAACCAGATCTGGATGCTGTTTCATCTGTGTAATGAAACGAAGAGCAATAGGTTTAACTGCAGCTCCTGAGTATCCGGAAATAGAAGATTTACCGTTTACAACAGGCATAGCAGTGATGTTTTCAATATCAATATTTGTGATCGCTTTAACTGTATTGATGGCAGCGATACCAGCAGCACCACCTTCCATAGAAGCGATCGCAGGAATTTCCATATTTCCAATGTTTGGAGTCATTTTAGCAATGACAGGAAGATGTGTAGCAGCTGTAACAACTTCACAATAATGTTTTACTAACTCTGGATTCTGTCCAACGTCAGATCCCATGGCATGAGATGTCATCTGAGGACAAGAGAAGTTACATTCGATCATATCAACACCAGCTTCTGTAACAGCTTTTGCAAGTGTTGTCCATTCTTCATCATTACTTCCCATGATACTTGCAACGATGACTTTGTTTGGATAATCCTGTTTTAAGCGGCGCATATATTCTAAGTTTACTTCTAATGGTTTGTCAGAAATCTGCTCCATATTCTTGAAACCAACCCAAGGAGTTCCTTCTTTTGTAGTGATATCAAAACGAGGAGAACACTCGTCTGGGATAAAGATACCAATTGTTTTATAATAAATTCCACCCCATCCGGCTTCAAGGGCTTTTGCACACATTTCATAGTTACTTCCTACTGGAGAAGAAGACAGGAAGAATGGGTTTTCACATTTAACTCCTAAAAAATCAATAGATAAATCTTTCTTTAATGACATAATCAATGCCTCCTTTCTATTTGTTCAGATATGCAGCGATCATAGCAGCAGCATCTTTACCTTCAGCAACAGCCTGTACAACAGTCTTTCCACCATTTACCATATCTCCACCAGTAAATACTTTTCCGCCAGCTTTGATATCTTTTGTAGTGTCACAAGCAGCCTGTCCAATAGCAAATACAACCTGATCAGCTTTCATGGTAAGTTCGGATTCATTGTCACGTCCATTAAATTTCATTGCAGTTACATGACCTTCACTACCGATGATCTCACCTGGTGCAAATTCCTGAATGATAGGAATTCCCATGCTCTGTACAGCCATAACTTCATCAATATCAGCAGGTGCTTCTTCAATTGTTCTTCTATATACGATTGTAGCTTTTGCACCCAGCTGTTTTGCTGTTGTTACACAGTCCATGGCAACGTCACCACCACCGATCACTAAAACAGTATCTCCAAGAGTCATGTTTTCTTTATTTAAGCGGGCATCTTTTAAGAAATCGATCGCACTTACAACACCATCAAGATCTTTTCCTGGGATATCAATGACTTTAGATTTCCATAATCCTGTTCCAACGAAGACTGCATCATACTCAGCTTTTAATTCTTCTAAGCGTGCAGCATCGATCGTTTCATTAAACTTAAATGTTACACCAAGTTTTTCGATTGTTGTAATATCGAAATCAACAACTTCCTGAGGTAATCTGGAAGGAACGATTCCGTATGTTAAGACACCACCAGCTTTTTCATTTGCTTCATAGATTGTTACATCATATCCAAATAACGCTAACTCTCTTGCACAAGCTAAAGAAGCAGGACCAGCTCCAACACAAGCGATCTTTCCATCACGTTTTTCTTCTACATGAAGGAATTCCATACCCTCGCGTTTTTCCATTTCAACTAAGAATTTCTGAAGCTTTCCGATTTCGATTGGTTTATCAATTCCAGTACGGCTGCAAGCCTGTTCACACAGCTGACCATAAGGACAGACTTCTGCGCAACAACCAGCTAATGGATTGTTTTCACGGATTGTTTCAGCAGCACCTTTAATATTTCTAAAACGCAGGGAACGGATGAATTTTGCTGGATCCGTTTTTGCTGGGCAGCTCTTGCTGCAAGGGGCATCATGGCAGAGAAGACATCTGGATGCTTCTTCCATGGCTGTTCTTAAATTGTAGCCCTGTTTCATTTCTTCTGCGTAAGCTTTTTTAATTACTTTACTCATCTTTATTTCACGCTCCTTTGAAAATTTGTTTCACTCTTATTTCTTGATTAATTATCTTTACCAAATTTTGCTGCCAGAAATCTTCCAGAATAATCGCAGCATACACCGAGAATATTTCCTAAGACAAGGCAGATGCAAAGCATTTTCCAATCTCCGCCACTGGCAAAAGCAGAAAAACCGCCCATGAAAGTGTTAGGAACTAAGGATAATAGATCGATCTTTGATTGATAGCAGATCAGCCAGGAGAAAGCTCCAGTTACGATCGCACCAAACAAAATGCCACTGTTGATATTTCCTGACATGATAATACACATACCCCAGAGAAGACCAACATAGTTACTGCACATGGATTTAATAAAACCGGTTTTTCCACATCCGGCTGAGAAATAAGAAGTACAGCCGACGAATCCCATCCAGGTAGCAAGTCCAAGTACTGAACCGATACCTTGCCAGAGTCCGCAGAAAATTCCAGTGCCAAGTGCATTTGCCATAACTACACTCATATGAAACTCCTTTCTTTATTTTTCTCCACGAATGACTATGATTGTATTTTAAGGGATACATGAGATGGAATGTAAAGAGCTTATTTTCTAAAAAT
>ENA-OQBT01000812-OQBT01000812.1-human-gut-metagenome-genome-assembly--contig:-NODE-812-length-16267-cov-2.416357_pt1 | contig 16267 bp, 24 predicted proteins | sample MGYA00242749_ERZ504557 | MGnify/ENA primary metagenome ERZ504557 (study PRJEB26092, sample SAMD00036243) | human gut metagenome | host: Homo sapiens | study: EMG produced TPA metagenomics assembly of... | reverse complement strand
TGCCAGAAGGCGGCAATCTGCGGGGCCCGACCGTTCTTGCCAAGTTCGACGTCATCGGCTCCGGCGTGCATGGACTCGGCATTGCCGACGGCCGCGATGCCTTGGGCGTCCGGACTGATGCGGCGCATCACGTCGCCGGTGCAGTAGTGCACATAAATCGTGGCATCCTGCGAGGTTTCGACGATCTTCTCCAACGTGGAGGAGATGATACGCGGATGTTCCAGCGCCTGCGAAACCTCTACATACAGGTCCTGCACCACGTCCGGCCGCCAAGTGACGGCCTCGCGCACGGATTGCGGGCCTCGATAAGAAAACGGCCCGAACGTTCGCGGCCTTTGGCGCGGGTCAGATCGGCGATGCGGCGCACGCGGTCGGATTTCGGATTATCAAGAATCTGGGCGTTGATGGGCATAGCCACTACCCTACTGCCGGGTCATTACGTCAGTCGCGAGACTGAGGGTGGTCGAGGCTGGAACCACCCCAGTCGGCTACGCCGACAGCCCCCGCCAGCGGGGGCATCATAAGGCGTTCAGACACCTTGAAAGGCACTGTGCTAATCTGTCGCCTTTCAGACACCCTGAAAGGCACTGTGCCAGTCTGCCGCCTTTCAGACACCCTGAAAGGCGAAGTGCCAATTCCCGGTGCCGACGCTACGCCTATGGAGCCAGCGGGACGGCCAGACAGATGACGTAGAAGATCCAGTCGATAGGCTTCAGACGCGAGATGCGGGCTTGGGAACGTGGGGCGCCGGAGCCGAAGCCGCGCGCTTCCATGGCGGTGGCAAGTTTGGTGGCACGCCGGATGGAGAGCACCAGCAGTCCGAACGCTTGGGAGAGGGCACGGGCGATGGCGTTACCGTCACCAAGGCCGCGCGAACGCTGGGACAAGCCGAGTGCGCGCCAATCTTCCTGCAGCAGCGTAAACATGCGCAATCCGGCCAATCCGCCGTATACGAATCGCGGTGAGAAGTGCAGAATCTCAACCAGACCGTCCGCCAAATCAGTGGGATCGAGCCCAAGGCCAGAATCACGCCGGGTACGGCAATGGCCGCCACCCTGATAGCCGTGGCGATGGCCAGATTGATGGATCCCTCGCTGATCACAATCCAGCCACCCTGCCACAGGATCTCGCCCGAGGTGCGGCCGTAGAGGAACACGGAGATAAAACTGCCGGCGGCGGCGATCCATACCGGCCAGGTCTTACGGCATACGGTCCACGGAGCCACGCCACCAATCCACAGCAGCACGAATTCGATGCCGAGCGCCGTGGATGCGGATACCGCATCCAGACTGATGAACATCGGAATGCACAGCAACAGCGCACCGATGATGCGACTGACCGCGTTGATGCGCGCGATGAACCATGAGGGCGATGAGGCTTTGACCGGCTCCACGCGCGTTTCCTGCGGGCTGACGGTTACCACGTCACTCATGCCTTCGCCTCCTCGAACATCACACGTCGTGCGCCCAGCGCATCCACCAGCGCCTCATCGTGCGTCACCATGATCACGCACGAGCCTTGGTCGCGGATGGCGGCGATCAGCTTGACCATTTCATTCCACGTACTGAAATCCTGTCCGAATGTCGGCTCGTCCATCACCAACACTTTGGGTGCGGCGGCCAGCATGGAGGCCACGGACAGTCGCCGCTTCTCCCCGCCAGACAAGGTGTACGGGTTGGCTTTGGCGAAGCGCGTGAGATTCATCTGCTCAAGCATGCGGTCGGCGGTCTGATAAGCCTCGTCTTGGCTCTGCCCCATCGACTTGGGGCCGATGGATACCTCGTCACGCACAAAGTTGGCAGCGAACTGGTGTTCGGGCTCCTGGAACACCATGCCGATACGGCCCAGCAGTTCCTTGCTTTTCCAGTCGATCGGCTCACGCCCGGCATGCGCGGGCTTGAGGTTGTCGGCGATGAGCACCTTGCCGGCGATAGGCTTGAGTAGCCCGGCCAAGGTCAAGGCCAAGGTCGATTTGCCCGCGCCGTTCGGACCCATCAGAGCCGTTACTTCGCCGGGATAAAAATCCAGATTGATACCAACGCCAAGAGCGGCCCCACGGCCAAAGCTTAAGTTCTCGGTGCTGAGCACCGGCGCATCGTGCGCAGACTCCTGCTTCGGTGAGTAATCGGGAATCGCACGGCCCGGCACCCACGCGCCACCGGCGGCCAACACGTCGCCCATCTCGGCGAACACCTCGTCCGGCTTGCCGTCGGCAATGACCGCACCCGTGGGCGAACTTGCATCGGGTCGGCCGAGCACAATCACGCGATCGACAGATCGAGCCATACATCGATATGATGTTCGACCACAACCATGGTCTGTCCGGTGGCCTCGATGACCTTTTTGACCGCGTCATGCACTTCGACCACGCCTTCGGGATCGAGGTTGGCGGTCGGTTCGTCCAACAACAGCAGACCGGGCTTCATAGCCAGCACGCCGGCCAACGCGAGACGTTGACGCTGACCGCCGGACAGATGGCGGGTGGACCGATCCAGTTCGAGTCCGCCGAGTCCCACCATATCCAATGATTCGCGCACTCGCTGCCAAATCTCCTCGCGCGGCACGTTGAGGTTTTCGCAGCCGAAGGCCGCGTCATCGCCCAGTCGTTCAAGAATGATCTGCGAGTCCGGGTCCTGAAGCACCAGTCCCACGCGGCCTCGCGCCTCGCGCGCATCGACGCCATCGATGGTGAGCGAGCCCTCCTGCTCGCCTTCCTCATCGCCGCCAAGTACGCCTGCGAGACCGGCCATCATCGTGCTTTTGCCCGCCCCCGAAGCACCGAGCAGCAACACACGTTCACCTGGCCGGATGGTGAAATCGACGGCACGCAACGCGAAGTCCTTACGCGTGGCGTGCCGCCATCCCCAGCCGCTGGCCTCTACCGCAGCCGGATTAACCTGCATCAGACGCGCGCCTTGCTGCGGCCGGATTCAAAGCGTTCCAGAGCGCCGGTGGCGGCGAGCGCACGAGACAAGTACCAGACCACCACGCCGGCGATCACGACGCCGGAGATGATGGAGCCAACCAGATACCAAGTGACGCGCAGGCCGTTCCAGCCCGGGTTGGTGGCCCAGTAGTAGGCCCAGCAGCCCACGCCGGCGAGCGCACCGGACAGGATGGTGGTGCCGATGTTCCACTTCTTCCAGGCGAAGACGGCGAAGGCGATTTCGGCACCCAGACCCTGGATGATGCCGACGATCAGCGAGCCGCCGACACCCCACTGGTTGCCCAGCGTAAGCTCGAGGAAGGCGGCGAGGGTTTCGGCAAACAGTGCGGCACCGGGCTTGCGCACGATGATTGCGGCGAGCGGGCCGGCGAACAGCCAGAATCCGTTGAGCAGACCCTCGAAACCGGGGGTCACGCCCTCGAACAGGGCCAGCGGGGCGGAGCAGACAATGTCCCAGCCCCAGAAAATGACGCCGGATGCGACGGCGATGATTGCGGCGACGACGATATCGACGACGCGCCACTTGTAATTGGCTTTGGCCACAGCTTCAGTCATGAATGTGCCTTTCTTCTGCTCGTACGCAGCCGAACATACATGGATATATGTACGCACATGATGCACATGTTCGTGGCCACGCGCGGGTTGGTTCAGGCACGGGTGGGTAAGAGCGACATTTCCGTGCGCCGGCATTATCCGGTCACGTTCCATCGGTCGAGACTATGAGTCTCCTCTCAGCCGCCCAACGGCAGCTCCCGTGTCAACTCCCGACTATAAAGCAAGCCGCCGTCAAAGGCAATAGCCACATCTGTGACCTACCTGACGGCGGCTCACTACCATTACCGATGCGGTTCGGCTACTTGCCGAGCTTGTCCAGCAGCAAAGCCTCGGTGATCACGTTGTTCTTGAGGCCGGGCAGGGAGATGGACTCATTGGGGCTGTGGGCGTTGGCCTTCGGGTCTTCGGGACCGGTGACCAGCACCTGAGCGTTGGGGAAAATGCGCTGCAGTTCGGGGATGAACGGAATGGAGCCGCCTTCGCCCTTGTTGATGGGCTCAACGCCGAAGGCTCGGTCATGGCTTCCAGCGCGTCCTTGGTGGCCACGGCGGTCGGTCCATGGCCCAGCCCATGCCGTTTTCGCCGCGTTCGACAGTGACCTTGGCACCGAACGGCGCGTGGGATTCGAGGAATGCAGCCAGTGCTTCCTGCGCTTCTTCAGGGCGCTGGGTGGGGCGCGGTGCGCAGCGACAGACGGAAGCGGGTCTCCGGGGCGATCACGTTGAAGGATCCCTCGACCGGGTGGGCGTCGAAGCCGATCACGGTCACGGACGGCTTGGTCCACAGGCGTGAGGCCAGTGAACCGGTGCCGGCGAACTCGTAACCGGCCACCACGCCAGAATCCTTGCGCACGGTGGTTTCGTCAAGGTCGTGCTGCAAACCGCCGATCGGCTCTTCCGCGGCCACGCCGGGGTACGGCCAGATCGCCGTTCTCGTCATACATGGAAGCGATGAGCATGGCGGCCAACGTATTGGAGTCGAGAATCGGGCCGCCGTACTGGCCGGAGTGCACCGGATGCTCAAGGCCCTGCACGGTCACGTCCACACAGGTGTTGCCGCGCAGCGAGGTGGTCAAAGAAGGAATGTCCGCCGACCAGTTGCCGGAATCGGCCACGATAATCACGTCAGCGGCGAATTCGTCGCGGTGAGCCTCGATGAAGGGAATGAAGCTTGGCGAGCCCATCTCCTCTTCGCCTTCGATGAACACTTTGATATTGACGTTGAGTCGTCGCCCAGGGCCTTCAGTGCACCGGAATGGATGGCGATACCGCCGCCGTCATCGGCGGAGCCACGGCCGTAGAGGCGGCCGTCAATTCGGTGGCCACGAACGGGTCGGTGTTCCACTCGGCCGGGTCCGGAACAGGCTGCACGTCGTGATGGGCGTAGAGCAGCACGGTGAGGGCGTCCGGAGAAACGATATGCGAGCCGATGACCTCCCATGCGCCCGGAGTGCCGTCGGCATTGGAAGCCTGAACCACCTTGGTATCCACACCCACGAGGCGCAGTTCGTCTGCCACGAATTCAGCGGAGCGCTTCATATGTTCGGCGGTGATGCCCTTGGCGGAGATCGACTGCAGCGCGACCTTTTCGGCCAGCACCTTGACTATGCGGTTCCAATCGGTTTCGACGCGCGAACGAATCTCTCAGCGGTGAGCGTTGTCATGATGGTCCTCCTTTATATATGTGTGTGAGCGGCGTCATTGCAATGCTGCGCCAGTGTACAAGTGTCTGAACGTCACCGTAACCTCAAAGCATGACATGGAATCCGTTTAAGAAAAAAGAAGAGGCCCAAGCTCCTGTTGAGCAGGCCCCGAAGAAGGCCGCCAATCCTTCTGAGAAAAAAGGCCGTCCTACCCCGAAGATGAAGCAGGCTCAGGCCGCCGGTATCCGTCCGCTGGTTCCGGTGGACCGCAAGGCCAGCGCCAAGGCCGCCAAAGCCCGTCTGCGTGAGAAGGAGAACGCCGAGTACGAGGCGATGCAGAATGGCGATATCAACCACATGCCCAAGGCGGAACGCTTGCCTTGGCGTATCTACATCCGTGATTATGTGGATGCCCGTTTCAACCTTGGCGAATGGTTCATCCCGGTGGCTTCGCGATTCTGATCGTTTCCATGTTCGTCACTTCTTTGATGCAGAACCAGTGGGCTTCCATCATCATGATGCGCTTATGTACGGTTACCTGATTGCCGTGATCATCGACGTATGGCTGATGTGGCGCAAGCTCAAGGCCAAGCTCATCGCCAAGTACGGCGAACGGTCCGTGTCCAAGGGCTCCCGCTCCTTCTCCTACGCTTGGAGCCGTTCGATTCAGATGCGTCGTTGGAGGCTTCCCAAGCCGCGTTACCCGAAGCGCGGTCACTGGCCGGCGGACTGATTGTCCATATATACTCTGGCTCCCCTCGTTGAGGGGCTGAGCCGTAAAGAAAACAGTCCAGTGGACCGTTTTTAGGCGAAGTGGCGGCGATAGCCGCATATGGCTCCCTAGCGTGGGAGCCATACTTATATGTATCAAGGAGGCAATCATGAGCGAACAGTTTGATCTGGTCATCATCGGGCCGCCCGGCGGCTATTCCACAGCCCTGCGCGCCGCCGAACTCGGCATGAAAGTGGCACTCGTCGAGCGTGACGCCACCGTAGGCGGCACATGTCTCAACCGTGGCTGCATCCCCTCCAAGGCGCTCATCACCGCCACCCACACCATCGACACCGTGCACCGTGCGGCCGAGCTCGGCGTCAACGCCTCGGTGAATGGCATCGACTTCGGCACGCTGCGCGACTATCGCCTGCGCGTGGTCAAGACGATGGTGGGAGGACTGGCCGGACTGCTTGCCCATCGCGGCATCACCGTGTTCCGAGCCAATGCCGCGTTCCATGCGGATGAGACCGCTCCAGCAACTTCCAACCACATCGTCCACCTCGTCCCCTCCCCCGACCAAAGCGACATCCTCACCTATCACAAGGCCGATGTCCCCGAGCCCAGCGGCCCCACGATGGACCTCACGGCCACGAACATCGTCATCGCCACCGGTGCCAAGCCACGCCCATTGCCCGGCAACCCGTTCGCCGCGCCCTCATCGACTCCACACAGGCGCTGGAAGTCAACGAATTTCCCTCGTCGGCGGTGATTATCGGCGCCGGGGCCATCGCCCTTGAATTCGCCTCGATGTGGAACGCCGCCGGTTCGAAGGTGACCCTGCTGATTCGCAAGGACCGCGTGCTCTCAGCCTGGGACCGGAGAGCCGGCACCACGCTGACCCGTGAGCTCAAACGTCATGGCGTGAACATCATCACCCGCGCCAGCGTCACCCATGTGGACACCGGCGCGAACCTTGGTGCCACCGTGCACTACACGCGCGAAGGCCAGGACGGCGAACAAAGCGTCAGGGGCGAAATCGCCCTTGTCGCCATCGGGCGTGACCCGATCACCGACAGCATGGGGCGTGACGATTGACGACCACGGACATGTCGCCACGGATGCGTACGGCCGCACCGACAAACCGGGCGTATGGGCGGTGGGCGATGTGACGGCCGGTCACGCGCTGGCGCATCGTGCTTTTGAGCAAGGCATCGTCATCGCGGAGACCATCGCCGGACTCAATCCCAAGCCGGTGGACGAAGCCACCGTGCCGCAAATCGTGTTCTCCTTCCCCGAAGCGGCGTCGGTCGGGCTCACCGTCGAACAGGCGCAGGCGAGAGAGGATCTCATTGAAATCAAGGAGACCAACTATCCGATGCTGGCGAACGCGCGCATGCTGATGAGCGGCACGGCCGGTTCACTGACCATCGTCTCCGGCTGCGACGCGGCCAACCCGGACACCCCGCGCGTGCTCGGCGTGCACATGGTCTCCCAGATGGCCTCCGACATCATCGCCGAAGCCGAACAGCTGGTCGGCAACCATGTGCCGCTCGCCGACGCAGCCCGCCTCGTTCACCCGCATCCCACGTTCAGTGAAACGCTCGGCGAGGCGCTGCTCAAGGCCGACGGACGGCCGTTACACACACGCTGAGACCAACCAGCACAAACAAGTTCGGACCAGCGCACCTGATAAGATGTTGTCTAGTGTGTTTCGTCCCAACAAAGGAAGAAGTGATGGCGGAAAAGGACGCGAAGCCGAAGAAGCAGAGCACAATCAAGCAGATCATCCAGATCTACAAGTACACGGCTAAGGAAGACAAGGTCCTGCCGTGGCTTGAGGCCGGTGCTTTCCTGCTGCCTGTAGTCGTGATGATCATCATCGGTCTGATTGCCAAGTGGACCTGGCTGACCTGGATCTTCACCATGATCACCGCCATCATGCTCGGCATGCTACTGGCCACCATGATGCTCACCCGCCGCGCGGATGCAGTCGGCTACAAGCAGATTGACGGCAAGCCTGGTGCCGCCATCGGCGTGCTGAGCAACATGCAGAAAGCCGGCTTTATCTTCCCGCAGGAACCGGTGTGGATCGACCCGAAGACCAAGGATGCCATCTGGCGCGGCACTTCGATGAACGGCATCTACCTGATCGGCGAAGGCGAATACGGTCGCATCATGAAGGCGATGGATCGTCAGGAACACGATATCAAGGGCGTCACCGCCGGCTCCTCCATTCCGGTGTACCGCATCTCCGTGGGCCACGGCCCCAAGCAGGTGCCACTGGACAAGCTGCGTAGCACGGTGACCAAGTCCAAGAGCTATGAGCCCACGAACCACAAGAACGCACTGATCGCCAAGATTCATCCGCGTCGTCGCTTCCTGCTGACCAAGGCCGAGATGGAAACGCTGAACGATCGTCTGCGCACGCTGCAGGCCAAGAAGGGTTATGCCATCCCCAAGGGCATGGACCCGAACCACCCGCAGAAGATCTCCCGCCGCGCGATGCGCGGTCGCTGATCGGCAGCACACCACCAAATCGCACAGAAGCCCCGGAATCCGTTCAATCGGTTCCGGGGCTTCGTCATATGTCTCATAATCGCGTCCACATACATCCACCTACGTCACCTGTCAATATCCACTGTCCACGTTGCGGACACCTCTACCCACTCCCCCGATAGCCTCCGTTTCCATTCTGTAATGATGTTTCGTTGAAATAACGCGCCTGCGCGATTGTCGGCCACAGTCACGAAACATTCTCGTAACCCAAGTTTCGAGCCGGCGAAACGCGCGATTTTACGATGGATACCGTTATATTTCATACGAAAGGAGCGGTCCCGTGACCGAACTCAAGTCCAAGGAAGACGTCGAGGCCCTTATCAACAAGGAAGGCATCGAGTATGTCTCCGTCCGTTTCACCGATCTTATCGGCGTTCAGCAGCACTTCACCGTGCCGGCTAGCGAATTCCTGAAGGACGCTTTCACCGACGGCATGCCGTTCGATGGTTCCTCCGTTCAGGCTTCCAGGCCATCAACGAGTCCGACATGAAGCTGGTCCCGGACGTTGAGACCTCTTTCGTTGACCCGTTCCGCAAGCACAAGACCCTTGACGTGGCCTTCTCCATCGTCGACCCGCTGACCGACGAGCCGTACTCCCGCGACCCGCGTCAGGTCGCCGGCAAGGCCGAGGCCTACCTGAAGTCCACCGGCATTGCCGACACCGCATCCTTCGCTCCTGAGGCCGAGTTCTTCATCTTCGACAAGGTGCGTTTCGAGAACTCCATGCAGCGCTCCTTCTACGAGGTCGACTCCATCGAAGCTCCGTGGAACTCCGGCGTTGACGTTGAGGAAGACGGCACCCCGAACATCGGTTTCAAGAATCGCGTCAAGAAGGGCTACTTCCCGGTTCCGCCGATTGACCACACCCAGGATCTGCGCGACGATATGGTCGCCAACCTGCAGAAGGTCGGCTGATCCTCGAGCGTTCCCACCACGAGGTCGCCGGCGCTGGCCAGCAGGAGATCAACTACCGCTTCAACACCCTGCAGCACGCAGGCGATGACCTGATGAAGTACAAGTACGTCGTCCACGAGACCGCCGCTCTGGCCGGCAAGGCTGCGACCTTCATGCCGAAGCCGATCGCCGACGACAACGGCACTGGTATGCACTGCCACCAGTCCCTGTGGAAGGACGGCAAGCCGCTGTTCTACGACGAGAAGGGCTACGCTGGTCTGTCCGATCTGGCTCGCTGGTACATCGGCGGTCTGATCAAGCACTCCTCCTCCGTGCTGGCCTTCACCAACCCGTCCCTGAACTCCTACCACCGTCTGGTCCCGGGCTTCGAGGCTCCGGTCAACCTGGTGTACTCCGCTCGTAACCGTTCCGCCGCCATCCGTATTCCGCTGGCCGGCACCTCCCCGGCCGCCAAGCGCATCGAGTTCCGCGCTCCGGATCCGTCCTGCAACCCGTTCCTGGCCTTCTCCGCTCAGCTGATGGCTGGCCTGGACGGCATCCTGAACCACATCGAGCCTCCGGAGCCGGTCGACAAGGATCTCTACGAGCTGCCGCCGGAAGAGCACGCTGGCATCAAGCAGGTGCCAAGCTCCCTGGCCGAGGCTATGGACGCCCTGGAAGAGGACCACGACTTCCTCACCGCCGGCGACGTGTTCACCGACGACCTGATCGAGACCTGGATTGGCCTCAAGCGCGACGAGATCGACCAGGCTCGCCTGGCCCCGACCCCGCTCGAGTACGAGCTCTACTTCCACATCTGAGTTTGAGAGCTTAGCCACGTTGGAATTCCCATTGCTCTTCCCTCGTGGGAGTCTAATGGGAGTCATTCAGCGTAACTAGAAAGAACCTCGTGAAATTCGTTTCACGAGGTTCTTTTTTGTATGTTGCGTTGTGTGTTATGCGATGTGTGTTGCTCCTGGAATATTCCAGGGGCGGGCCGCTACTTAGTCTCCCAACGCTCCTTGAGTACATAGGCGGCGGCTTTGGGCTGACGGTCGCGAGTGAAGACGTCCTTCTTGTTGCCGTCGACGCGCATGATACCTTCACCGGTTTGGAAGTCGCAGAGGTTCCATACCTGCTCGCCCACCACTGCCTCGAACATGTCGAACACTTCGTGCTGCATGGTGAGGTACTCGCATTGGTACTCTTCACTCCATTGCATGCTCGGCAGCTTGTGCACACCGGCATCGGTGTCCGCACCGTATTCGGTGAACAGAAACGGCTTGTTGGGTTCGGTGTTCATCCATTGGTTCATCTCGTTGATGAAGGCCTTCTTGGCTCCGATGAGCTGATACCCATCTTGCACATACCAGCCGTAATACCGGTTCAGGCAGATGACATCCGCGAACTGATGGCACTTGTCTTTGCCTCCGGCGGCCATCAGCAGATTGGTGTAGGTCAGCGGGCGATGCTGCGGATCGAGCGTGCGCGCGTAATCGAATATCTCCTTGAAATACGGCACGGCCGCCTCGGATTGGAGTCGTTGGCGGCGTCGATGAAATTCCAAGCGCCGGAGGCCCGGCATTCTTTTCGTCGAAGGGGACAATTCAGAACACAACTGCCGACACAATCGTCAGGGAGGCCAGCGAGAACAGCGTGCTTACGAGCACGAAGCCGACCGCATACTCGGGCATGTTGTTCTTGCGACCGGTGAACATGGCGATGGTGGTCATGGTCGGCAGTCCGGCGATGACCGTGATCATCAGCACCATGTCATGGGTGATCGGCAGTTGCGGCAATGCGCCGGTCAGCGCGGTCAGTAGCGCGTAGAAGGCGAGCGGGAATGCGATCATCTTGGCGACTAGGCCAGCATAGAGTTCGTAGCGTTTGAGGACGCCCCACCACTTGGTCAGCGCGAACAGGCCGCCCAAGTAGATTAGCGACATCGGCGTGGCCATATTGCCGATGGTGTGCAGCGGCTTCAGGATGATGTCCGGCACCTTGACGCCGAGCAGAATCAGAATCAGGGCGAGCATCACGCCGACGAAGGCGGGATTGACGAATCGTTTAAGCAGGCCGAGGACGCGGGTGTCTAGCGAGGGGCGGGCGGCCACCGGAGAACCACCGTTTGCGGCATTGCTCGCCGAACCAGCATTGCCCACCGAACCGGCGCCGTTCACCGAACCGTTCACGACCGCACCTCGCGCGCCAATCGCGTTGCCGCCAGTCGTTTCGTCGACCGGCTCGCACAGCCATACGCCGTACGTCCAGAGCAGCGTTTGGTCGATGATCGACATCAGCGCCACGTAAATCGCGCCGTTCTGCGGCCAAAGTGCCATAATCAACGGAATGCCGATGAATCCGGCGTTGCCGAAAATAAGCGACGCCTGAAATACATGGCTACGCGAACCTTTGAGCCGCAACAGTTCGGCGACCAGCCAGAACACCAGGATGAGCAGCGCGTACATCACGGCGGTCAGCAGCATCACGCCCCAGTTAGAGGCAAGCTGCGCGCGGTCCGCACCATCGACGGCGTTCGAAAACACAAGCACGGGGATGAGCACGTTGAGCAGCAACGAGCACATGCCGTCCAACGCCGTCTGACCGTAGAATCGAAGCCTCACACATCCATACCCGACCATCAGCATGATCAGAAATCCGACTAACTGGCCAATCATGACGCCGAACTGCCCCATGCACACTCCTCTCGCTCGCGTTCCCGTGCTTTTCTGTCACTGGTTCATATAGGCAGCCATCTGGACAGGCTCGGCGGCACACGCATCAGTATGTTCGATACCACCACATGCCAATCCACTTCTCGTTCAACCGTTCCCCGTGCTAATGCGCCGCCGGCCACCCCGTGTTGCCGGTGCTGCGCGAGCACCATTACACGTATTGCATTCCGGTGATCAGCGGGCGCAACGTGTGGGTCGGCGCGAACGTGTCGATTCTGCCGGGAGTGACCATCGGCGACAATTGCGTGATTGGCGCCGGTTCGGTCGTGACACATTCCATCCCCGCCAACTCCGTCACCTACGGCGCGCCCTGCGAGGTCGTGCGTGAAATCGGCGACAAGGACCGCGAGTATTTCTATAAAAATCGCAAGCTCGACGTGTGGGAGTGAGCTTTCGCGCTACTGCTCTTTGAGCTTAAAACGCTCACTGAATTGGCGGTCGCGCCAGTAGTAGACGTCGTCGCGTTCGTTGATTTCGCGAATTACCTTGCACGGGCTGCCATAGGCGACCGTGTTGGCGGGGATGTCCTTGGTGACCAGCGAGTTGGCGCCAATGACCGCGTTGTCCCCGATGGTGCCCCCGGGCAGCACGGTGACATTCGCGCCGATCCAGACGTTCTCGCCGATGTGGACTGGCAACGAATACTGGGCACCCTGATAGCGCAGGTCCGGACGCACGGGATGGCCGGTGGCTACAAGCGTGACGTTGGGGCCGATCATGGTGTGGGATCCGATGAAGATCTCACCATCGTCCACCAGCGTCAGGTTGAAGTTGGCGTAACAGCGCTCGCCCCAATAAGTATTGCAGCCCCAGTTCGCATACACCGGGCATTCGAGGTACAGACCCTCCCCCGCCGCGCCGAAGAACGCCTGCATGAGTTCGGTACGGCGCTTCGGGTTGGTCAGCGGCGTGGCGTTGAGTTCGAGCTGGAGATCACGCTGGGCGGCCTGCAGATCAAAAAAGCCGTCCACATCATCCGGCAGGTAGACCTCGCCAGAGAACATAAGCGCCATTTTCTCGCGCGTCGCATCATCGATAATCGGCTTGGCGATCGGCTTGTCTTCGGTCATCATTGGCTCCTGTTCGGCGTTTTGGCGATTGTGTCGGTCGAACTATTCTGTCACAGACTCGTTTTCGACACCCAGCATCGAGCGCAGCCAGTCAAGTTCGGCGGCAATCTCGCATCATGCACGGCGATGATGCCACGGCGATAGGGGTCGTCGATCTGCTCGGTGGAGAGCGGATTGCCGGCGTCACAGGCATCACCGTCAAGGCTGGCGCCACCGTGCAGGTCATCGACCGCAACCCGGACAAGGCCGCAGCAGCAGCGGCTGAAGCGTCACCAATCAGACCCCATGGACCAGCGGTTTTAAGGTTGTCAAGTAAGCGGCATATCGCAGCGAATCATTCTCAATAAGAAAAGTGTGAGGCAAACGCACAATATCACTCAATCGCGCATTCGCGGGAATAGCATCAAACAGCCATTTCTTGGATTCAGATGTGCGATTGGCACCGTGCGGGCCTCACACTTTTCTTATTGAGAACGATTCGCCGTGCAGTCAAGCCCTCCATCCACCCAAAAAGGACTCGCTTTTGGCCGCGTCGTCGCGGTAGGCCTTGCCGAACTCGTCAATAAGCCCATGGAATTCCTGCAAATCCTTGACGCTGAGGCTCGCATCCAGCACCACGGGCGAATAGGCCTTGTGGAATGCCAGATAGCCGGTTGGCACATCAAATCCAAGGAAGGCGAATAGTCGGCGAGCATAAGTATCGGCCACGAATGTGCGGCGCGAAAACACATATAGCATCAGTCGTCGGCCGTTTCGCCCCCGATACCGAATAATCCGAGCAATTCGGTCCGCAATTCGGCGTCGGGAATATCTGCCGCGCCCTCAGGCGAGGCTCCGCAACGCTCCACATACCATCGGCTCAGTGACTGTACCGTCTTGGATTTGTTGACATAAAAGCCGGACGGGCGAATAAGTTCCTGCAGATGCGCTGGCCCCATAATCGCCAGCTTATGGGGTTCGAGCACACCCTCCGCGTTCAACGCCGCAAGCGAACGATTCACATTGCCCCACGCCGTATTCTGCGTCAGCACCGCGCCCACCATAATCTCGAATGTGGTTTCAGCCGGCCACCATCCGGTCGGGCCAAGGGCGGCAGCCATGGTGCGGTACAGCGATTCGATATACGCGGGAGAAGGAACGCCCGGCACCCGCTTTGCACTTCGATTATTCATAGTTGCCATCTACCATTCACCGCAATTCATGCAGGATTCGCCGCATGAACGGGATAGTGACTAGGAATGTCAGCACGTCGGACACCGATTGCGCCATTTCCACGCCGAGCACGCCGAACATCATCGGCAGAATCAGTACGATCGGTGCCAAAAACAGACCTTGTCGGCACAGGGCCAGGAATGAGGCGATGCCGGTGCGGCCCATGGTCTGGGTCATCATATTGCCCATCATGTTGAAGCCGTTGAGAATCACCGTGCAGCATTGGATGTGCAGCGCGGCCACGCCCACCGCCACCACGGCCGGGTCGGAGCGGAAGATCTCGACCAGTTGCGGTGCGAACACCCACAGCAACACCGCCAACACCACGAGCACGCAGGTGGCGAGCCGCACGCAGAACCAGTACCTTCTTTGACGCGCGCGAACAGGCCGGCACCGTAGTTGTAGCCGCACACCGGTTGGAAACCTTGGCCGAGGCCGACGATCACCGAGTTGGCGCCCAACATAATGCGCATCACAATGGCCATGCCGGCGATGGCCGCATCGCCGAACGGATTGGCGGCAATGTTCACGCAGGTCACGGAAATCGAACCGGCGCCTTGGCGGATCAGCGAGGGCAGGCCACCGCCGGCCACTTCGCGCATGAGCAGCACATCCGGCCTGCAATTGCGCAGGGACAGTTTCATCACGCCGAATTTGCGGCTCATTGTGGTCAGAATCGTGAAGCTCACCGTCTGGCAGATGGCGGTGGCCAGGCCGGCACCAAAAATTCCGAGGTGCAGCACGAAGATAAACAACGGCGCGAGCAGGAAATTCAGCAATGCGCCCGAAACCAGCCCGATCATGCCGAACGTCGATTGCCCTTGGTATCGCAGCAGTCCGTTGAGTGCGAACGAACCGCATACACAGGGTGCGGCGACCAACAACGGCGTCAGGTATTGCACGGCGTATGGGGCGATTGTCGAGGTCGATCCCAGCATGACGACCAGCGGCCGCAGGGTCAGCAATCCGATTGTGGCAATCACCAAACCAGAGAGCACCGCACCCGCGAAGCCCACGGCCAGTAGTCGGGAGGCGCGCTCATTGTTCTGTTTGCCGAGTTCGCGGCTCATCGAGTTGCCCGCGCCGTTGCCAAAGAAGAAGCCGAGCGCCTGCATCACGGTCATGATGGAGAACGCGATGCCGATGGCACCGGACTGCGCGGTGCCGAGCTGACCAATAAAGAACGTGTCCGTGAGATTGTAGGCGGTGGTCACCAAGTTGGAGATGACGGCCGGCAAACACAGTTTGAGAATCAGCGGCTTGACCGGCTGCCCGGTCATCTGCCGATATTTCGCGTCCGCGCTTGCGCGTCTAATGCCATGAATCTGCACCATGGACGGCTATCCTACTCGCGCAGGGTCCTATGCAAAGGCGCGTTACCGCCATACGAGTCAGCGCAGATACCGCCCGGTGATGCTGTTCGGATTGGCCGCGATTTGTTCCGGCGTTCCGGTGGCGACGATGCGTCCGCCGCTTTCGCCACCGCCCGGACCATGTCGATGATCCAGTCCGCATTGGCGATCACGTCAAGGTCATGTTCGATGACCACGACTGTTGCGCCGCTCGCCACGAGCCGGTCGAACACGCCCAGCAGCACGCGCACGTCGAACGGGTGCAGACCGATGGTCGGCTCATCGAACACGAATACCGCGTCCGATTGGGCCTTGCCCATTTCACTGGCGAGTTTCAGCCGCTGGGCTTCGCCGCCCGAAAGCGCCGGCGTCGGTTCGCCGAGCGTCAAGTAGCCGAGGCCCAAGTCGTGCAGGGTGGTCAGTCGCGCATGCACCTTGCGCATGTCGCCGGTCACGGCCAACGCCTGATCCACGCTCATCGCCATCAGCTGCGGCAGGGTGAGTTCGCGCCCGTCCTTGGTCCGTGCGGTGAATCGAGTCGGCTTCGGGCGCATACCGGGACCCCGGCAGTCGGGGCATTCGAGTCGAT